>JAABUX010001399.1_pt1 | contig 36767 bp, 33 predicted proteins | sample 5561851 | NCBI WGS metagenome assembly JAABUX01 (sample SAMN10711883, study PRJNA513361) | rock metagenome | isolation source: Antarctica rocks | place: Antarctica: Victoria Land, Richard Nunatak red sandstone | collected 2016-01-03 | reverse complement strand
AAGCCGTTGCCGGCTTTGGGGTTTTTGCGGGGGCAGTTCATTTAGGACTGACGGCTTGTTCGAGTGGCTGCACACGACTTATTGTGGGTGTCCGGTATATTAAGGAAAAGCTGTCTGCCTTCCCGTCCCGCAATCAAAAACTGTTGGTGAGCGGGCCTTCGCACGTTGCCAAACTCAAGGCTGGATTTGTGCAGGGGATTGCATATTGAAGCGTGCGTCGTTGTCGCGTTTAACCCGTCCGACGCGCTCGTTGTTCGTCACGCAGCGCTTTCTTACGGCCACTGTGGTGAGGCTGGCGGCTGTCCGCCACGGTGCGGGCAACATATCGAACAGCGGGATCGGGATCGCTACCAGCCGCGCGCGCAATTGCTTCGCCGGCACGATTGTCGCTACCAAGAAAACGTGTGAGGGCAACAACTGTCTTGTGACGCACTTCAGCGCTCGGATCGCTGCTAAGAACCTGCAAAAGTTCTGTTACTGTATCAGAAATACAAATCTTCCCATAACGACATCTTTCGCACGTAAGTCCGTGAAGAGCTGCTTCACGAACGAAGGCGACTGGATCTCGCAATGCTAGGCGGAAGGTTTCGGATGACTCATCACTTGCATAATGATCCAATAGAAACATAAACAAGCGTCGCATCAACGCATCAGGGTGGTTGAGCGCTGCAACTTGCATGGCGCCAACGGGCATCATATTGCCAAGATGCGCGCGTCCTTCTTTCGACTGAGAGCGCCATCGGCAGGCAAATTCACTTGCAAGTCCGATGTCTGCCTGGATCACAATGAACTCCATTCGAACACCAGAAGGTCTTCGAAATCATAGTCTGGAGACGGAACCGAGGCAATGTTGGTGTGCATCCTTTTAGATTTATACTCCGTCCACGTGAGAACCCGAAAATCGACTGGCGAGTCGACCCTGATATCAACGGCATTTCGGAGGTGCGAAGTTTCCGGGTTCTCACGTGGACGGAGTATAGAATAAGCTGCTTGCAGAGTGTCGCCAACCGTTCGGATAGCGTTGGCGAATTCGCCCGAGCTGGCACAGCGCGCATCGGGAGGCTGGGGAAACCCGTTCTCAATGCCGGTGAGGTGAGGTCAATTGGGGCCAATGGCGCCGTGAACAGACGGGCAAATCCGAATTCGCCAACGGTATCCATTCGTTTGCCGGACACCGGCCCGAATAACCAATCGTCGCAATGGTCCACTTGACGCTATGACCCGTCAGTCAGCAAGGCTGGAAGTAAAAGGTTAGGTGCTCATCCCTACTCAGCAACCACCACCCGTTCCGCAACCTTCGCCCGCGCCGCCAAGCGCAAGATCAGCAGCCCCAGCGCCGCGGACGCCAGCGACCCCACGAACACTGCCAGCTTCACCTCGTCCCCTCGCGGCGTCTGTCGGAAGGCGAGGCCGCCGATGAACAGGCCCATGGTGAAGCCGATGCCGCACAGCACCGCGCCGCCGTAAAGCTGGGTCCGCGTAACGCCCTCCGGCAGCCGGGCCAGGCCGAGGCGCGCGGCCAGCAGCACCGCGCTGAACACGCCGGCCTGCTGCCGACAAACAGGTCGAAGTGCCCTTCCAGCACGGCGTAGACCGGCTTTTAGTAGACGCCGGTGCTCTCCATGCCGACGTGGGTGACGCCACGCTCGGCCAGCCACGCCCACAGCGCCTCCAACTCGCGGGTGGTCGCGCCGAAGCTGCGCAACAGCTTCTGCAGCTTGCGCCCCGGTGCGCCCACCAGGATGCGGCCTCCATCTGACCTTGGCAAGGTGAACGATAGAGTTTGGTGACGATTCAAAACGCAACCACACCCGATATGAGCCGACCAGCAGCATGGTTGCTGGGCACTTGACTCAAGCCATTAAGGCAACACCGCCGACCTTGGGGAATGACGCCAACACCATGACGGGCCGGGCAAGACGCTCGGCTCATGCCGGGAACTTAGCCCCAAAATCTGACGCCAGACGCACCCCCGAAGGGATGAACACCTCGCTCAGCCCAAACCGCCCCTAAGCCGCCCGCCGCCCGCTCGGCCGGCGGTTGCTGTTCTGCGCCCCGCGAGACCCGCCACCGCGCTGGCCCTGCCCACGGCCGCCACCGCCCAGCACCGGCGCCCGCATCGTCGAGTTCTGCGCGACATCCGAATGATACTCGTGCTCCCGGAACACCGGAACCGCCCCGCCGATCTCCTTTTCGATGTCCCGCAGCCACGCCCGCTGCTCGGCGCTGCATAAGGAGATCGCGTGCCCTTCCCGCCCGGCGCGCGCCGTGCGGCCGATGCGGTGTACATAGCTTTCCGGCACGTTCGGCAGATCGTAGTTGAAGACATGGGACACGTCGTCCACGTCGATGCCGCGCGCCGCGATGTCGGTCGCGACCAACACTTTCACCGCCCCGGAGCGGAACCCAGCCATCGCGCGCTCCCGCGCGCCCTGGGACTTGTTGCCATGGATCGCCTCGGCGATCACGCCGGCCTTGGTCAGGTGCTCGGCCACCTTGTTGGCTTCGTGCTTCATCAGGGTAAACACGATGGCGCGGGCCACCTTGGGCGACTTCACGAGCTTCTCGATGGCGGCCTTCTTGTCGGCCTCGTCCACGAACATCATCGTCTGGCGGACGCGCTCCACCGTCGTGGACGGCGGCGCCACCTCGACCCGAATTGGGCTGCGCAGCATGCTGCCGGCCAGTTCCGCGATGCTCGGCGGCATGGTGGCGGAGAACAGCAGGGTCTGCCGGGCTTGCGGCAGGGTGGCGACGATGCGGCGGATGTCGCGCACGAAGCCCATGTCCAGCATGCGGTCAGCCTCGTCGAGCACCAAGACCTCGACCTTGGACAACTCGATGTGGCCCTGGCCCATCAGGTCCAGCAGGCGGCCGGGGGCGGCAACCAGCACATCGACGCCGCGGCGCATCGCGTCCACCTGGCGGCCCTGCCCCACGCCGCCGAACACCACGGTGTGGCTCAGCCGCATGTGCCGGGCGTAGGTCGCAAAGCTCTCGTCGATCTGCGACGCCAGCTCGCGGGTGGGGGCCAGAACGAGGACGCGGCAACCCTTCGGCGGCGCGGGCACCCGGCGGGCGTCCAGCCGTTGCAGGATCGGCAGGGCGAAGGCAGCGGTCTTTCCGGTGCCGGTCTGCGCCAGGCCAAGCAGGTCGCGGCCCTCCAGCAGATGCGGGATGGCGCCGGCCTGGATCGGCGTCGGCGTGGTGTAGCCCTCGGTCTCGAGGGCGCGCAGCAAGGGTTCAGACAGCTTGAGGTCGGCGAATGTCGTCATAAGGAAGGGCGCCTCCTGGCGCCAGGTCGTCGGGCCGCGCTCCTGATGAGGATGCGAACGGCGTAGGGAAACATGCCCTGCGTGGCATGGGACGCGGCGGAACTGCCGCTGGTCTCAGTCAAAGTTGTGGGAGCGAAGGGCGCTTCCGTGTTGGGCGTCGGCTCTCTGCGCACGAGGACACCGGAGAGGGAAGGCTCGAGCAGTCGCAGTCTGCTGCACTGCACATAGACCCAATGGCTTAGGAATGCAACGGGATCGTGTCAGAAAAGCAACCCGTAGGGCAAAAATGCCACAATGTTCCCCGGCGAAACCTGCGTGGCGCCCTCCGCCAACTCGACCAATCCGTCCGTCTCGGTCAGCGAGGTAAGGATGGCAGAGCCGTCAACACCGTGCTTGTGCGCCATGGGCATTCCATCCGGCCCAGGCAGCAGGCGGGCGCGGACATACTCGCGCAGCCCCGCCTTCTTCCGGTAGGCGAAGGCGGCCGGCACCTGCAAGGCGACCGGCGGCTGAAAGCGGCTTCCGGCCAGCGCCGCGATCATCGGGCGCGCCAACTGCGCGAAGGTGACGAAGGCCGCCACCGGGTTGCCCGGCAGTCCCATGAACGGCACGCCGCCCAGAACGCCCATCGCCACAGGACGCCCCGGCTTCACGCCCAGGCGCCAGAACACCAAGCGTCCCATTGCCTCGACCGCCGCGCGGACATGGTCCTCCTCCCCGGCCGACACGCCTCCGGAGGTGAGGACCAAGTCATGCCCGCGCGCTGCCTGCTGCAGCGCATCGGTGATCGCGTCCAGCCGGTCGGGCAAGATGCCGGAATCCGTCACCTGCACCCCGGCCCGACGCGCCATCGCGGCCAGCAGCACGCGGTTGCTGTCGTGGCGCTGCGCCGGGCCGGCGGGCGCCCCAGGCTCGACCAGCTCGTTCCCCGTCGAGAACACTGCCATCCGCACCGGCCGGCGCACCGGAAGCGTGGCGATGCCCAGCGCCGCCGCCAGCGCCAGGTCCTGCGGGCGCAGCCGCAGCCCGGCGCGGAGGGCGGTGGCGCCACAGGCGATGTCTTCCCCGCGCGGCCGGGTGTTGGCGCCGGACTGCAGCCCCGGCGGCACCTCGATGTGCCCGGCATCGAGCCGCACATCCTCCTGCATGAACACCGCGTCGGCGCCGGGCGGCAAAGCGGCGCCGGTGAAGATGCGCCGTGCCGAACCCTCCGCCAAAGGCGCCGCCGGCGCGCCTGCCGCGAGCCGGCCCCGCACCGGCAGGCGGCCCCCGGCCTCAAGTCCCGCCAGCCGCACGGCGTAGCCATCGACGGCCGAGTTGTCGAACGGCGGCAGGTCCGCAGGCGCCGCGACATCGGCAGCCAGCACCCGCCCGTCCGCTTCATGCAACCCAACCTGCTCCGTCCCGTCCACCGGCCCCACTTGGGCCTCGATCAGCGCCCGGGCGGCGTCCAGCGTCAGCGGCGTGCCAACGGCGAAACCCTCGTCCGAGAGCTGCGCCATCAGCCGACCGGGACCGCCAGCGCCTGCACGGCCTCCGCGATGGCAGGGATGTCGTCCAACTGCATCCACGGCAACGCCAGATCCGGCACCGGCTCGTCCGACGCCACCGCGACCACGGAGGGATCGTCGGGATGGATCATCGGCTTGCCGTTCACGGCCCGGAACACCTCAAGCTTGGGCTGGCCGCCGCGCTTGAAGCCTTCCACCAGCACAAGGTCGACAGGGCTGAGGCGTGCGAGCAGGTCGGCAAGGTCGGGTTCTGCGTCGCCGCGCAGCTCGTGCATCAGCGCCCAGCGATGGGCGGACGCCACCACCACCTCTTGGGCGCCGGCCTGCCGGTGCTCCCACGAGTCCTTGCCGGGCTGGTCCACGTCGAAGTTGTGGTGCGCATGCTTCACGGTCGAAACGCGCAGCCCTGCCCCGACCAGCACCGGGATCAATCGGCGCAGCAAGGTGGTCTTGCCCGCGCCGCTCCAGCCGGCAAGGCCGATCACCCGCATGGCACACCAATAACGCGAGGAACTGATGGAATTTGTAATGTCATTGGTTTGATCTGCTGTTTCCGGCCCGAAGGCATGTCCGAAGCTATGCGGTTTTATGTGCCACCTGATCCCCATCGCGTCATGCACATTAGGCTTCATATAAGAGGGGCAACTGTGCCTGGCTTCGACGGCCAGCAATCTCCCGTATGCCGCCGCGGGCGGGCGTGGCCTGCACTCGGCCGCGCGCCCTGCCCTTATTCCTGGAATGCCAGCGTCACCCCGCAGGCCGCCGCCGCCGCGACCGTGATGCCGCTGCTGTCCTGGGTGGCCGCGATGCAGCCGTCGCGCAGAACACGGGAAACCCGGTCCAGCGACAGCGTGCGCAAGGTGAGCGCCGCCATGAACTGATCGCGGCCCGCGGCGTCGGGCGCGTCGGCGCCGAACTCGGCATCCAGTGCTGCCGGGGTCACCACGTCGATGCTGGCCAGCCCGGCGGACAAGCGGCATCCGTCGGCGGTCTGCCGCACGTGCTCGTCGCCGAACATGCGGGCGAACAGGCCGCCGAGCGTCGCCGGCTCGGCGGCGCAGACGACGGCGCGCAGGATGCCCAACGCGCCGTTCGGATGCCGGCGCCAGGGATCGTGCCACACCAGATCGGGCGTCAAATGGTGGCAGAAGAACACCCGGCCGGCGGGCACCGCGTCACGTTCCAGCCGCACGGTGCGGAACGCGGCGTCGCGCGGGCCGCCGGGCATCTCGACGGGGCGGGAGAATGCCTGGGGCGGCAGCACCGGCACCCCGGCGGCTCCCAAGGCCGCAAAGGCGCCATCGCTGTCGAAGGTCTTGAACACCAGGCCGTTCAGGCCCGCCGGCCAGTCCAGCACGTCCGTCCGTCCGCCCTCGCCGGGCGGCATGCCCAGCAGCTCGACGTAGTCGGTGCCGAGGATTGCCAGGTTGTTGACGGAGCCGAGCGTGTGATGCCCGCGCGGCGTCAGCGAGAAGCCGAGGCGGTGAAAGACCGCAGCGGCCTCTTCCAGCCGGTCGCGGGCGTTGATCACGACGTGGTCGATGGCGGGGATTGGGGCAGGGATCGGGGCGGGAATTGAGGTGGCGAACGGTTGGGCCATGGAGTCGCTCCGCTGCTGCCGGCTCCGTCGCGGAGGCCGGCGCGTCAGGCGAGGCTGGCGCATGAAGGGGCCTGGCGTCCAGCCGCGGCCCGCGCGCAGCACGCCGGAAGCAAAAAGGTCGTCAAACGCAACTAATCGTGTTGACGGGCCTGGCTTGTGCCAGTACCCCCGTTAACCGTGAGTAACACTGCACGCCCTCGTCCGTTCCTGCGCCTCCGCGGCCGTTCGTTCATGGCTGTCGTGCTCATGCCGGACCAGCCGCTGGCGGAATGGATGGCCCAGCTCGACGCGCAGATCGGCCGCTCGCCCCGCTTCTTCGACGGGCGCCCGGTGGTGCTGGATTTGGAGGGCCTGGCCGGCGCGGAGGCCGAGTTTCTGACCCTGATCGAGGACCTGGCCGCCCGGGCCATCCGCATCATCGGAATCGAGAACGCCGACGAGGCCGCGCTCGGTCTGCTGCTGCCCCGCCTGCCGCCCGTGCTGTCCGGCGGACGCACGGTGGGCCTGCCGGTTCTGGTGCCCGGCGATCCGCCGCCGCCTTCGGAGCCGGAACCGCCGCCGGAGCGCGAGCCGCCTGCCCTGGTGCTCGACCGCCCGGTGCGGTCGGGCCAGAGCGTCGCCTTCACCGGCGGCGACGTGACGGTGATCGGCTCCGTCGCGTCGGGGTCCGAGGTCATCGCCGGGGGGTCGATCCACGTATACGGCACGCTGCGCGGCCGGGCCATCGCCGGGCTGCTGGGGTCCGGCCCCGGCGGCGTGCCGGCCCGCATCTTCTGCCGTCGGCTGGAGGCGGAGCTGCTGGCCATCGACGGAGTGTACAAGACAGCGGACGAAATGGACCCGGCCATGCAGGGCCGTGCGGTGCAAGTCTGGCTGGATGGCGACCAGATCGCGATTGCCGCGCTCGATTAAATTTTCAGACATGAGGTGACGGCAATGGCCAAGGTGTTGGTCGTGACATCAGGCAAGGGAGGCGTGGGCAAGACGACCTCGACGGCAGCACTGGGCGCCGGGCTGGCGCAAACCGGCCAGAAAGTCGTCGTGGTGGATTTCGACGTGGGCTTGCGCAACCTCGATTTGATCATGGGGGCGGAGCGCCGGGTCGTTTACGACCTGATCAACGTCGTGCAGGGCGACGCGAAGCTGTCGCAGGCGCTGATCCGCGACAAGCGGCTTGAAACCTTGACCTTGCTGCCGGCCAGCCAGACCCGCGACAAGGACGCGCTGAGCTCCGAGGGCGTCGCCCGCGTCATGGGGGAGCTGAAGGAAAGGTTCGACTGGGTCATCTGCGACAGCCCGGCCGGCATCGAGCGCGGCGCGCAGCTTGCGATGTACCACGCCGACATGGCCGTCGTCGTGACCAACCCCGAAATCTCCTCCGTCCGCGACAGCGACCGCATCATCGGCCTGCTGGACAGCAAGACCGAGCGCGCGGAGAAGGGGGAGCGCGTCGACAAGCACCTGCTGCTGACCCGCTACGACCCGGTCCGCGCCAAACGCGGGGAGATGCTGAAAACCGAGGACATCCTCGAAATCCTGTCGATCCCGCTCCTGGGCATCATCCCAGAAAGCCAGGACGTGCTGCGCGCCAGCAACCTGGGATCGCCCGTCACGCTCGCCGACCCGGCCTGCGCGCCCGCACGTGCCTACACGGACGCGGTCCGGCGGCTGATGGGGGAGAAGCTGGCCATGGCGGTGCCGGGGGACAAAAAAGGGCTGTTCAACAAGCTGTTTGGACGGAGGGTCGCTTGAGCCTGTTCAATCTTTTCAAAGTACGCACAGCCACTTCCGCCCCGGTGGCGCGGGAACGGCTGCAAATCCTGCTCGCGCATGAACGCGGCGCTGACGGCTCCGGCCATCATTCGCAGCTTGTGGCGGTGCTGCAGGAGGAGATCCTGGCGGTGATCGCCCGGCACATGCAGATCGACCGCGACAAGGTTGTCGTCAAGCTGGACCGCGCCGAGGACGTTTCGATGCTCGAAATCGACATCGAGATGCCGCCGCAGGCCAGGAACATGCCGCCGTCAGCCGCGGCGTAGGCCTGACGCGCGTCCGCCGGCCTGGGGCGTCAGGCCTGGGGCGTTAGGCCGGACGCTTCGCTATAAAGTTGCCCGCTGCGTCCGCATGGCGTGGCTGACGCTCCATCGCGCCCGCCATGCGAAGCATGTCGCCGACGTTGCGCCAGTGCTGCAACGCCTCACCCACTGTCAGTTCGATGAACATGCGCCGCGGCTTGCGGCCCGCGGCGGTTTCGCTCGCGATTTCCCGCGAAAGCTGCACCACGACCGCGCCGGTCAGCGCCTCCGCCTTGAGGTGCGACGCTTCGACCTCGGCGAGGTAGCCGGCGCTGGAGCTTGAGTTCGGCATGTGCAACCTTCCTGTCAGACTCACTCCGCATATCATAACAGAATAGTAATGAAAGAGACGCTGATTTCGGCACCTGAATAAACCAAGCAGGTTTGTTGTACGCTGGCCACAGAGTTGCCGTTCAGCCGCGCGGCGCCGCGTCGACGGCATCGCCGACCACCTGCATGACGGCCTCCGGCGTGATGCCGGCCATGCCATGCGTCCGGTCAACCCCGCCCGGCGGCAGCACGGGCACGATCAGCGGGCTGTGCCGCAACGGCACCGTCGCGCCGAACAGCCCGTAGCTGCGCGTGCCGACCGCAGCCGCGATGTTGAGCGCCGCCGTGTCGTTGCCCACATAGAACGCGGCCTCTGCCAGCAGCGCCGCGACCTCCTTCAAGTTCCACCCTAGCGCCAGCCGGACCCGCCCCGCCTGCGCGCCGAGCGCCGCGACGATTGCGGCGGCCATGCCCTGCTCCGCCGGGCCGCCCACCAGCGCCACCTCCGGCCATCCGGCGTCCAGCAGCGCCGCCGACAGCGCCGCGAATCGCCCCGCCCCCCAGTTCTTCCAATCGTCCGAAGCCGCAATGCCGAACGCCACGAAGCCGCCCGGGCTTGCCGGGCCGCCCGGGCTTGCCGGGCCACTCGGCGGCGCCGGGCCGTCCGCCCGAAGCCGCCGCAACGCCGCAAGCCGGTCCGCCGCGCGGACATGCAGGACGGGGTCCGGCCGGTCGAGCGCGATCCCGGCCGCCGCCATCCACGCGCTCGCCTGGTCGTAGGGGTGGTCCTTCCATGCGGACCGCGGCAGGAACGGCCCGCGCAGCACCCGGCGCTGCATCCCGATGCCGTAGCCGTGCCGGTGCCGCACGCCCATCGCCAGCACGGCCAGCGTCAGGTTGCGGCTGCGCGTCATCAGCACCGCGCCGTCGCAATCGAGGGCGCGCAGGTCGCGGACCAGCCGCAGCATTCCGGCATTGCCCTCGTGCCGTCCTCCCGGACTCCATTGGCCGCGCTCGACATACAGGATGTCATGCACCCCATCTTCCGGCCCGACGAACTGGTCCGCCATCGACCGGGGGCGCGTGACCAGCGTGACGCGCCCGGCGACATGCCGCGCCAGCGCCCGGATGTGCGGCAGGTGCCAGATCATGTCGCCGATGCCGACCCGCGGCTGCACCAGCGCCAGGTGGCGCATCTGGGGAATCGGGGACAAGACAGACGCGCCGCGGCCTAAGCGGGCATTCGTGGCCCGCGCCACGAATGCCCGCTTAGGAAGCGTTGAAGACGCATCATTTTACCTGCTCCGTGTAAGCAAACTCCGCAGAATGATGCTCAGGCCACCTTGGTGATCGCCCACTTGACCTGCTGCGCGCCGTCCGCCTTGCTGGCGAGCACGACCTGCTGCGCCGGGCGCGGGTCGGGACCGCCGAGGTACACGCTCTCCTCCAGCGACATCTGCACGCCTTCTGCCCGCAGGCGCCAACTGCTGCCGCCGGGCAGGCGGAGCAGCACCGATTCCTGGTCCGGCTGCAAGGTGGCGCCCACGGCGGGATGCAGGTGGAAGCGGACGGCGTAGGGCTGCCCCGCGGCGGCTTCCACCGCGTCCTCCCCCCGGATATCCTCGCCGCTTTCGGCCATGTACAGGCGGCGTCGGTGCAGCGCGCCAAAGGAAGCCAGGTAGCCGTCGTGGCTCGCTTCCAGCCAGTGCGCGTCGTTGGCCTCCTGGCGCTGCACCTCGACTTGATTCGGATGGCGGCCGATGCCGCAGGGGCGCAGCTCGGACGAATTGGTATCCGCAATCACCAGGGTGGAGTGCGCCGCCGTGGCGCGGCTCGCGTCCTGCCAGGCCGGCCCGGCCGCAGGCGCCGCGCCGCAGTTCACGATCATCCGGTCGCGCCCGACCGACACCTCGATGGACAGCGTGCCGGCATGGGCCATCCGGTCGATGCCGGGCGGCGGCGGCGCGCCGCAATCGACGACCAGCACGCAGCGTCCGGCCTGCAGGCGATGGAACCCGCCTTCTGTCAGCCCGGCCGGCGCCCGTCCGCCGCGCCCGGCCTGGTTGAGCACGAGGTCGATCAGGGCGGCCTGCTCCTCCTTCGCCCCGTTGAACAGCGCCAGCCCGCCGTCCCCGTGCCGGAACGCGCGGAGCGCCGGCGCCATGCGCTCGATGGCCGAGGCCAGCGCGGTCGGCGGGTGCGCCTGCGCGGCCTGCAGCAGGGCGCGGATCTCGGTCAGGTCCTGCAACGCCGCGAGCTGCACGGCCGGGCTGCGCTCGACGTGGCAGCCGTCCGGCAGCACCTGGCGCGCGATCTCCTGCGGCAGGAAGCGCAGCGCGCGGGTGAGGAACGCCGCATGGTCCGGCAGCGCGACGGCCGCGGCGACCAGGCCTTTCAGCGCCGTGAGCGCGCGGGCGTCCAGCTCCTCCGCCGGCATGGACGCTGCCAGCATGCGCGCGTCCGCCACCAGGCGGCCCATCAGCCGCGTGCGGAACGCATCGTCGGCGCTGGCAGCGAAGAAGTCGTAATGGCCCAGCCAGGCGGTGATCCGCGCGCCCGCCACGTCCGGGCGCCGCGCCAGCCGCTCCAAAGAAGGCGTGGCCATCCAGTCGGCGACCAAGGTGCGGGCGCGGGTGCGGGCGGCGTCCGTGCCGAGGGCGCGCAGGTCGCGCAGCCAGGTGAAGCCGTGCGCCGCGGCGCGCAGCGACTCGCGGCCCTGCGTGCTGGCCCAGCCGCCGGGCGCCAGCGGGTGGCTGGCGCCGCACAGCACCATCTCGTCTTGCAGCAGCCTGGCGCCGCGGGCAGGGTCGCCCGGCCAAGGGTCGCGCACCGGCAGGGCCGGCGCGTCCGGCACCCGGCCCATCCGCAGCACCGGCATCGCGGCCATGACCCGGCGCGCATCCCGCGCCCATCGGCCTGGTTTGATCATGCCGCGCCCCGCATCCCGTCCATCGCCATCCGATAGTCCTTCGCCGCGAACACCGCGGTTCCCGCCACCAGCACCCCTGCCCCGGCCGCGACCGCCCGCGGCGCGGTTTCGATGGCGATGCCGCCATCCACCTCGATCGCGATGGGACGCCCGGCGGCCATGGCGCGGACCTCCGCCACCTTGGCGAGCTGCCCCTCGATGAAGGCCTGGCCGCCGAAGCCGGGGTTGACCGTCATCACCAGCACCAGGTCCGCCACGTCCAGCACATGCGCGACCGCCGACGCCGGGGTGCCCGGGTTCAGCGCGACACCCGCGCGCTTGCCGAGCGAGCGCACAAGCTGCAGCGTACGATGCAGATGCGGCCCGGCCTCCGCATGCACGATGATGTGGTCCGCCCCGGCCTCTGCAAACGCGGCGACGTAGGAATCGGCCGGGCTGATCATCAGGTGCACGTCGAACGGGATGCCGATCTTCCGGCGCAGCGCCTTGAGCACGGGGGGACCGAACGAGATGTTCGGTACGAAATGGCCGTCCATCACGTCGAGATGCAGCCAGTCCGCGCCCGCCGCCTCGACCGCCGCGGCCTCTTCCCCCAGCCGGGAAAAGTCGGCGGCGAGCAGGCTGGGCGCCATGACGACCCGGGAAGGCGGCCATGAGGAATCACGGTGCGGCATGGGGGACTTCTAAAGCCGCGGGCGGCGGACGCAAGCCATTATGCAAGCGATCACACCGGGCGTTCAGACTGGGCGTTCGGACTGGGCGTTCGGACTGGGCCGTCAGGCCCGGACGAAGCGTGCCGCGAAGAACCCGTCCATGCCGCCATGCTCCGCCCATAGGGCCGGGTGGGTGCGGAGCGTGCCCTCCGGCGTCAGCGCCGCGGGCACGCCCGCCAGCTCCGCCGCAGTGAACGGGTCGGGGCGCAGGCCCGGCAGGGCGGCCACGCGGCCCGGCCCTTCCTCCGGCTGCAAGGAGCACACGGCGTAGATCAGACGCCCGCCCGGGCGCAGCAGGGCCGTTGCCGCCGCCAGCAGCCGGTCCTGGCCGGCGGCCGCCTCCGCCACGTCGCGCGGGCGTTTCAGCCGGGCCACGTCGGGGTGGCGGCGGATGGTGCCGGTGGCGCTGCACGGCGCGTCCAGCAGCACGGCGTCGAACAGGGCCGGCGGGGTCCAGTGGATCGCGTCGGCCTGCACCACCTCCACGTCGAGCTGCAGGCGGGCCAGGTTCTCGTGCAGGCGGCGCAGGCGGGCGGCGTCGCGCTCCACCGCCGTGACCTGCGCGCCGGTTGCGGCCAATTGCGCGGTCTTGCCGCCGGGAGCGGCGCACAAATCGGCCACGCGCTCCCCGGGCCGCGCGTGCAGCAGGGCGGCGGGCAGCGCGGCGGCGGCATCCTGCACCCAGAACGCGCCGGCGTCGAAGCCCGGCAGGTCCTGCACCCGAGTCCCCGCCGGCAGCCGCGCCGACCCGGTCGGCAGCAGCGTCCCGCCCGGCGGCATCTCCGCGCCGGGGCGGAGCGTCAGGTCGAGCGGCGCCTCGTGCCCATGCGCCTCCGCGATGGCCCGCGCGTCGGCGCCCCAGCTTGCCCAAAGCCAGGGCGGCGTGTCGAGCCGCGGGCCGTCCAGCCCGTCGAGCGCCGCCGGGCCGGCTTCGGACACCCGGCGCAGCACGGCGTTGACCAGCCCGGCAAAAGGCGCGAACCGCCGGGCGCGGGCCAGCGCCACCGCCGTCGCGACCGCGGCATGCGGTGGCGTTTCGAGCAGCAGCAGCCCGGCCGCCCCCAGCCGCAGCACATGCCGCACCCCGTCCGGCGGCGCCCGGGTCAGGAATGGCTCCAGCACCGCGTCGAGCGATCCCAGCCGCCGCAGCACCGAAGCCGCGAGCCGGTGCGCCGCCGCCCGGTCCCGCGACTCGGCGGACGCGGCGGCGTCCAGCGCCTCTTCCAGCGGGCGGCGGCGGTCGAGCACGGCGGTCAGCAGGTCGAAGGCGATCTCCCGCGTGGGATCGCGCGGGGCGGTGGCGGGCTTGGCGTTCATGCGGCGGCTTCATGGCCCGAATCGGCGGACGCTGCCAGCCCGCGCCGCGGATTGGCTCAGGCCCGGCCGGTCGGCATGGCAGGCGGAGGCTGAAAGCGGGTGGACTTCGCCTTATATGCGGTGCAGCACGAACTGCTCCTTCATCCGGACCGCGCTCAGGGAACCTTCATGTCCAACCTGCTTGCCGAAACCGTCACCGGCGTCCGCCACTGGACCGACACGCTGTTCAGCTTCACCGCGACGCGCGACCCGGCCTTCCGCTTCCTGTCCGGCCAGTTCACCATGATCGGGCTGGAGGTGGACGGCAAGCCGCTGCTGCGCGCCTACAGCATGGCCAGCGCCCACTACGACGAGCAGCTTGAGTTTTTCAGCATCAAGGCGCCGAACGGCCCGCTGACCTCGCGCCTTCAGCACCTGAAGCCCGGCGACCCGCTGCTGGTCGGGCGCAAGGCGGTCGGCACGCTGGTGCAGGACAGCCTGACGCCGGGCCGCACGCTGTATCTGCTGGGCACCGGCACCGGCCTTGCCCCCTTTGCCAGCATCATCCGCGACCCCGACGTGTATGACCGATTCGAGCGCATCGTGCTGGTGCATGGCTGCCGCGAGATCGCGGAACTCGCCTACGGCGAGGAGATCGTCGCCCGGCTGCCGCAGGACGAGCTGATGGGCGAGCTGGCGCGCGGCAAGCTGCTGTACTATCCCACCGTGACGCGGGAGCCGTTCCGCAACCGCGGGCGCATCACGACCCTGCTGGAAACGGACAAGCTCACCACCGACCTGGGCCTCGATCCCATCGACCCCGCGGGGGACCGCATGATGCTGTGCGGCAGCCCGGCCTTCCTCTCCGACATGGTGGCCCTGCTGGACGGGGCTGGGTTCCGGGAGGGCAGCAGCAGCACGCCGGGCGAGTACGTGATCGAGAAGGCATTCGTCGAGAAGTAGCCTGTTGCGCGCCCCGGAACTATACGTCTCGGAACTACACGCCCCGGAACACCGGCTTGCGCTTCTCCATGAAGGCGGTCCGGCCCTCGGTGTAGTCGGCGCTGTCGAAGCAGGCCGCGACCGCCTGGGCCACCGCATCCATGTCGCGCTCGGCGGGATCGCGGGCGGCCTGCCGCAGGATCAGCTTCATCCCGGCGATCGACAGCGGCGCGTTGGCCGCGATGCCGCGCGCCATGGCCGTGACCATCTCGCCCAGCGCCGCCGCCGGCACGACTTGGTTCACCAGGCCGATGCGCGCGGCCTCCGCCGCCCCGATCCGCTCCCCGGTGAACAGCAGCGCGGCGGCATGGGCCGGGCCGACGAGCGACACCAGGCGGCGCACCATGTCGAACCCGTAGGCGATGCCGAGCTTCGCCGCGGGAATGCCGAAGGTGCTGCCTTCCGCCGCGACCCGGATGTCCGCCTGCAGCGCGATGCCGAGGCCGCCGCCCAGGCAGAAGCCTTGGATGCGGGCGATCACCGGCTTGCGGAACGCGGCGAGCTTGGCCCGCCCGGCGCTTGTCAGCCGGTCGTATTCCTTCTGCGCGTCCGCGTTGCTCCGGCTTTTCTCGAACTGGCTGATGTCGGCCCCGGACACGAACGCCTTGTCCCCGGTGCCTGCCAGGACCACGACCTGGACGGCGGGCGCGTGCTCCCAGGCGTCGAGGATGGCGGCCAGGCCGTCCCACATCTCGACCGACATGGCGTTGCGCTTCTCGGGCTGGTTGAAGGTGATCAGCCCCACCCCGTCCCGCACCGCGGCCAGCATCTTGCCAGAGGCAAAGGACGTGGCGCTCGCGTCATGATCCATCTCGGCAACTCCAGGCTCAGCCGGAGCTTAGGTCCCGTCATTCTTGTTGACAACCAAGCCCCTCGCTCACCAGATTGTTGTGATAAACGAACGTGCAGAAGGCGATGAGGCCATGAGACCAGTCATCGCCGCGCTCCTGCTGCTGACGGCTGCGCCCGCCGCAGCCCAGGAGGCCCCCGTGGCCCCGGTCGTGCAGCAGCCGGTGGAACCCAACATCATGACGCCGATCCTCGGGCGGCAGGTGCTGGACCAGACCGGCAAGGCGGGCGGGCGCATCGTCGATGTGCTGGTCGATGAGTACGGGCAGACCCGCGCCGCGGTGATCGACGTGGGCGGCTTCATGGGGCTGGGCCAGCGCCGCATCGCCACGGCCTGGCGCAGCCTGCGCTTCAACCCGGCCAACGGCGAGATCACCTTGCTGATTCCCGCCGACCAGATCGGCGCGGTGCCCGAATACAAGCCCGGCGCGGCGCCGGTCGTGCTTGCGAGTCCGCCCCCGTGAGATGGGGCGTGTCCCGTCGCCTGACGATGAGGCCGCAGGCGCTGACGGCCCGGAACGCCCGCGGCCTCGATGCGCTGAACGCCCTGGTGGCCAGCAGCCAGACCGGGTTCGGCGCCTTTATCGCCGTCTATCTCACGGCGCAGGCCTGGACGCAGGCCGACATCGGCCAGGCGCTCAGCCTCGGCACGGTGGTTGCGATGCTCAGCCAGCTTCCGGCCGGGGCGCTGGTGGATGCCATGCGCAGCAAGCGCCTCGCCGTCGCGCTGGGCGGCATCGCGGTGGCGCTCAGCGCGCTGCTGTTCGCCGTGTCCTCCGCCTGGCTGTCGGTGGTGGGGGCCGAGATCCTGCACGGCTTCGCAAGCTGCATGATCGGCCCGGCCATCGCGGCGGTCAGCCTGCAGTTGGCCGGGCGCGCCGGGCTGGGCGTCCGGCTCGGGCGGAACGCGCGCTACTCCTCCATCGGCAGCGCGGTCGCCGCGTTGGGGCTGGGCGCCATCGGCACCTACGTGTCCGGCGCCGGCGTGTTCTGGGCCACCGCAGCGCTGATGGCGCTGGGCCTGCTGACGCTCCGGTCCCTGCCGCCGCCCGCGGCCGAGCCGCGGGCCGTCCCCATCGCGGCCGAGACCCGCGGGCTGCCCGGCGCCATCTGGTCCCTGCTCAACCGGCGCTTGCTGGTGTTCGCCGGCTGCGTCGGGCTGTTCCATCTGTCCAACGCCGCCATGCTGCCGCTGGTCGCCAACGAGATCACGCGCAGCACCGGCGCGGGCGCCAATTTGGTGATCGCGGCCTGCGTGGTGGTGCCGCAGGCCATCGTGGCCGGGCTATCCCCGCTGGTGGGCCGCACGGCAGACACCTGGGGCCGGCGGCCGGTCCTGCTGCTGGGCTTTGCCGCGCTGCCGGTGCGCGGCGTGCTGCTGGCGCTTGACGCCCATCCGGCCTACGTCGTGCTGGTGCAGGCGCTCGACGGCATCAGCGCCGCGGTGTTCGGGGTGATGCTGCCGCTGGTCGCGGCCGACCTGACCCGCGGGACCCGGCGCTTCAACCTGTGCATGGGGCTGCTCGGCCTTGCGGTCGGCGCCGGCGCGACGCTGAGCACGGCGGTGTCCGGGTTGGTGGCGGACCGCTTCGGCAACGCCCCGGCGCTCCTGGCGCTCGCCGCCGCGGGCTTCGCGGGCGTGCTGGGCCTGCTGGCGTTGCAGGAAACGCGGGAGTCGCGGCCAGGCCGGTCCATCGCGGGAGCTTTTGGCGCGGACGCGCGTTGATCCATCACCAAACACAGGAGAGTTGCTTCATGCGGACCATTCTGATCGCGGCTGGCGCCTTTGCCTTGATGCTGGGCGGCTTCGCGCCGGCAGAAGCGGCGGGCTGCATCAAGGGCGCGGCCGTGGGCGGCGTCGCCGGGCACGTTGCGGGCCACCACGGAGTGCTGGGCGCCGCTGCCGGCTGCGTGGTGGGTCGCCACAACGCGAACAAGTCGGCGCGGGAAGCCCAGCAGGCGCGCACGACCAACACGAACGCCGCTCCGGACACGACCGACCGCTAGGCCACCCCCGGCGCCGCCGGCCTTCCTTCCATTGGGGGCCGGCGGCTTGCCTCCCTTTCGTGCCTTCTGCATACACGGCGCATGCCGCCCTCCCCGCCCGGCTCGACGCCGTTCACGTCTGCCGAGGATGCCGGCATGGTCGGCGGGCCTTTGCTGCGCCTGCATCGTGCGGCGCTCGGGCGAGATCCGGACGCGGCAGGCTTGGCCGCATTGGCGGCGGCGTGGCGAGGCGGGGCCGATCTGCTTGCGCTGGCGCCTGTCCTCGCGTCGACCCCCGAGTTCACCGCCCTGCACGGCCCCAGCGATGCTGATTCCCCGGCCAGTGCCGTCTTCGCCGCCAGAGTAGCCTCCCAGGCGTTCGGACCTGGCGGCGATCCCGTCTCCGGCTCGCTTGCCAAAGCCTTGGAGGGTTTAGGACGCGCCGAACTTCTGGTCGCAGTCGCCGAGGCTGCCCCGGTGCGGGCACGCTCGCCGCTGCTGCCGGGCCTGTTCCCGGACGTGCCGCCCGATGATCCCGTGGCCTACGCTTTCTGGGTAGGTGCCCACGATACCATCCCGGCGGGCGCGCTGTCCCGCATCGTGCCGTCCCCGGGGCCGCGCGTCAGCTTCGCCATGCGGGCGGGCGACAGCGAGGTCGAGGCCGTGCTGCGCTCCGCCGCTTCCCTGCAGGCGCAGGTGCATCAGGGCTGGGAGCTGCGCCTGGCCTGCCGGCTGCACTCGCCCTGGCCGCACCGCGCCCTCATGGCCTTGGCGGAGGCCGATCCCCGGGTCGCCATCGTCGACCTGCCGCCGCTGACGCCGGCCATCGAGGCGCTCAACCTCGCCTTGCGTTCCGTCACCGGCCCGGTCGCCGGCCTGCTCGAACCCGGCGACACGCTGCCGCCCACCGCGCTGTTTGAGGCGCTGCCGGCCTTCGGCCCCGACACGCTGCTGGTGTTCACCGACGAGGACCAGGTTGGTCCTTCCGGCCGGCGCAGCGCGCCGCGGTTCAAGCCCGGTTACAGCCCGGACGCCATGCAGGCCGCGAACGTGATCGGCCAGCTTGCCCTATACCGGACCGGGCTGATCGCCGAACTCGGCGGCCTCGATCCGGCAACGGCGCCCTATGAGGCCTACGATTTGGCGCGACGCGCCGCAGCCGTCGCCGGGCCGGGCCGCATCCGCCACGTGCCCGCCGTGCTGTGCCACCGCGCCGCGCCGCCGCCGCCCGACCCGCCCGCGCCGCCGCCGCCCGCGCTGCCGGACCCGTTGCCGCCCGTCACCGTCATCATGCCGGCCCGCGACCGGGCCGACCTGCTGGCCGTCTCCGCCCAGGGCGTGCTGCATGGCACCGATTACCCGGCGCTTGAGCTGATCATTGTCGATAACGGCAGCACCGACCCGGCCGCCGTGGCGCTGCTCGCCGAACTCGGCGCCGACCCGCGGGTACAGGTGCTGGCGTGGCCCGGCGCGTTCAACTTTTCCGCCATGAACAACGCCGCCGCGCGCCGCGCGAAGGGCCAGGTCCTGCTGCTGCTCAACAACGACGTGGAGCTGACCGACCCCGGCTGGCTGCGCGCGATGGCGGCCCACGCCGTGCGGCCGGACGTGGGCGCGGTGGGGGCGCGGCTGCTTTACCGCGACGGCCGCCTGCAGCATGGCGGCATGGCGCTGGGACCGGCCGGGCGCGCGACGCACCTGCTGCGCGGGGCGCCGCGGGAGGCGCCGGGCTACCTCGGCCAATTGGCGGCGACGCGGGACCTGTCGGCGGTGACGGCCGCGTGCCTTGCCATCCGGGCAGACGTATGGGCGCAGGTGGGCGGCATGGACGAACAGTTGCCGGTCGCCTGGAACGACGTGGACCTGTGCCAGCGCGTGCGCGCCGCCGGGCTGCGGGTGATCTGGACGCCGCATGCCGTGCTGCTGCATCTGGAAGGCGAGACCCGGGGCGAGGATGCCGCCGACCCGGCGCGGCAGGCACGCTTCCTGGCGGACGGGGCGCTATACCGCGCGGCCTGGGGCAGCGCCGCGGACGAGGACCCGTTCCTCAACCCGAACCTGGTCGCCGGCGACCGCCAGCTTCTGCTCGCGCCGCCGCGGCGCCCGCGGCCGTGGTGGTGAGGCACGCCGGCTTGCCCGTCGCGGTTGCCAACCCCCGGCGAATCTGGTTTCAGTCCTAAGCTGCTGCGCCACGCCATCCTGAATTGGAATTGGGTCCTGGACCAAAGCCTGACCGATCCGCCGAGGCTCGACCCGTCCACCGCCGACACGCTGGCGCTGTTGCGCGACCCCGCGCTGGACCCGCTGTTCCTGCGCCCGGCGCTGGTCGGCGTCGAGAGCGCCTGGTACGGCCACGTCCCCTTCGCCCATTGGATCGTCGCTGCCTGCCGCCCTCGGCTGCTTGTTGAGTTGGGCACCCACAACGGCGTGTCCTACGCGGCCTTCTGCGAGGCCGTGGCCCAATACGGCATCGACGCCCGGTGCTATGCCGTCGACACCTGGCAGGGCGACGAGCACGCCGGCCATTACGGCGATGCCGTGTTCGACGCGCTGCGGCGCTTCCACGATGCGCGCTACGCCGGGTTCTCCGAGCTGCTGCGCTGCACGTTCCAGGAGGCGCTGCCGCATTTCGCCGACGGCTCCATCGACCTGCTGCACATCGACGGCTTCCACACCTACGACGCGGTGCGCGGGGATTTCGAGGCCTGGCGCCCAAAGCTGTCGGACCGCGCCGTGGTGCTGTTCCATGACACCAACGAGCGGCGCGGCGACTTCGGCGTCTGGCGCCTGTGGCGGGAATTGCAGGCGGCGCATCCGGGGTTCGAGTTCCTGCACAGCCATGGCCTGGGCGTTCTGGCCATTGGCCCCCATGCGCCGGAGGACGTGCTCGCCCTATGCCGCCTGGGCGACGCGGCCTCGGCCGTGCGGGAGCGCTTTGCCCTGCTGGGCGAGCGTTGGATGGATCATTTCGAGCAGACCCAAGCGGTCGCCGCGCAGCAGCGGGCGGAGGCGCGCAACGCCGGCTATGCCGCCGAGGCCGCGGTGCTGCGCGGCGCCCGGGACGCTGCGGCGCGTGCCGAGGACGAGGTCGCGCGGCTGACCGGGCAGCTCGCCGCCTTTGACGCGCTGCGCCGCGAGGCCGATGAGAGCCGGGCCGAGCTGGAGGACGCTTGGGCCTACCAGGCAATCTTGAAAAACCAACTCGCCCAGCGCGACGCCCATACCGCAGAGTTGCTGGCGATGCTCGCCGCCCGCGCCGCGGATTGGGAGCGGGTGCACGAGGTGCTGGCCGGCCAGAATGCCGAACTGGCCGGGGTGCGCGCGGCGCTGGGGCGGGCGGAGGCGTTGCAGGCGGCGACCTACCGATCCGCCTCCTGGCGCTTCGCCGCCCCGGTCCGCGCCGTGGGGCGCTACGCGCCTTGGCTCGGGCGCGGCGTCCGGCGCGCGCTGCGCCTGGCCGGGATGGCGCTGTCCGGGGATCTCGCGGCCCATCGCCGCCTGCGCGCCCGGCGAACCGCGGAGGCGGCCGCCCTGCGCGCCTCCCCGCTGTTCGATGCCGACTTTTATCGCGCGAACCATCCCGGCCTGGCCGCGGCGGGTCACGACCCGGCGGCCCACTTCGCCTGGGTCGGCGCGCAGTCCGGCGCTATGCCGAACCGCTATTTCGATACGGCCTGGTTTCTCGCCCGCAACCCCGCCGTGGCGGAGAGCGGGGAGAACCCCCTGCTGCACTGGCTGCGAGAGGGCACGGCGCGGGGCCTCGACCCGAACCCGTTCCTGGATGTGGACTGGTACCTGGCGCAGAATCCGGACGCCGCCGGACGTGACGCGCTGACCCATTGGATCGAAATCGGCCGGGCCGCCGGGCGCGACCCGAACCCGATGCTGGATGCCCGCGCGCTCACGCTGGACCATGGCGTCGGGCCGGACTTCGACCCGCTGCTGCACTGGTGGCACCATGGCGTCCGCGACGGGCTGAACCCGCACCCGCTGTTCGATGCTGCCTGGTACCGCGCGGAGCACGGCTTGCTGCCCGCCGCCGACGTGCTGGCGCATTGGCTGGAGATCGGCCGGGCCGCGGTCCCGGTCTCGCCGCATCAGGCGCCAGGCGCCGACGCGCCGCCCGCCGTGGCGTTTCCCGTCGAGCCTGCGCCCGATGTCTCGATCATCGTGCCGGTCTATGGCCACTACGCCGACACCCTGCGCTGCCTGCATTCCGTGATGCGGCACAGCGGCGAAGCCATCCGCTACGAGGTCATCGTCGCCGACGACAAGCCGGCCGGCCGTATCGCGCCCTTGCTGCGGGAGCGCGTGCCAGGCCTGCGCATCATCGAGAACCCCGGCAACCTCGGCTTCCTGCGGAGCTGCAACAATGCGGCCGGGGCGGCGCTCGGGCGGTACATCGTGTTCCTCAACAACGACACGGCAGTGCGGCCAGGCTGGCTGGCGCCGCTCGTGCGCCTTGCCGACGCCGACCTGCTGGTGGGCTTGGTTGGCGCCAAGCTGCTGAACGCGGACGGCACGGTGCAGGAGGCCGGCGGCGCGGTGCTGCGCAACGGCTGGGGCCTGCCCTACGGTGCCGGGCGCGACCCGGCGGCTCCGGAACTCAACTTCGTCCGCGACGTGGACGTGGCGGTCGGCGCCTGCATCCTGGTTCGCCGGGAGGCATTCGAGCAGGTGGGCGGGTTCGACGACCGCTACGCGCCGGCGTTCTACGAGGAGTTCGATCTGGCCTTCGCCCTGCGCGACCGCGGCTGGCGCGTGGTGTATCAGCCGGCCAGCGCCGTGGTGCACCACGGCAGCAACTCCTATGGCACGGAAGCGCGGGACCGGCACAGCCAGGCGAACCACGCGAAGTTCTGCGCGAAGTGGGCGCGCACGCTGCTGGGCCAGCCTTTGCCGAACGCGCCGGAACTGCAAGTTCGCAGCCGGCCGGCCCCGTTGGGCATCGCCTTGGTGATCGACGACCGGGTGCCGGAATGGGACCGCAACGCCGGGGGCGTCACGCTCAACCAGTACCTGCACCTCCTGCAGGACATGGGCTACCAGGTCGTTTTCTGCCCGGCCTTCGACGCCGCGCCCACCCAGCCCTACACCGCCGCCTTGCAGCAGGACGGCATCGAGGTGCTGCACGCGCCGGAAACGCTGGACCGCTGGCTGCGGGCGAATGGCCGGCAGCTTGACCTCGTGTGGACTGCCCGGCCCGACGTGACCGGCCCCATCCTCGACCTGATCCGGGCGGAAACCCGGGCGCCGGTCCTGTATTACACGCACGACCTGCACCACCTGCGCGAACGCCGCCGCTGGGAGCTGGAGGGCGACCCGCACGCGCTCGCCGAGAGCAAGCGCCTGAAGCGGATCGAGACCCGCATCTTCGCGGAGGTGGACCGCGTGATGACGCCGAGCGAGGACGAAGCCGCGGCGATCCGCGCCGACGTGCCGGACGCGCAGGTGCACGCGATCCCGCCCTACCTCTTGCCCGCCAGCCCTCTGGCCCGGCCCGGTCCCGACGCCGGGCGGGACGCGCTGATCTTCGTCGGCGGCTACAACCACCTGCCCAACGTCGATGCCGCGGTCTGGCTGGTGCAGGAGATCATGCCGCTGGTCTGGGCTGCCCTGCCGGACGTGCGCCTGCTGCTGGTCGGCAACGCCCCGCCGCCCGCGGTGGAAAACCTGGCCAGCCGGCGCGTCGCCGTCACCGGCTTCGTCCCGGACTTGGCGCCGCTCTACACGCAATCCCGGTTGTCGGTGAACCCGCTGCGCTACGGTGCCGGGGTGAAGGGCAAGATCGTCGCCAGCCTGCAAGAGGGCGTGCCGGTCGTCACGACGGCGGTGGGCAACGAGGGCCTTGGCCTCGTCCACGGCGCGGAGGCCTGGATTGCCGAAACCGCCGCCGACTTCGCCGCGGGGATCGCCGCCCTGTATCGCGACCCCGCGCGCTGCGCCGCGATGGCGACGGCGGCCCAGGCCGTGCTGCGCCGCCGGTTCAGCGAGGACGCGGCCCGGTCGGCGCTCATGGGCGTGCTGGGCCAGTGGTCGTGCCGGGTCTGCGGACGGTCCGCCTCCGCACCTCCCCTCCCCTGCCCGGATTGCGGCAGCGACATGGAGGCGCAAATCCTGGCCAGCGCCATCCTGCAAGGGCTGCCCGCCGGCCAACGGCGCAGCATCGCCGACGTGGCGTCCCGCCTCGCGCGGCTGTCGGTCCGGGTGCGCGACGACGTGCCGCCAGCCCTGGCGTCGCGGCTGGGCCATGGAGTCCCTGGCGATGGACCGTGCGAACTGCTGGTCGGGGGCGCGGCCCTCGACCCCACGGCGGCCCTTTCAGTCCTTCGGCCCGGCGCCCGCTGGGTCCGGCCGGGCCGGGCGGAGGACGCGGCGGCGCTGACCGCGGCCGGGTTCACGGTGCTTGCCCATCACCGCGACAGCCCGGTCCTCGACGCCCGGGCACCCGCTTGACCGGACCGCGCCCGTCCGTCCTGGTCGACCTGCGTCCGTGCTACGAAGGCTTCGCCGGCATCCCCCAAGAAACCCGGCTGCTGTTCCAGTTGTTCTCGGACATGAAGCTGGGGCGGCTGGGCGGCCTCGCCTCCGGCATCCATTTCGCCGCGCCGCCGCGCCGCGCCGCCGCCGGGCAGACGCCGTTCGACCGCACCTTGCAGCAGGCGCGCGTGCTGATCAGCCAGGACACCAAGCGCCACCACGCGCCGCCCGGCCTGTCGTTCCTGCTGCCCGGCCCGATCCGCCGCCGCATGCACCACGTCACCACCATCCTGAGCCTCGCGCAGCGGGAGGAGCAGCTCGACCTGCCCATCGACCCCGTGCTGTTCGAGGACTACCTGTGGATGAAGCTGTTCGACAACACGCTGCCGCCGTCCGACCGCGGCCTGCTGTCCCGCGCCGAGTTCTTCGCGACCGCCCTGGGCCATGAGAACGCGCGCAGCCTGTCGCTGCTGCCGCTGCCGTTCCAGCGGCGGCTCAACACGGCGGGCTGGGACGTGTTCTTCGCCGCCACCGTGTCGCCCTACCGCGTGACGCCGGGCACGCAGTTCATGGTGCGCTACTACGACGCGCTGCCGCTGCTCAGCCCCCACACCATCGGCGAGCCTTGGCCGCACACCAACAGCCATGCCCGCATGCTGAAGCGCAACATGGACCAGGGCGCGCACTTCTTCTGCGACAGCGAGCCGGTGCGGGAAGACGTGCTGGCGCTGTTTCCCGAGAGCGAAGGGCGCGTGCACCATCCCGGCGCTGGTCGCCCCCGAGTACCGCCCGGACGTGCGGTCGGAAAACGAGCTGCGCACCATCCTGCGCCGCCGGGCCAGCACGGCGACGGCGCCGGCGGGCGGGCGGCGGGACGCGCCGGACGCGCCCATTCCAAAACTCATCATCGCGGTCTCGACGCTGGAGCCGCGCAAGAACTACCTCCGTTTGTTCCGCGGCTTCGAGATCGCACGCCGCATGACGAAGGCGCCGATGCAGCTCCTGATCGTCGCCAACCCCGGCTGGCGCTCGGACGCGGAGCTGGCCGAACTCAAGCTGCTGGTGCGGGAAGGCGCCTACCACGTTTCCGGCGTGCCGCTCGCCGAGCTTCGGGTGCTGTACTCGATGGCGCACCTGGTCGTCGCCCCCAGCCGGGCGGAAGGGTTCGACTACAGCGGCGTCGAGGGCATGGCCTGCGGCGCGCCGCTGGTCGCGAGCGGCATCCCGGTGCACCGCTGGGTGTACGGCGATGCCGCCGAGTACTTCGACCCCTACGACGACGAGGAGTTGGCCACGATCCTGGCCCGCCTGGTCGAGCTGCCGCGGGAAACCGGGGTGCTGTCGGAGATGCGGGACCGCGGCCTGCGCCAGGCGGCGCTCTACCAGTCGGCGGCGCTGTCGCCCCGCTGGGAACAGGCGGTGCAGTCGGTCGCGGCCCACTCGCGCGCAACAATAGCGCAACCGGCACGATGACTGAACCCCACCGGGACAACTTTGACGCCCTGCGGCTGTTCGCGGCGGGGATGGTGATCTACGGGCATGGCTGGATTTTGGCGACCCCGGCCGGGCCGGGCTTCTGGGGCGTGCCGTTCGCGCGCATCGGCCTCGACATGTTCTTTGCCATCAGCGGCTACATGGTCACCGGAAGCTGGCAGCGTACGCCGAACCTGCTGCTGTTCCTGGCCAAGCGGGGCTTGCGCATCTTCCCCGGCCTGATCGCCTGCGTGCTCGCCACCGCCTACGTCCTCGGCCCCCGGCTCAGCAACCTGCCGCTCCGCGCCTACCTGCACAACGGCGAGGTGCTCAAGTACCTGCAGAACATGTGGCTGTTCCAGCGGCTTTACCTGCCCGGCGTGTTCGACGGCATGCGGCTGAACGGCGCCGTCAACGGCTCGCTGTGGAGCCTCTTCCCCGAAGTGCTGTGCTACGCGACCGTGCCGCTGCTGGCCCTGCTGCCGCTGCGGCCGCGGCTGTGGGCGCTCGGGACCGGCGGGGTCGCCGCGGGCGTCGCCGGCATGTGGCTGTTCTACGGCTACGAGGGCCTGCCCATCGTCTTCTACAACACCGACGTCAAATACATGCTGGTCCAGGTGCCGTTCTTCTTCATCGGCGGCCTGTACCGGCTGCTGGGCGACCGGGTGCCGAACTTCCACCGGGCCGACTTCGCCCTGCTCGGCTACACGCTGAACTGGATGGTCGCGAGCTGGTACAGCTGGTGGAACCTGCCGATCGAATGGGTGACGTTGCCCTACATGGTCATCTGCTTCGGCCGCATGTCGATGCCGTTGGTGCGCCGGGCCGGGCGGTTCGGAGATCTCTCCTACGGCATGTACTTGTATGCGTTCCCGGTGCAGCAGATCGTGATCGCCGCCATGCCGCGCAACGAGCATCCGATTGCGACCTGCATGGCGCTGACCGTGCCGTTCGCCCTGCTGTCCTGGCACCTGGTCGAAGCGCCGGCGCTCCGTTGGAAGCCTGGCCGCATCCGCGTCGTCGCCTCGGCGACCTGATCCGGCCTTTTCGGGCCGCAGCGGCAGCCCCCTTCGCCCAAGACATGTCTTTTGTGATCTGACCGTGCAGCTTTTGATGTTGCGGCATCGGTCAGGAGAAACCAAGCAGGATTATGTCGGCGTTGACCAGCAGCGACGTGCGCGCAGCCACTGAGGTGGCGTGCTCGAAGTCTTTCGACATGACGCCATGTCCATTCTCGTCTTTTGTAGCGACAGAACCAAGGTCGGCAGGAGAATAGGTGATGTTCCCCGAAACGAAGACGCCTGAACGGCGTGACAGGGCGGGTGGGCTGGATCGGCGTTCAGTGCTGCGTTTCGGGGCAGCATCCGCGCTCATGTCGGGTGCGGCGGCTGGACTTGCCGGCCTGGCAAGCGGGAAGGCCTCTGCGGCCGTTCCGTCGCTGGGGCAATCCAACCTGCCCCAGGCGGTCAAGCCGCAGATGCGGCACGAGGAGGCTTGGGCGTTCTTCCGGTCGGTTTACGGCAGCCTTGATCTGGCCGACGTCCAAGGTTTCCTGTCGCATTTCCTTCAATCAGACCTGTTCGTGTTCCAGGACGCGATCATCGACACCAACTTGCAGGGCTATCAGCAGTTCGCCCCGGGCTTCGCGGGCCTCCTTGGAGCGTTCGGAAACGTCCTCGGCCCCGGACGATCCTCGAAGATCCATCATGTCACCGGCGACCGTGGTCGAGCACGTCTTTTCCCAGAACACCTTCTTCTCGACAAACGGACTCACCATCCAAAGCGTCGTCGACATGAGCGATGGATTCATCTCGCGGAATGTCGACTACTGGGATTCGCGCGAGCTCGGGCAGGCAGACATTACCGGCGGCGGCACGACGAGCGGCGTCGCGGTGCCGTTCGGGGCTGTCCATCCCGGCGGCATCCCGCTTTCGGCTCCGCCTCCCGTGCCGCCCGGCAACGTCGTCCTCGCTTCGGGCGTCGATGGCCGCGCGTCGGCATCGCCCGCGATGGTCAATCTCGTCAGGGAGCTTACCAACGCCCTGAGCCACGGCAGCGTCGGCGACGTACTGAGCTTTTTCACCGAAGACGCGCTCTACGTGAATCCCGTCATTCATCAAGGGCCGGCTTTCTACGGGAACTTCGACCAGACGATCCAGATCCGAGGCCTCCGCCTGCTGCGGTCGTTTTTCGAGGCGGTGCTGAACCATTTGCCGGATGGCCCGGCCTCAACGCTTATCCACGTCGTCGGCAGCGCCGCGGGCGGCGGTTTCGAGTGGAAGGCGGGCGGACCCTATGCGGCAACTGGCCTCGACCGGAGCGGCTTGGCTGGAAGCACCGCGCTGGATCTTTTTGGGGGCAAGATACGGCGCATGTCGGTGAAGTTCGACACCTTCCAAATGCCCGCCGCCCTTTATGACCAGATCAGGGCGGAGCTGCTGGCGGCAGGCGTTGTCGATCAAGCTCTGTAAGGTCGTCTAAACCGGCCTCCCCTAATGGCTGAGGAGCCGCTTGAGCAGACCGCCAAGGGCAGGCTTGGGCGCCGCCTTGGCTACGAGGCCGGGCCAGTCGGCGTAGTTGATCCGCCGCTCCTCCTCCGCGGTCAGCGGCGGCAAGGGTCGCTCGCGCCGGCGGCCCACGAGGGCGGTGTGGTAGTTCGGCAGCACGCCCTGCCGGGTCAGCATCTGCTCGATCAGGATGATGAGCCGGGCCACCGTCTGGTCCTGGGGGTCGGACCAGTCGAAGTTCGGCAGGATGCCGGTGAAGAACGGCCGCATGATCGCGCCGCCGTAGTCCTGGCGGTGGACCACGTCGAACCATTGGTAGGTCAGCGGCAGGATGCGGGACGCATGCACGCCCTCCGACGGGTCGTGCCCCATCATGAACTCGAGCGACGGGCGCGGCACCATGCTGCGGGTGTGCTTCGCCAGCACGTCCCAGCGGTATTGCGGGGCGAGGCAGTCGTTCACCTCGTCCATGATCGCCAGCACCTCCGGCTCGTACATGTGGTGGTCGGGGCCGATGTACTCGTCGAACCACAGGAGGCCGCCGGGCTTCAGCACCCGGTGCATCAGCGCGTACATCTCCTCGATCTGGTCGAAATGGTGGATCGCCGCCTGCACGAACACCGCGTCGTAGCCGGCGGTGGGCAGGTCCTCCGTCAGCACGTCGCCGCAGCGCAGGTCGAGCCGGGCGGCGTACTCCTTGTCCGCCACCCGCGCCCGCGCGCCCTCGATGGCGGTGCGCGACATCTCGTAGGCCGTGACGTGCTGGGCGTAGCCCTGGGCGACCAGGTACTCCTCCAGGAACGCCATGCCCGAGCCGATGGCCAGCACGCGGGCGGGCGGGGGCATGAAGAACTGCCGGGCGATGCTGTCCACCGACCAGCCGTCGAGCGAGCCGGTCAGCGGCTTGGCGATGGCGTATTGGTACAGGAACTTGTGCTGGGTGAAGTCGATCGGGTCCCCCTCGATCACCGCCTGGGACCCGACGTGCTCCCCCTTCTCGTAGCGCTCATCCCAGATCGCGGTGGCGTCGGTTGCGGGCTTCTCGGTGTCCATGCTCGTGTCCTGTGCCAAGCATCATTTTAATGATGCGTCTCCAATGCCAAGCATCATCTCGATGATGCGTCTCCGACGCCTCTTCAGCGTCCGTGCACCATCAAGCCCGGCGGCAGCGTGGACAGCAAGGCCTCGAAGTACGGGATGGTCCGCCGCAGCCCCTCCGTCAGCGACACCGCCGGCTCCCAGTCCAGCGCCGCCTTGGCCTGCGCGATGTCCGGACGCCGCTGCTTGGGGTCGTCCTCCGGCAAGGGCCGGTGGATGATGCGGGACTGCGACCCCGTGAGGTCGATCACCTTCTGCGCCAGTTCCAGGATGGTGAACTCCCCGGGATTGCCGAGGTTCACCGGCCCGGCGACCTCGTCCGGGCTGTCCATCAGCTTGACGAAGCCGTCGATCAGGTCGTCGACGTAGCAGAAAGAGCGGGTCTGCTGCCCTTCGCCGAACACCGTGATGTCCTGGTTGGTCAGCGCCTGCACGATGAAGCTCGACACCACGCGGCCGTCCCGCGGATGGGTGCGGGGGCCGTAGGTGTTGAAGATGCGGGCCACCTTGATCCTGAGCCTGTGCTGGCGGCGGTAGTCGAAGAACAGCGTCTCGGCGCAGCGCTTGCCCTCGTCGTAGCAGGAGCGCGAGCCGATGGGGTTCACGTTGCCCCAGTAGCTTTCCGGCTGCGGATGCATCGACGGGTCGCCGTAGACCTCGCTGGTGGACGCCTGGAAGATCTTGGCGCCGGTGCGCTTGGCGAGGCCGAGCATGTTGATGGCGCCGATCACGCTGGTCTTGGTGGTCTGCACGGGGTCGCGCTGGTAGTGGATGGGCGACGCCGGGCAGGCGAGGTTGTAGATCTCGTCCACCTCGACGAACAGCGGGAAGGTCACGTCGTGGCGCATCAGCTCGAAATTGCGGTTGTCGTGGAGGTGCGCGATGTTGCGCGGCGTCCCCGTGAAGAAGTTGTCGACGCACAGCACATGGCACCCGGCGTCCAGCAGGCGTTCGCACAGGTGGGACCCCAGGAAACCGGCGCCGCCCGTCACGAGGACACGACGTTCAAGATGCAATGACCCGCTCCTGATTTCAATGCAGGGTTGTTACCGTGACACGGTGCTGCGGTAAACTGCCTGGCTGTTTACAGTGCCCATCTGGTTCTGTGGCCGCGAGTGTGCCATGTTACGTCATGCAAATGAAACCGTTTAGCACGCAGGTTGGCCGGGAGACAGGGTTTGCGCATTGCGATGATCGGCGGCGGCTACGTGGGCCTCGTATCCGGCGCCTGCTTCGCCGACCTCGGCGTGGAGGTGGGCGTCGTCGAGTCGGACCCGGCGCGGCTGGCCGCCCTGGCGGAGGGCCGGATGCCGATCTACGAGCCGGGACTCGACCGGCTGGTGACGGACAACGTGGCCGCCGGGCGCCTCAGCTTCAGCGATGACCTCCCCGCGACCGTGGCCGGCGCGGAGGCCGTGTTCATCGCCGTCGGCACCCCCACCCGGCGCGGCGACGGCCATGCCGACGTGTCCTACGTCAATGCCGCCGCCGAGCAGGTCGCCCGTGCGCTCACCGGCTATGCCGTGGTCGTCACCAAGTCCACCGTCCCCGTCGGCACCGGCCGCCGCATCGCCGAGACCATGCGGCACGCCCGGCCGGACCTGGAGGTCGATGTCGCGAGCAACCCCGAGTTCCTGCGCGAAGGCAGCGCCATCGGCGACTTCATGCGCCCTGACCGCGTGGTGATCGGCACGGACAGCGAACGGGCGCGCGAGGTGCTGCGCCGCCTGTATCGCCCGCTTTACCTGATCGAAGCGCCGATCCTGTTCACCAGCCTGGAGGCTGCGGAGCTGACCAAGTACGCCGCCAACGCGTTCCTGGCGATGAAGGTGACGTTCATCAACGAGATGGCGGACCTGTGCGAGAAGGTCGGCGCCGACGTGCACGACGTGGCCCGCGGCATCGGCCTTGACGGCCGGATCGGGCGCAAGTTCCTGCACCCCGGGCCGGGCTTCGGCGGCAGTTGCTTCCCGAAGGACACCCTGGCGCTGATGCGGATCGCCCAGGACTGGGGCGCCCCGTCCCGCCTGGTCGAGGCGACGGTCGCGGTGAACGACGCGCGCAAGTCCGGCATGGCCGCCCGCATCATGCAGGCGTGCGGCGGGTCGGTGCATGGCAAGTCGGTCGCGGTGCTCGGCCTGACCTTCAAGCCGGAAACGGACGACATGCGCGACGCCCCCAGCATCCCGATCATCAGCCGCCTGGCCGAGGAGGGTGCGTCGATCCGCTCGTTCGATCCGGTCGGCATGCCCCATGCCCGCGCCCTGTTGCCGGAAGGGGTGACGTATTGCGCCGACGCCTACGACGCCGCCGAGGGCGCGGACGTGCTTGTGGTGGTGACGGAGTGGAACGAGTTCCGCGCCTTGTCGCCGGGGCGGCTGTGCCAAGCGATGCGCGGGCGCCTGGTGATGGACCTGCGCAACGTGTTCGACCCGGCGGCGATGGACGCGGCCGGCCTGGACTATCGCGGCATCGGGCGGGGGGCGGGCAGGCCCCGGCAGTGATGCCCTCCCAAGGGTGCGGATCAAACGTAAGGCGCCATCCGATCTGAACCACCAGGCTTTGTCGGAGGCCGAGTCGCCCGACGTCTGGAAACCGTATCTTGGGATCAGATCTCCCGGCAACTCACGCGAGCGAGGTTTCCCGTCTCGCCGGCGCATAGCCGCACGAACATCGCAGCCTTCTCCTGCCAGCCAGCGGCGGCTGCTGTAGCGCGCCCTCCCTTGCGAAGCTTGGCACGCAGCAGCGTGTCTGACCGCAGCGTCGCCATCGCGGATGCGATCTCCGCAACCGATTTCCCGTTGACGATAAGGCCATTCCGCCCATGGCACACGGCGTCCGTGCTGCCGCCGTCACGTCCGGCGATCACTGGCAGCCCGCAGCTATTGGCCTCTAGGAACACCAGGCCGAACCCCTCGGTATCGCCGTTCGCAAGCTCACGGTTCGGCATGATGAAGACGTCACCCAGGCGGTAATGATCGGCCAGGTCGTCATCGGTCACCTCGCCGGTGAACACGATCCGGTCCTTGGCGCTGGTCGCGGCGGCTATCTCCCGCAGCTCCTGCTGAAACGGACCCATTCCGACAATCAGGTAACTGCAGCTTTGATCGACGGCATCTAATTCAGCGAAGGCGTGAATGGCGTTGTCTATGCCCTTCTTCTCGAGCAACCGGCAAACCGATATGAAGACAAACCGGCCACGCAGGCTGTATTGGTCGATCAGCTCCGGCTGCCTTTTTCCACAACGGAAACGCCTGGTATCCACCCCATTGCCGATGAGGCTGAGTTTGGCCTCGGCACTCGGGCCGAGCAGGGAGCGGATCGCGGCTTGGGTAAACCGGCTGACAACGATGATCCGGTCCGCCAGCAAGGCTTGTCGGCGCCGCCGGGCGCCTTTGTCGTAGCCATCCTCTGTCGTGATCTCCTCGCCGTGCACATAGACGAGGAGACGCACTTTCGTCAGCCAGCGAAGGATGCCGAGCATCCATCCGCTTGCCAAAAGCTCTCCGATGCAGACGGCAGAAATGCGCTCATGCCGGATCACGAGGAGCACTGCCGCGATGAGGCGCAGTCTGATCCAAATGTCGTTGACGACGAGCGACAGCTTCCATATGCCCCCGTGCCTCCCGTCCCGCAGCTTCGTCCGCAGCAGCGGGAGGCGGATGATGCGGTAGGGCGCATGCCGGTCATGCTCGCGCCAGCCGATGATGGGCAGGCCGTCTCGGTAATTGATCTTGGGCGCCATGACGATGATTCGCCCGTCGGCATTTCGGGCAAGATTGTCATAAACAACGGCCGAGCCGCCGCGCACGGGCGGGAAGTTGCTTGCGATCAGAAGGATGCCGCCCGGTGGTGTCAACAGCGCCGCCCCATTGCGTCCGCAGGGACCGTGAAATCGCATGGCAAGGTCAAGGACGGAGCGTCCAAGAGGTGATCCGAAACGCGCAGGATGTCGGCAAAGCCGAAATCGAGGCCGCTCGCGAAGTAGTCTAGCACGGCAGACAGGCGGTCGTAAAAAGCATGCAGGTCGGCGCGAGCCATGACGTAGGGGTTGCCGCCCACCTCAAGGGATGAGCTGTGAAAGCTCAGCGCAAGAATGGTCTGGCCTCTGGCGCATAGGCCGTTCACCAAACGCCGCATGGCGGGGAAGTCGTTGCCTTCCGGCGAGAGGGTGATGCGCTCGGCGCATCGGGACCGGCTCAGCATGGCAGAGATCGGACTGTGAGTCGTCCAGGATATGTTCAAACTGTGATACAGGCTGCCTGCCGCCAACCCGGCCCAGCCCACGACGCTGCGGCACAATGGCACCTCGAGCAGGTTGCGCTCCTTGCCGAACCAGAACAGCCCGTAGTCGAGGGTTGTGGTGTCCGGTCCTCCCTCGGCACCAGACGTTGTGCGCGGCGCGAGGCTGGTGTCGATTGTGAAGCCATGCTTCTCCAAAAGCCCCGCTGTTTCCCGGCTCACGCCGTACCGGCCGCTTCGATACACCAGCGGCTCGAAGCCGAAGCATTCCACAAATTTGGACTTCAAGGCAATGAGCTTGCGTTCTTCGAGGCCTGAGCGAAGATTTCCCGAGAACGAGTAGCGCGTGCCGATGTCGTCGCCAAACGGGGGCGTGACCCAGGGGTGCAGTTGCACGCCCAATACGCACCTGCCCTTCTCCATCTGGCGACGGAGATTGCGGACGACATCGATGTCCTCAAGCACGGGGTAGGTCAGCAGGTAGGCGGGTGCTACTCCATAAGCGCCAACAATCCTATGCAGCTCGCCGATGTTGCGCATGCAGGAGGTCGTATAGGCCGTGCCGCGGACCGGCGTATCCCAATTGAAGCTCTCTTCGGCGTCGATGACCAAGGTGCAGACCCGCGCCTCTGCCGCAATCAGCGCCGGGCGAGGAGCGTGGAAGAAGGGGGAGCTCATGGTGTCGCTTCTCGGTTGCCTGAGTTGCCGGCCGCGATGGCGGGATCACTGGGGGAGCCGGATCGGGCGTCGCGCTCGCCGACGCCATAGGGCATAGTGAACATATTGCTTAGTAGCAACAATTTCCGATATGGCTGTCTCTGGATAGCCCTCAAGCCCCACTTTGAGGGCGGTCACGCGCGGAGGCGACAGCTTTGCCAACGCTGCGATGGAGAAGAACGCCGATGCCGGACGACTGGAAGCACCTCAACCGCGTTCTGAAAAAGGTGTTCACTCATGCTAGGCTGCTGCGAAGCGATCCCGAGCGGTTGGCCAAGAACCTTCTGCAATTCACAAATCCCGTTCTGTTTGAGCAACGCCTTCTTGATGTTCTGAATGCGGTGCCGATGCACGTACAGTATCGTGCAGACCCAGCCAGGATGCCGACGCTCAATGTCCTGGACTCGGCCTGGTCTGTCATGGGCATGACGGGCGGCCCTAACACCGTCATTAACCTCGCTTGCCGGGTCGCGAGGCAGGGCGTCCCGGTTCGGTTGGTGTCAACGGTCGCGGCCGTGACGATTGATCCCAAGTGGCTGCGTCAGCACGCCGCAAGTTTGCTGGGCGGCGGAGAGGTCCCGAACATCGACGTTGCCAGCGCGGCGCAAGCGGGATCGCCTCTGCAGATCGGCCCAGGGGATGTCTTCTTGGCAACGCATTGGACGACAGCGCAGCAGTTGAAGGCCGTGCTCCCAAAGATGCCGTGTCGCCAGTTTTTTTACATGCTGCAGGAGTTCGAGCCAGGCTTCTATGCCTGGTCCAGCAACTTTGCGCTGGCGGTCGAAACCTACGGGTTGGATTACTGGCCGATCATCAACCAGGCGACGCTGGCCGACTATCTGCTGGCCCAACCGCTCGGCCGGCTGAACGACCCGGTCGTGCGAGACCGCGCCATCGTCTTTGAGGCGGCTGTGGATGCCACCCTGTTCCACCCCGGCCCAGCAAGCGCACCGCCCCGCCCCCGCCGCCTGCTGTTCTACGCGCGGCCGACCAACACCCGCAACCTTTTTGGCCTCGGCTTGCTGGCGTTGCGCCAGGCCGCCGCTGACCCGGCATTTGCCGAGTGGGAGTTCCTGTCGATCGGCAGCCGAGGCAGCGTCCCGGATCTGCCGCTCGGCAACGGGCAGGTGCTGCGCCGGGCGCCGTGGATGGATTACGCCGGCTACGGCGAGGTGCTGCGCGGGGCGGACGTCCTGCTCTGCCCCATGCTGTCGCCACACACGAGCTATCCGGTGCTGGAGATGGCTGCGTGCGGCGGCTTATCGGTCACCAACACCTTCGCCACAAAGACCCGAGAGGCTTTGGCGGCGATCTCTGAGAACATCGTCGCGGTCGAGCCGACCGTTGAGGCCATGGTCCAGGGCTTGATACGGAGCGCATCCCGCGTCAACGGCGGCCACCGCGGTTCAGCGGCAAGCAACTTGCCGCGCGACTGGGGCGCAGCCCTCGATCCGGTGGCCTCCCGAGTCGCTGCGGTTTTTAGGGAGTTGGTTGGCGGAAGGTCACACCACGCAACAAGCTAAAATGATGCTGATCTTCCATAAGCTAAAAATTGGCAAATATGGGAATAATTGCTAGGAGTTCCTTCGTAACGGAAGATGCACGGTATTTTAGATTTATGCAGAGTCAGAGTAAAAACGATCTGATGTTGTGGGGCAGAAATGGGCATGTTAGTGAAAATTGGAGAACAGATCGCTTATCAGCACGAGCTGACACGGAAATTGGGATGGCGATATGCGCTTCAGTTTCGCAGTGCAATGCTCGCCAGGCGGGTGGGATGGCACGACGGGGTGTCGCTGAAGTTACACCCAGCGAACCTGCTCCACCCCATTGAGCTTCGCATCAACTCGACGGATGCAGACGTGTATCGACAGGTACTTGTCGAGGAAGAATACGCGGCTGTAGCTGATGAACATGTGGGAACCATTGTCGATTGCGGCGCAAACGTTGGATATACCAGCGCCTACCTATTGAGTCGCTTTCCGGACGCTCAGGTCGTAGCGATCGAGCCTTTCCCAGAAAATGCCGAACTATGCCGTCGTAACCTCGCTCCCTATGGTCGAAGGGCCACCGTGATCGAAGCGGCAGTTTGGAGCCACAGCGGTCGATTGGCTTTAGACCACGCCGGGGGCAATGAGTGGGGCGTGCGTGTCCGGGCAACTCGGGCTGGAGAAATTGGCGAGATTGAAGCGGTCGATTTGCCGAGCCTCGGCCTGAGTCGCATTGATCTATTAAAAATAGATATTGAAGGCAGCGAAGCCAATCTATTCGCTAATGGAACCGATCTCTGGCTGCCTTACGTCTCAAATATCGCCATCGAGTTGCATGGCGCCGAATGCCAAGAGCGATTTCGCAGTGCGATGGCCAACTATCGCTACGCACTTTCGCACTCGGGAGAGCTTACGCTCTGCCGGGAAATAAAACCACGCAGCTAACCTGAAATCCACATCGGGGCAGAACGTCTTGCATTCAGTCACAACAAAGAAGTTTTGCTCCATGATGGCAATGTGGCAAGGGCCGAGGCGTGCAGTTGATGGCTTGTTGATGATGCACTCTGCATGCCGCCTGGCTCGTCCGCAGAGTTCATAATGCATGACTTGTACAATCAATTGAGCAGTTAGACGCAGTTTCCACAACTACCTTGAGTTGAATTGCCCTGGCTTCTGCTTGGCTGTGCCGATGCCCATCTCTGGGGTTTGCAGAGATGAGGACGACTTTGGACACCAGGATCTTGGACCTGATCG
>JAABUX010001398.1_pt1 | contig 36771 bp, 33 predicted proteins | sample 5561851 | NCBI WGS metagenome assembly JAABUX01 (sample SAMN10711883, study PRJNA513361) | rock metagenome | isolation source: Antarctica rocks | place: Antarctica: Victoria Land, Richard Nunatak red sandstone | collected 2016-01-03 | reverse complement strand
AAAGGGTACCAAAGTACAGTTGAAAAGGATACCACTGATGGGTGTAAAGCCGGTTGATTTGATTAACAAATCGGCCGGGCAACATGATCAGTATGATAAACAAACAGGAAATAATCCTTCGCTATGTGCGTGAAGGAGATACTTTACGCAAGATCTGCCGGGACCTAGGTCTGAATAGAAAGACGGTAAAGCATTACATCACAGCATACTTCGATGCAAAAAAGCAGTCAGAAGCTGCTGGCACGACAGAAATACTTCACCGGTCAGTTACCGAGGCACTTGGGTACCACTGCAAAGTGCCGCGGCCAAAGAACAAGGCGACACCGGCCCTGGTCGAGGCCATAGACGGCTTTCCTGCTGATAACGATCGCAAAGCGATGGAAGGCCTATCCAAGCAGCGTATGCTTAAAAGGACATCCACGAGGAGAGAAAACCGCAAAACTAGAAGAAGATAGCTGACAGGTTCACTTCCGGGCAAAGGTGCTCTGGAGTGCTATCGCCTATAACATTCGGGTGATGACCGGGGCGGTTCTCGCTCGGTTGTAAGGCAGAGTCTAAAAAATTGTATGAATGAAAATTACATACATAGGACAACTATGTGAAAAAAGGGAGCAAAATGACTTTTCCACACCTGAACAGGATGTCTGTACCCGTGAGAGGGGCTGGTAGACTGCAAAAAAAAGGACTTTCAGCAGGAAGATGGGGCTGAGATGCTGACATTATGCCGAAGCCGGAAAAACGTCCACCTTTAGGTGAGTATATAGACGGACTCTAATTAATGTATTTGCTCGCTTTCTCCGGTATGTCCTAAGAGCGTAAACACTATTAACGCGTGATGCAGGCGGCTTGCAAAAGAAAAATCGATGTCGTCTTGGTGTGGGCGTTATGACCGGTTTGCCCACTCAACACAAGCCCTGGTAAACGCACTTAGAGAGTTTCAAGGTCTAGGAGTTGGTTATGGCCTCCCTTGCTCAGTTTGAAAGCTCTCTTATCAGCGGGAGGGTGAAAGCAGGGATGCAACGCGCAAAATCCCAAGGGATACAAATTTCTAGACTGAGAATATCAGAGAACAAAAGAAAGGAATTTTCTCCCTGTATCACCGTTATGTCATTGAATAACAGTTAATCTTGAATAAAGACACGTAAAAGCAAAATCCCTTAACGTACACTATTTCATTTCGTGAGGCTGCCCCTAAGTGGAAATGGATAGGTTTTTAAGCTAATCGGATATAGAGCAATAAACCATTTACTCGAAGTCCGATGCTCAAGCATTCTTCTCAACAGCCTCTTCAAGTGCCGGAATTTCGACCTTAATCTTCCGTTTCGTAAGGTTATTTACTCTTGACATAAGAAAGATGCCGATGACCGAAATAACCACAATAACATAACCCACCGTGTCGTAATGCTCAAGAGGCATGCCTTTCGCTTTTTGATAAACGATTGTGCCCGATACGGCAGCAGCAACTCCACCGGCAATCTGTTGTAAGGAGGAGTTGATACTCATAAACGCTCCCCGGTCTTCCGCTACTGGAATGGCGCTCGTCAAGCTCGAAGAAGGAACCATTCTGCTCATGATGCCCATCATCATCAAAATATTAAGGACAATCACCAGCCAGAAGGGTGTAATCGCAAGGTGTGTATAAATGACGCACATAACCATCATCCATACCGACGCACCCGCAAACAAGGAGAATTTGTCGAACGTATCACTTAGTCTTCCGATGATAGGCATGACGATCAGTGAACTTACTCCTGAGACCATAAACAACATGGGCAACTGGTGGTTGGAAAGGCCAAGGTTGTTAATCGCGAAGGCAGTTCCAAAGGGCATCATCATGAAGCCGCCAATAGATAACAAAGCCGTCGCGGCGAAACCCACCCGGTAATTGCTTTTCGACACTGTATGCAGTAAATGTTGGAAGGCCGATCGATCGCGCTGAAGGAGCAGATGCTGAACGATTGGCCTAAGCTTAAAAGCGATTAAAACCGCTATGGCCGCGCTCAGGGAAGCTACCATCCAAAAAGGCGATTCCCAACCCCATAAGTTCGCCAGGTAAAGGCCAATGGGCACTCCCAAAACCTGACTAGCGCCAAAGCCCATTTGTATAAAACCCATAACACGCCCGCGCTGTTGTAAAGCGAAAAGATCGGTTATAATGGCCATGGAGATCGAGCCTATAACACCCCCAAAAAGCCCGGTTATGATCCTTGCCGCAACCAGTGCGTGGTAATCGTGTGCCACGCCGCAAAAGATGGTTCCGCAGATAAAGCCGACATAGAAAAAGAGCAACAGTTTTTTGCGATCGAAGCGATCAGCGAAACCAGCTGTTAGCAGTCCCGATGCCCCGGCACTAAATGCATAGGCCGAAACCGCAAAACCAAAGGCTTGAGGTTTCAGGCTTAGCGATCTCATGAGCATGTCGCCAAGCGGCGACATAACCATAAAATCGAGGATCACGGTGAACTGGGTGATCGCCAGGATGAAGATCGCGAATCTTTGATACCCTGTAAAGGGTACTATCGGTTGGGTTGCTTCCGTTGCCATAACCTGTCTTAAACTGTGTATCCGAGGATCTTGAGAACTTGTTTGCTATTTTGCTCCTCTCCAAAAACTTCATAATTAAAGGTTTCGTCACGGTTACGTCTTATCAGTACATGTTTTGGACTCGGCATGAGACAGTGATGAATACCACCGTAACCGCTCAGAACATCCTGGTAAGCGCCAGTATGAAAGAAGCCGACATACTGGACCTTCCGCGTTTTAGGCATATAGACACTATTCATATGGGCCTCCTGGTTGTAATAGTCCTGACCGTCACAGGTAAGACCACCAAGATTTACCCGTTCATACTCAGAGTCCCAGTTATTGACCGGCAGGAGAATGTACTTCTGATTAAGAGCCCAAACATCGGGTAGGTTAGTGATAAAGCTACCGTCAAGCATGAGCCATCTTTCCCGGTCGTTCTGCTGTTTACGACCCAAGACCTTATACAAGATACCAGACGCTTCGGCAACCGTGTACTTGCCAAACTCAGTGATGATATCGGGCTCTTCGACTTCGTTCTCCGTACAAATCTCCTTGATTCGTTTGACGATCTCATTGACCATATACTCATAGTCAAAATCAAAAACCAACGAGTCTTTGAACGGCATGCCGCCGCCAATATCCAGGGCGGTGAGATCTGGATTGATCTTTTTGAACTTACAATACAGCGTAACATATTTCTCAAGTTCTCCCCAGTAATACGGCGTATCGGTTATCCCTGAATTAATAAAAAAGTGAAGCAGTTTGACTTTGAAGTTTGGGTGCTTCTCAATGCGGTTATAATAGAAATCGATAACATCCTCGGCCCTGATACCAAGCCTTGAGGTGTAAAACTGGGAGTCGGGCTGCTCTTCGGCGGCGATACGAAGACCTAGATTGCACTCAACTTCGAGTTCGTCGTCATAAAAATAGAACTCTTCTTTGTTATCCAGTACGGGAATGATATTCGTGAATCCGTCATGGATCATGTCGCAGATATACTGCTTATAGGAGTCGCGTTTAAAGCCATTGCATATTACCACGATATCTTTGCGCACAATGCCTTTCTTTTCAAGCGCGTCGATCATTGGCATGTCAAACGCGGAGCTGGTTTCCAAATGAATGTCATTACGAAGCGCTTCTTCAAGGACATGTTTGAAATGGGAGCTCTTGGTGCAGTACGTGTAGGTATAGTTTCCCCGGTAATCGTTATTTACGATAGCCTTCTGGAATAACAGCTTGGCCTGCTGGATCTTCTTGGTAATGAGAGGAACGTACGTAAATCGCAGGGGAGTGCCATAGGTTTCTATCATCTCCATGAGATTGAGGTCATGGAAATACAATTCGTCTTCAATTACTTCAAAACCATCCTGGGGAAACCCAACACTCAAGTCCAGGAATTCTGAATAACTCTGCATCCGTCTGTTTAAAAAATCGTTGCAAAAGTAGGCTAAAAGGACGAGTAAATTTTGGGTTCCTGGGGCAAATGAACTTCGGCGATCATACAGCGCGCGCTGCCGCCGCCGTTCCTTTCAATAGTGTCTAGTGGTGCGTGGATGATTGGGCAAAGCGTGGAAAGACGGCCCTCTAGAGGTCCTAAAGCGTTATAGGCAGCCGAAGACATAACGATTGTTTCATGCATTCCGGCGGGTCGCACTTCAAGCATATTTCCTGCGAAATGCGCCATCTGGTCGAGGCTGATTGGCAATAGGATCTTCCCCGAATTTTTAATGGACGAGATTACAACCTGTTTTTCCCGGGCACTAGGAAGCGCGTCGAGACAAACCGTCACAAACCTGCTCCCCACGCACATGAGCACATTTGTATGGTAAATAGCCCGGCTGCTCGCGTCAACCGCCTGGAAAACTACCTTGCTGTAGTCCATTTCCTGGCAAAAGGCATCCAGCACTTCTTCATTGGTCCGCAGAGAAAGGCAGGCGTAGGCAATCCTGTTGGTTCTGTCGAGGACCATGCTTCCGGTACCCTCTAGATACTTGTCGCCTTTTTCATAGAAACTCAGGTCAAGAACACGATCAATGTAAAAGCCCTTTTCTTCGAGCGACTCCAAAATGTCGCGGCGCCGCTCCAAACGCCGGTTAAGGGCCATCATAGGATAAAGGACTACTGTTCCATCATCATGGAAGGATACCCAGTTGTTGGGGAAAATGGAATCGGGAGTTTCGGGATCGGGCGTGTCAGGGAAAGTAAACACGTTTAAACCTTCGCCCGAAAGGAGCGCAGTAAAGGCATCAAATTCCAGGGCGGCAGCCTCTGCGGTATCAGCGGCGTAAAGATCGGCCTTGGCGGTCTGAAAAGCATTGCTTTCCATGGTCTGTACATTTGCCTTAAAGGCGGCTGGTCTGATCATCAATAGATTGGGGGTACTCTGCATGACCGGTAATTTAGGGTTGGAACGGAAGCCTCTCCAGCGGAAGGCTCATGCAATGCGACCCACCTCTCGCTCTGGAGAGTTCGGCCGAGGGGAGTAGTATCAGCGTGTTTTTCACTGCCGACGCTTCTATTTCGCCGTTTTCAAGCCGGTCGATCAGTTCCTCGGCGTTGATGACCTCGAAGCCGGCTCCCATGAAACTTTCGGCTGTGCGCTCATTTCGGTCATAACCAATGATGACGCCTTCTTTGATGGCCAGCAGGTTACAAGCATCTGTCCACTGCTCGCGGGCGTCATAGGGAAACTCGCTGCCCCCGCTATAGATAAAGTGGACGGTTGATTGAACGTTCAAGTCATTTTGGGAGATGTCTTCGAGAAGGTCCTCTAGGAAATTGAACTCGCGCGGCGCATCTTCGCGACCTTTCAGGAACTGCAGGATCTTGAGCTGATCAGCCGGCTTTGACTCCATGAGACTTTCAAACACGCCTTCATGCTGCACGTGGTCACCCCGCCGGCCCAGGGAGCCAAGCATAACCCAGCAGTCTCTCCGTACCTGCGTAAATATCGTATCTATATGCATGAACGCCCGGCGCTTTGGAATTTTAAGGACAGAGACCTTATCGACCAGGTTTCGTTTAAAAACGGCCTTGATCGTTTGGTTCGCCGCATACGCACTTGTTCGCTCACTAATGCCTATCAATAGGTGACGCGGGGCGATCATCATGATATCACCTCCCTCAAGGGTTGTCTTCTTGAAATCGTTTTCGCCTTCGGGAAGCAAGAAGTAGTGAATGCTGTCGCTTAATTCAATGATGCGGCCCGTATGCCCGCTAAACAGGGGATGGTTAAAGAAAATATATTTCCCTAGGAGCGACTCGCGTGACCTTGCCACCGAAGCCGCCCGGTTCATTAAGATATGATCACCGATCACAATGCCAATATCGCGCGTGAAGATCAAATTAGGCACCGGAGGAAAGATCATCGCTCCTCCGGCCATAGACCCGCTGATGAGTGTGCTGGCAAGCTGAGTGGCATTGTATTCGAGCAGGGACCTTTGGGTCTCCCAGGAACACTTTTCATGCGCGCAAACGGCGGCAACGAGCTGGTCCTTTATTTTTGCTTTAAGAAGGATCTCCGTAAGCAAATGTTGAAACTCGATGACATAAGCGGACCGATAGAAATCGGGGTGTTCAGGTTTGAAGAACGACCGCTTCGACAGCGGGTCGTTGATCGATTTCAATCTACCAAGAATCTTCCCGGGGTCTAGAAAATACAACAGGACTTTGAGATACAGGTCGTACTCTTTAGAGCGCATGCTACCAAGCTGGATAATATCTTCGAAGAGCCAGTCCTGCGCTTTGGACGGGACAACTTTGCCTAAACCATTATCAGGACTATGGATCATCACCCTTTTAAGGCTTCCGATTTCAGAATCAACAAAAACCTTAAATGCCTGAGACCCCATATAAGCAAGTAATTTATCGCTTTTTCGGCTATTTTTGGGAGTGGACCCTAGCTTGCTGCACATTCTTACCCGGTTGACCTTACAGGCGATCGAAAATCTGTATCGCTTTGAACTTTCAGAGAGTGATGTAAGCTTTCAGCCGACTCGCAAGGAATTTACAGGTGATATCACGCTGGTGATCTTTCCCCTGCTGCGCTACTCCAAGAAGTCACCCGAACAAACCGGCCATGACATAGGCGAATACATTAAGAACCATGTTGAAGAAATCACCTCCTACACGGTCATTAAGGGTTTCCTCAATTTTGCGATGAGCGATGCCTATTGGCTGAGCTGTCTGGAGGAGATTTGTGACAACCAGGCATTCGGGCTGGCTTCGCCCAAGCAAAAACGTGTTGTCGTCGAGTTTTCTTCGCCTAACACGAACAAACCGCTTCACCTGGGTCATGTGCGAAACAACGTGTTAGGCTATTCGCTGTCAGAAATACTATCGGCCGCCGGGTACGACGTTATTCGTGCATGCCTCATAAATGACCGGGGCATCCACATCTCGAAGTCTATGATTGCCTGGGAGAAATTTGGTGATGGTGAAACTCCCGAGAGGAGCGGGTTGAAAGGAGATCACCTGGTTGGTAAGTATTACGTTTTATTTGAGAAGGAGTACCGCAAACAAATCGCCGAACTGGTCGCATCGGGCCTAAGTGATGAAGGTGCGCGTAAATCAGCGCCATTAATAATAGAAGCTCAGGTCATGCTCCAAAGGTGGGAAGCAAAAGATCCTGCGGTACTGGATTTGTGGAAAATGATGAACGCATGGGTATATGCCGGGTTCGAGCAAACCTATCACCGTCTGGGCATTCATTTTGACAAGTTCTATTACGAATCTGACACCTATCTCCTTGGAAAGGATATCATTGCCGCGGGACTAAAGAAGGGTGTTTTTTACCGCCGTGACGATGGGTCAGTGTGGATCGACCTGCGCGAACAAGGCCTCGATGAAAAGCTCGTGCTGCGTGCAGACGGTACCTCAGTCTACATAACTCAAGATCTTGGGACCGCTGAACTTAAATTCAGGGATTTCCATATGGACGAAAGTGTGTTCGTCGTTGGAAATGAGCAGGACTATCACTTCAAGGTCTTATTTCTGATCCTTGATAAGCTTGGTGAACCCTGGGTCAAGAAACAGTTCCATATGTCTTACGGAATGGTCGACCTGCCAGGTGGAAAGATGAAGTCGCGTGAGGGAACCGTTGTGGACGCCGACGAGCTCATGGACGAAATGCTTACGACCTCCAGGGCCAAGACCGAGGAGCTCGGTAAAGCGGGTGAGTTTAGTGAAGCCGAAAAGGAAAATCTCTACCGGCAGCTCGGGATGGGGGCGCTAAAATTCTTTTTGCTTCGCGTCGACCCGCGAAAGCGACTGCTTTTCGACCCCTTAGAATCGATCGACTTTCAGGGTACTACGGGGCCCTTCGTACAGTACAGTTATGCCCGCATTCGGTCTATTTTACGCAAAACAGCCATGGTCAGGCCCTGGAAGGGGGTAGATCATCGCCTTAACGAAGATGAGCGCAATGTGATCAGGCAACTTTTTGCGTTCAGGGAAACCGTTCAGGAGGCTGCTTCAGAAATGCGGCCAGACATTGTCGCATCGTATCTTTATGAACTGGCGCGGCTCTATAACCGGTTTTATCACGAACACCAGGTCCTTGTCGCCGATGATGAGCGCTTGCAGCAATTTCGACTTAACTTATGCCTGCAAACCAGTCTTATCCTCAGGCGAGGCATGTCTTTTCTGGGAATTGAAGTTCCCGAGCAAATGTGAGTTCTATGGAAAAATACACCCGTAAATCTTTTCTAGGTCAACTGCAGCTTGCTGGTGCAGCAGGCCTGGCTTCAATTGTATTGCCTTCAGATCCCCATGTTCCTAGGCCAGATCTTGCATCAACAGATCCTGCATTAACAGGTCCTTCATCAAGCAGCGGCAAAAAGTTGAACATTGCTTTATGCGGCCTGGGAAATTACGCCGGCCTTCTTGCCGACGGACTGGAAGCTTCCCAATATTGCCGGCTCGCTGGCATTGTCACCGGTCATCCTGCCAAGGCTACAGCCTGGAAGGCTAAATACAAGCTGCCAGATAAAAACGTGTACGACTATCAAAACTTCGACGAGATCGTGCATAACCCGTCGATCGATCTGGTCTATGTGGTTTTGCCAAACGGGTTGCACAAGGACTTTACCGTTCGCGCGGCAAAGGCTGGAAAGCACGTGATCTGTGAAAAGCCGATGGCAACCTCTGCCAGCAATTGCCGTGAAATGATCAAGGCCTGCAAGGATGCCGGTGTGCAGCTTGCCATTGGTTACCGATTGCATTTTGAACCGACCCATCTCGAAATCAAGCGCCTTGGCCAGCAAAAGGTGTTTGGGCAAGTGCGGTTCATCGAAGCTTCACTGGGCTACCAGACTTATGATGGAAAGGAAGCCGCTACCGGCTACCAGGCTGGTAATCCAGCACATTGGCGGTTAAATAAGGTCCTTGCCGGTGGGGGCCCGCTTATGGATCTGGGCATCTACTGTATTCAGAGCAGCCGGTACGTACTAGGCGAAGAGCCGGTGACGGTTACCGCGCAATTTGGTCCGACAAGAGCGCCTAAACTCTTTTCCCAGGTCGAAGAAGCGATTTCCTGGCAGCTAACGTTTCCAAGTGGAGCTGTTTGTAACTCGACGACTTCCTGCGGCTATGACGTGGACCGATTTTTCGCTACTGCAGACGAAGGCCAGTTTGAATTGAGTCCGGCCCTCAGCTATGGTCCTTTTCTCGGCAAATCAAGCAAGGGACCCATACGCTTTCCGGTTATCAATCAGCAGGCCACCGAAATGGATACTATCGCCAAGCTGATCCTTGAGAACAAAGCACTACCCAGCCACATTACCGGCGAAGAGGGCATCAAGGATGTGAGGATCATAGAAGCCATTTACGAGGCCGCCCGAACGGGAGGTAAAGTAAAACTCGTTTAAAACTCTTTGTACCGGCTGTATTTGGCAAGCAGGCCGCTAAGTTCTACCTGCGTAGTAAAGCCTTTGTCTTTTGCGTACCACCCATGGAGCTCTTGTTCGAACTGCTCCCAGCCAACCGTCCCCTTAGCCTTCCAGTCAAGCATGATCTGCTGCGCAGGAGCCGGCCTTGGTCCCCAAGAGAAGACCTCATGCCCGTGCTCTGTAAGGGCGATCAGCTTTGGAATAGACCGGGTTCCCGCCGTATGGTGCGAATTCATAAGACTTGGGTGGTCGTCACGCAAAACGATATGAAGTGAGATACTGCCGTTTGACAACTCACTTATTTTATTGATTATCGGCAAGGTTTGCGCAGAGTCGCCGCACCAGCCCTCGGTGAGTACAACCAGGTATAAAGAAGAGCTAAACGTAGCTAGCTGGTCCTTTAGCTCAGGGAGAACAAGGAGCGTTTTGTCAATGCGCGCCATCCGGCTCGTGTTAAGCCGGGTAAAAGCGACCAGCATTTCGGATTGAACGTGACCCGTCGTTTTATTTTCGTTTAGGAGAGCGGCAAGATGTTCCTGGTAGGTCGTATAGGTGTAACTGTCTTTTAAATCGTTTAGATTCACGCTCATTTGATGTCGTCTTTAGCGAAATTCGAGGCTACGCGAATGTCTTTACCTTTCGCAGGATACGCGTAAAAACCCTGGCCCGATTTGATACCCAAACTTCCTGAATAGACCATATTAACCAGCAGTGGACAGGGGGCGTATTTCTGACTTTTAAATCCATCAAAAAGCACCTGCATCACGGCCAGGCAAACGTCAAGTCCAATGAAATCGGCTAGCCTTAATGGTCCCATGGGATGAGACATGCCAAGCTTCATGACCTCGTCGATCTCCCAGACGCCGGCTACCCCCTCAAACAGACAAAAGATCGCCTCGTTGATCATGGGCATAAGGATTCGGTTGGCAATGAAACCCGGGTAATCTTGACTCACTACGGGTACTTTCTCTAAAGCGGTTGTTAGTCCCTTTATCTGGCTGACTGTTTCTTCGCTTGTTTGAAATCCTCTGACGACTTCGACAAGTTTCATGAGCGGGACCGGATTCATAAAATGCATACCAATCACTTTGTGCGCCCGATCAGTTGCCGCCGCAAGTTCGGTGATGGATATACTGGAAGTGTTGGTCGCAAGGATGGTGTCCCGCCCGGAAAGAATACTAAGCTCTTTAAAAAGGTTAAGCTTTAATGATTTATTTTCAGTTGCGGCTTCAACAACTATTTGTGCCTCGTCGACCGCCTCCTTGAGCTTGTAATGCAGATGGATACGGCTCAGCGTCGCCTCTTTATCCTCGGCTGCCATCGTTTCTTTCCTGACCATTCGATCCAGGCTCTGGCTCATGACCTCGATACTTTGTGTAAGTGCCGGAGCCGAGACGTCGTATAGGGAAACCTCAAACCCGTAGGCTGCGAAGGTTTGAGCAATCCCGATCCCCATTGTCCCCGAGCCAATAACAGCGATATTTTCCATAGCTCGAAACTGCGAAATTATAGTGGATTATAATTTGAAGCGTATTTCCCAGGCCACTTTAGCCACCGTGTTTTGATCAACGACAGGCAGCCAGGGAACATGTCCCAGGAGAGGAGCTTTCGAATAAGCTAAAATGACGTCTTCCGATGCTTTATTCGGGGAGCCAGTAAAGACAAGGCCTTTAAATGGAATGTTCTTGTTTTTTATGAGGTCAAGACTTAGAAGCGTATGGTTTATACTACCAAGGTAGTTCATCGAAACCAGGATCAGCTCTGCCTTTAGCTTTGAAATAAGCTCAAACATCATCTCACGGTCATTCAAGGGGACTAGAAGGCCCCCGGCTCCTTCGATGATGACAGTTTTATTTAAAGGCAACAAGGGATCCATAAGGTCTGATAAAGCAATACGCTGATTTTCTTCAGCAGCAGCTTCATGTGGCGACGCGGCAAGATTAAACCGAAACTTTTCGGGGTGCATCATGCTGACTGGATTGCTTATAAGGGCTTTGACAGTCATTGAGTCAGAATCGCTTAGGGCACCTGTTTGCACCGGTTTCCAATAGTCGGCTTGTAACTTCTCGACTAGAATAGCTGAGAGGATCGTCTTGCCAACACCGGTTCCAATGCCGCTTATAAAATACCTTTGACCGGTCAATGATCCTTGTAGAGTGTCACTTGAAAGCGGGTGCATTGCATTTTTGTATTATTGCGCATGGATGAGGCTTTTAGAGCCCGTATTGAGCATGCACTCGGTAAACGAAAGTTACAAGGTAATTACCGTTCCTTGCAGCTTTCGACCGAGCTGGTTGACTTTTTTTCAAATGATTATCTAGGATTGGCCAGGTCCCAGGAATTACAGGAAGCTATCCATACTTGCACCAAATTTATTGAACCCGGCTTCTTAAACGGCTCAGGAGGTTCGCGCCTGCTTGCAGGCAACCACCCCGGCGTCCTTGAACTTGAACACTTTCTTGCTGCATTTTACCAAGCCCCGGCCAGCCTCTTATTTAACAGTGGGTACGACGCTAACCTGGCTTTTTTTTCGGCCGTACCGCAGCGTGGGGACACGGTCCTCTACGACGAACTTATTCACGCAAGCGTAATTGACGGCGCAAGGCTAGGCTTTGCCCGTAGAGTTTCCTTCAAACATAATGACACCCGGGATCTGGTCGCGGTATTGAAGCAGGCCACAGGTTGTGTCTTTGTCGCTGTTGAAGCCCTGTACTCCATGACTGGTGATCTTGCTCCATTGGAGGCCCTGGTCATGCTATCTCAGGAACATCACTTTACGCTAATTGTCGATGAAGCGCACAGCACAGGTGTTTTTGGACAAGGCGGAAGAGGATGTTTTGACGCTCTTTTCAGTGGTGACGCCCCGGCAACAGACATTGTTAGGCTTCATACGTTCGGCAAAGCCGCTGGTACTCATGGTGCTGCGTTTGTGCTCCAGCCATGGTTAAAGGAGTTTATCGTCAATTATGCAAGGCCTTTCATTTATTCCACCGCTCTTCCCGCCCATAGCCTTGCTGCTATCCATGAATCTCACCTTTTTATGGAAAAAGCCGGGGAGGATCGTAAGCGGCTTAAAAAAAATCTACTCTGTTTTCTGAGTAATTTACCTCCTAAATTCAGGAGCGTTAGTTCGGCGAATTCAGCCGGCGCACCCATCAGAACCATACCTGTACCCGGTAATTTTAAGTGCCTTGAAGCTGCGTCCAAGTTAGCTGCGGCTGGCTTTAACGTAAGGCCCATACGAAGCCCTACAGTTCCTGAGGGGCACGAACAGTTGCGTATTTGTCTCCACTCCTTCAACTCTCAGCAAGAGATCCTGGGGTTAACCCAAGTTCTGAGTGACTTATAGCAGGTCAACTCGATCATAAACCTCCGAATCTATTTTCTTTCCGGTTCTGGATTAGGGAGCTGCATCCCTATATACGCCCGCGCCTTCCATACTTCCAGAATATCTGAAGCCTTAATGGAATAGGGTTCATAAGCGGGGTTATCAGAAACGAGTTGGAGGGTATTGTTTACGCTCAACTTGTTTTTGATTCGTTTATAGACAATCCCTTCCTCGGCGCTTAAGACAACATAGGTTTCAGCATTTTTGATCAGGTGCCAGTTATCAACGTATTCACCAATAATGTACGTTCCCGAAAGCAGAGGAAGCATACTGTCACCTTTTAATTCGAATGCCCTGAACGTTCCCCCTTTGAGCATGGGAAGTCTGAAACGGGGCAGCGATGAAATAAATTCTGGATCAGAATAACCATTGAGGTATCCGGCGGAAGCCTTTAGGGGTACGAGTTCAATGTTTTCTTCTTCGTCCTCTCCCGTAGTGATACTTAATATTCGAGCGCCAGACCGCCTTGACGTTTCATTAGAATGTTTGTCACCAGCCCGGCGGTCCTCAAGCCAGGCCAAGGAGATTAGCCCGGCGCTCAGTTCTTCAAGGGTTAGATCGAAGAACGAGGCCATTTTTTGCAAAGTATCCATCCTTGGTTCGGCGCGCTCCTCTTCATAAGCCCCAATCACAGGTCTTTTAATATCAAGGTAATCAGCCAGTTGCTGTTGGGTGATTGAGCGATGCTTTCTGAGCGTCTTTATGTTGCGGCCGATATAACTCATTTTTTCTTCAACTTGTTTGTTACTAAAATTATTAGTATTATTGCTAAGCAAATTAGTAAAAATTATGCGGACAGAAAAATTTGAGGTGATACAGCGTAAATTTTCCGGGAATCTGTTTCCTGACTATAGCTCCGGCTTGTGGTATGTCTATCTTCTTACGGACGTCAGACGAGCTGAATTTAGTTGTGGTATTTGCAGTAATCTGTCAAATTTCCTCAGGCTTATGGATGAGACCTTGAAGCTTGCGCCTCGTTCCGGCGATCCCGGTCCGACCCGGCTTGTGTATTTAGAAGGTATTGAGTCGCATTTCCAGGCAGGTGAAACCCTCGAAAAAATATCATGCTTCACCAGAGCTCAAAAAGAAAAACTCATTAGAAGGGCAAATCCAAACTGGACAGATCTTGCTCTGCGATTGAAAGCTGCTAATGGCGGGCTTAAATTAGGAAGAGATGATCATAGTGACCTAATTGTAGGGAAAGGAGAAGTGCAAACGCTATCCGCAGACGTTGCAAATTGTGCCAGGACCGTTGAAAACGGGTCTGAATTTTATGGATCAGTTGGATCGTCTGGAGCGGGAAACCCTAACCATTTCAGGCAGGGTTCCATGGTGCGACTTCAAAGAACCGCTGGTTCAAAGCGCCCGAAGCTTGAAGTCGCCGGAGTATGAAACTCATCACACTGAACTATTGCTTTTTTGCCGGAACAAAACGAAGAGCAGCCGAATTCATGCAATAACGCAGACCTGTTGGTTGGGGGCCGTCATCAAATACGTGACCCAAATGTAACCCGGTCTTCTTTTCGACGACTTCTTTCCTAACCTCACCAAAACTACGGTCCTCTACGATCTCAAGCTTGCCAGAATTAAGCGCTTCATAAAAGCTTGGCCAGCCGGTATGTGATTCAAACTTTGTATCTGAGCTGAATAGTGGTTCGCCGGTGGCCGCGCTTACGTATACCCCTTTTTCGTGATTATTCCAATACTTGTTTTGAAAAGGCAGTTCCGTTCCCTTTTCTACCATGACAGTATAAGTCTCGGGATTAAGCGTCTTCTTGTAATATTGTTTTGCCTTGCCTGTTAAAGGCCCTTTTTCAGCACTAGTTTCTTTCGTGCTCTGAGCACAGGCCGAAAGGGAAAAGCAAAGTAAGGCAATACACAGATTTAGATACTTTTTCATTTGATACTTTAAGTAGTAACGAAAAAAATGGAGAGGCAGTTTTAGAGCCGTTTACTATATTTAGGTTTTTATCCACTTATCGCTATGACGCCGACTTTCCAGCAGGAAATACCTCTTGAAATGATCGACGAATTGAAAGATAAGCTTGCCAGGCTCAGTACCACCGCCGAGCGTCTCCAGTCTATTCTTCGCGTAGTGAATATGGGTGTAATGCTTCATGGACCCGATACTGAGGTTCTGGTTTGTAACGAGACTGCTCTTAAAATGTTGGGTGTCGAAGAACATGAGTTGGTCGGACATCGGATCTCAAGTTTTGAGCAAGTAGTTGTCAACCGGCAGGGGTCACGCATCTACCCAAAAGACTTTCCTATCGGTGAAGTCCTTGAGTTTAAAAAGTCTGTTCATAATGTGCTGATGGGTTTTGTTAGGCCTAAGTCAGAAGATATCAGCTGGCTGTCGGTCAACAACGATCTGGTCGTAGAAGACGATGGTTCTGTCAGATATGTTATCTCGAGCATGATCGATATCAGTGAACAGGTGCGCACAGAGAACGAACTTAAATCCAGTGAAGATAAGTGGCAGTTCGCTCTGGAAGGTAACGGCGATGGCGTATGGGATTGGGACATTAAACATAATATTGTGTTTTACTCTTTGTCGTACCTGGAGATGCTCGGATACGCTCAAGATGAGTTTTCACAACCCGGGGATTGGGAGTCGAATCTTCATCCTGACGACCGTCACCATGTGATCAAAACTTTAAATGACCATGTCACCGGCGAAAATCTGAATCCTTATTCGATCGAATACCGAATCAAGTGCAAAGATCAAGGGTACAAATGGATCCTTGGAAGAGGTAAGGTCATGTCAAGAGATGAATATGGTTTAGGCACCCGAATGATCGGGACCCACATGGATATCAGCGTTTCCAAACGCGCCGAGGAGTTGTTGCGCAGATCTCTACATGAAAAGGAAATTCTACTCTCTGAAATCCATCACCGGGTAAAAAATAATATGGCTGTAATATCTGGTCTCTTGAGTTTACAGGAAGTCTATTTTGAGGAAGAACAATCTCGTGCCCTCTTTCTGGAAAGCCAAAACCGAATTAAGTCCATGGCGCTAATCCATGAGAAACTTTATCAAAGCGATAATTTTACCCAGATCGGCTTTGAAGCATATATAAGGGATCTCATTGACAACATTAAAAGGTCTTATGGGACAACAAATAAAACGATCAGTATACGAACTGAGATTGTGGACGGTTATCTGGACTTAAACAATGCGGTGCCTTGTGCATTGATCATGAATGAGCTTTTGTCTAACGTCTATAAGCACGCGTTTTCTAATCGAAGCAAAGGCGAAGTCTTGATCAGGTTTATCCATGAAGAAGACGAATACCGCATGGAGGTCGCCGATAACGGTGTGGGGGCCGACCAGGCGAGAATGCGTAAAAGCGGCTCTCTTGGCTATACGCTTATTGATGCTCTTGTCAAACAACTTAGAGGCCGTATGGAAGTCATCTCTGGAAGTGATGGAACACGTGTCAAAATATGTTTTCAAGCAAAGTTGGAAGCTCAGACTGGTGCTCGAATGCTCGCCAGCTAATTTGCGTCTTTAGAATGGGCAAACATATTCTTGTCGTAGAGGACAACATGATCATTGGTCTGGTTACCCAGCGAATTCTAATTTCCGCAGGCTATGATGTTCCAGAATTGCTCACCAGCGGTCAAGAAGCCGTAGCTTATTGCAAAGGCATGTGTCCAGACCTCGTATTAATGGATATTCAGCTTGAAGGGGGAGCAGATGGTGTAGAAACAATGCTGGAGATACGCAGCTTTTGCCAGTGTCCGGTTATCTATCTTACCGGTAATTCAGAAATTAAATCTCGTGAGAAAGAGGCTTTAATAGGCTTTAATGGATTTCTTGTCAAACCGGTTCAAAAGCAGGAGCTTCTAGATACGGTCGAAAAGGTATGGGCCTAAAATCTTGATTCCATTTAAAAGAAAATCCACCCGCATCTGGTCTATCACTATACCAACAATGAGCTTAGGTTTAGTAGGTGTGGGACCTGGCTTCGACGACCAGGCATAAGCGAAGTTTCCGCAACCCAACCAAAAAACCGAAAAACAAAAAATGTCTTAAAGACACAAATACCTTTTGAGGTCATCGTCACAACTTATATTACAGGGCCTTCATGGGTACTGTCATTGCCAGGCAAAAGAGGTTTGATGAGACTACTATCAGCACGCAACGTATCTTTTTTTGGAATAGGGGTAGGGCAGTAATATTTGCGTCCTGATTTGATTTTTAATTTGGGGAACTTTCCATAGGTGATTCCGCTTTTTGGATCGTGGTAAAGCTTTTCGAGATAAGTACCAAATATTGGAAGCGCAGTTCGTGATCCCTCGCCAGTTTGAGAGGTCTTAAAGTGGACACTCCGGTTTTCGGCCCCTACCCAGACACCTGTTACGAGGTCCTTCGTAATGCCCATGTACCAAGCATCCGAAAAATTAGAAGATGTACCAGTTTTTCCGCCTATTTCATTGCCCTTTTTCCACAGATCATATTCCCATAACGCTTGGCTCGTGCCCCCCGGTTCCTGAATGCCCCCCTGGAGCATGTAAAGCATAAGCCAGGCCGTCTCAGCAGAGATCACCCGTTCGGTCCTTGGCGTAAATTCATCAATGGTATTCCCTTCGTTGTCGTCAATACGGGTGATGAGCATTGGCTCTGTATGGACGCCCTGATTTAAAAAAGTGCCATAGGCACCAACCATGTCGTAAAGTGAAACATCGAACGGACCCAGACCTATGGAAGGAACGGCTTTTAGATCACTGTGGATCCCAAGCTTACGGGCATAATTAACCACCAGCGCGGGTCCAATCTTTTCAGTTAATTGTGCCGTAACCGAATTGCAGGATTTACCCATCGCCCAACGCAGAGACATATCATATCCCGTGAAGTGCCAGTCGGCATTTTTAGGCGACCAGGACTTTTTCTTCCCATCTACAACATCTATATAATTTATCGTAACGGGCTTGTCAATGAGTTTGTCACAGGGTGAAAAGCCGTTGTCAAGCGCAGCCAGATAAACAAAAGGCTTGAAAGTGGAACCTGCCTGACGTTTGCTCTGCATAACATGATCGTATTTGAAGAAGTTATGGCTTATTCCGCCCACCCATGCCTTTATGAATCCTGTATGAGAATCGTAAGACATCATCCCGGTTTGGAGGATCTTCGCATAATATTCCAGCGAGTCGACCGTGGAAAAGGTCGTGTCCTGATCACCTTTCCAGGTAAAGACGCGCATCCGTTTCTTTCGGTTCAACCAAGATTTAAGGTCTGCCTCCAAAGGAAACTTACGACTAAGGGCGTCATACTGAGGCAAGCGGCGAATGAGTTGATCTACAAAATCCTTAATTTCATTTCCATCTTCATCGACCCAGGGATTTTGCCCTTTCCACTGGCTTGCGAGCCGGGCCTGAAGCGGCTTCATCTTTTCGGCGACCGCTTGTTCGGCATATTCCTGAAAACGCGAATCGATGGTGGTGTATATCTTAAGACCGTCTGAATTGATATCATATCCCGTTCGTTTGAGCCAGGGTTTGATCAGGGTACTTACCGCAGAACGAATGTAGGAGTCTTTATCTTCGTCATCGAGCTCTTCAGAAATATTCAGTTTGATGGGATTTGCTTGAGCCGAGAGAAGGTCAGTATAACTAAGCTCCTTGTGCCTGAATAGTTGGTTTAGAACCACATTGCGACGAGCAAGCGCTTTTTCGGGATTGTTGACCGGGTTGTACGTGCTTGTTGCCTTAAGCATACCAATCAGCAGCGCAGACTCTTCGACTTTGAGCGCAAGCGGCGCTTTAGAAAAATATTTACGGGCAGCGACCTTAATGCCGTAGGTGTTATTTCCAAAGCTGACCGTGTTCAGGTATAAAGCCAAAATCTGCTTCTTTGAATACACATGCTCTATTTTTAGCGCCGTTATCCATTCTTTTAGTTTTAATATCAGCGTTCCAAGCCCAGGTACACGACTCAGAGAACCGCCGGCTTTTTTTCGCCGAGTGTGAAAAAGATTTTTCGCCAGTTGCTGAGTGATCGTACTTCCGCCTCGCTTATCACCCCTTGCCGTTGACCACACACTGGAGACTAGTGAATATAAGTCTATCCCATGATGCTGGTAAAAGCGCTCATCTTCAGTAGATACAAGGGCATCCAAGAGATTTTTCGGCAACTCTTCGTATTTGACCGGTGTGCGGTTCTCCCTGAAAAAACGGCCTATGAGTTTTCCGTCTGCACTAATCACCTCTGAGGCGACTGTGAACTGTGGATTTCGTATTTCCTTGAAGCTGGGAGAGGATCCGAACAACCCTAAGAAATTAGAGTCCAGCGCTATAAAGAAAAGAAAAAGCCCAATTATGAAGTACAGAAAATACCTGAGTGGCCTAAACCTTATGAGTCTAAACGGATTGTATTTATGAAAGACGGCAAGCGCAGTGACAACAAAAACCTGGAAACGCCTTGCAAGCAACCGAATTACGTTTACCCACCGGGCAGTTAGGTCCCGCAATTCGGCCATTAAATATTAAGACTTTTAAGCACTATTTTCTTGGGCAGTGATGGATCATCAAAGATAAGTTCTATCAATAACTTACACAGGGATAATTTATCCGGATAATTTTGATCGATCTTCCTTTGCACTGAGCCTTTCTTTGCTTTGTAAACGAAGATCTTCAGAAAAACTTACTGCTCCCTGCTGCTTTCCAGGCTTTTCTGACTTAAGAAAAATGAGTGGCCTAAGATGCCTCACAATACGTTCGGCTGTAGGCATGAGCCCTTTACCAAGTGGAAAGACGACCTCGGCAAGACTTGTGTGTTTGCTGATGTGTTTAATATTAACACTAAATGGACTAATTTCACCAAAGTCGGAATGTTCTTTCATTTCATGGACATTGATCTGATCAAAATATTTGATCAGGTTGTCGTTCATGAAAATCCCTTTTTCAAAGTCAGAAAAATTAAGGCTTACACGAAGCAACGCAAACTCATTGTTGCGTTCTGGCAGTGTGCGTATATCGAATTTGATTTCAGAACTCTCTTCCCGAAAGGTGTTTTTGTTTTTGACAGGTTGACGCGGCTCGCTCAGGCTGCCGTGTAAGTCGGTCGACAACAAGTTCCCCGTTTCATCCTGTCTGGTGGCTATAACCACCTGATCAGGTTTGTACAGGTCAATGATCTCCTGCGTTCGCAAACTGTTAAAATTGGCATCTGGACCGCAGCAAGCAAGATAAACCGACAACAGGTCACTGGGTTTAGCGTACATCTGATGGTAGGAGAGTGCCTCAACAGGATTGCTCACGATAACTAACCGCCTGATCTTTTGCTCATTGATCACGTTGCTCAGCCAAACACCCTTTCCGAAGAATCCGAACAAATCAAAGTCTTCATATTCTGTATTCTCCGCGGGAGCTCCTTCACGAGGGTAGCAAAAGCCACTGATGCCGTATCTGTTAAAAAGCGGAAATACTGGTAACAGAGTATCTTTTCCCTTTGTCTGCTGAAAGCTTTTGGAGTAGAACCTATTTCTAAAAAAGGTATGATCCAAAGTTGCGTCTTTCAACTCGAAGCGGTAGAACCATTCCCTGGTAGAAAGCGAGGTTAAAGAAAAGGTCCATTTGTAGATCTCTTCATACGATGATTTCCAAGCACTGATATCCCCCGGGTCAGCTTTCCTCAAAGAACTGCCGTAACTGACGGTGCCCAGACCTCCAGTATAAGATCTGAGCGAGCTGCGTTTCAAGGTAGCCAGGAGATCGACTGCAAATGGGCTGTGATATTGGGTGAAAAAATCACGTGCGTCACCACCCACTGCAGCATTCCCTAGTTCGATGAACCGCGTCCCGTTAGCGTCCTTGACGACGGCGACAAGGATACCCGTCTTATTTTTTAATACGACTAGGTCTTGGGTTGAATCGACCATAAAAGACGCTTCATCCTCCTGAGGTGATAGAGGCTCAAAGCCAATCAAGCTGGCCAGTACAATAAAGTCTATCCGGTTGAGTAGCCGCTCGATTTCCCGGTCAACTTCCTGATTAGTGGTCTGGTTCTCGTTCAGAGGACTTTCTCGCCCTTCGACTGGCCGAAAGACAAACTTATTTTCGCCATCGATACTCAGATAAGCGTCAAACTTCTCACCATTCTTTGTCGTGAAGCCGGTAATTAGGCCGGTTTCCTTTCCTTGACGCAATAGCTCCTTTTGAGCCCCGGTGAGCGAGACGCCCAGAATAGAATCAGGAAGATTTAATGGTTCGGTTACCTGTTTCACACAAAGGGCTTTTTATCAAGGATATAAGTTACGTATTTCTTAATCTTCACCTTGAATCCAATTCGTTCCAAGATCTTGGTGACGTTACCAGGTAAGTCGTTGCTTGTCTTGCCTTTCATAATCGCAGTCAGGGTGTAGTAATAAATATTATGCTTGTCTGCCCAATCTTTAAGCTCTTCAGGATTGAGATCAATAAAGTGCTGATTAATTAATGTAATAGCTTCTTGGTATGAATATTCTTGGATATGTCCTTCTAAAGGCGACTTCATGGTACTAGCAAGTAAAGGGAACAGTGTTTTAATCAAACATAATGATTATTCGTAAAATTTATTTATTTTTATTGCAAAGCGAGTCAGCTATGAGTTCTAAAAAGAAGAGTTTTATTTTGATAGGTTCACTGATGTTTCTGGTCTTTGGCTATCGTCTGACGACAGGTGAGAGTTTATATGGAAGTTGTGTTAATCTAGCAGACATGGCTGGCGGGCGACCCTACCATCAACCATTATTTTATGTGGATTGGGCCATTATTTTCCTTTTGTTTCAGGCAACCTTTGTACTAACCCGTCAAACATCAGCAGCCTTCTTTAAATCGGGCGTTGGAAACAATCTTGAGTTTCAAGCCTCGCCGGTGTCTACCCCGCTTACTGAGGTCCTTACTCAGTCAATGAGAGGAGGCGTAAGCAAGACCGAACAAGATTATTTCACTCGTACTATTCTTGCTGGAGAAGGGCCAAGTTTTAAGTCTGAAGCCAGTTATTCTTCGAGTCTCAAGCAGATAGTCAATGAAAACAAGCCGGATATGGACGATCAGGATCATCAAGAGCTTTGTGCAAATTGGCTTACCCTTGATATTGGTCAGCTTGCTGACTGGGAGGAACAGATCACGGACCGGGTTAGTCCCCTGACACAAAGTGTAAGCGACCTTCTTGAAGAGCAGTCTTCGGCTGTTTATGGGGAGGAGACCATTTCTAATGACCCTGTTGTAGATTACAGCGTGATGAAAGTAATTCATCTTAAAAATTAATTTTTTTTCTTTTTTACAAATTTAAATATTTAGATATATATTTATAAAAAAAAACTTATGGCCTCACTCATTGCGATCGGCTCGCTTATTTTCCAATACTTACCCACCAGTGGCAGCACAACCGAAAAACTCAGCGTTGTCTTTCAGTGGACGCTCAAGGTCCTCAATGTCCTGGTGATTATTGGTGCCGTCTATGCAGGCAGCAGCATAGCGAATTCGATGTTTGGATTGGGTGAAGACGATCACTATGGCGGGAAGGCAAAAGGAAAGCTCATTGCTCTTGTCGTAGGACTTGTTGTATGGTTTGGTATTCAAGTAGTCATTGGCGACATAAGCACAGTAATGAAGTAATGAGCACCAGCTTCAAGTCATATACCGCAATTGAAAGAAAGGCTTCTGTCATGGGCATGGCCCTTCAGGATATTCTTATTGTAACTGCAGTCTTCGTTGCGTTCCTCTTACTGGGAGCAGTGATGATGATTATTGGGATCTTCGTTCCTTTATATTTCGCCTTTGTTCTGGCCGTCTATCTCATTTCGGTTTTTCTTTTGTACAGAATGAGACCTAAAGGGCAGCCCGATTTTTTCCTGGCTTACATAAGCTTTCACTTCAAGCAACCACAATCAGTGATTCTAACTGAACAAACCGTCTCCATTCTAAGAAGGAAGCGATGAATAAGACGATATTCAACCGGGCAAACCGGGAATGTGAGCTTTCAGACGTTTTTCCGTTCGAATTTATTGAAGATGATTTCTTGATAAGCCGCACTGGAACGGTGTCTGCAGGTTTTAGGCTGGAGTCTTGTCCTGACTCAGGAACACTTTCAGAAGATTCAATGACGGGCTTGCACTACTCGCTAGTCCAGGCCCTTTCAAATATGCCAGCGGGGACCATCTTTCAAAAATTAGATGTGTTCTATGCCAAGCCATTTGTCGCAAGGGATGACCAGCAATCAGATACCGGCTTTTTGGGAAAGAGGTGGGCTGCGCATTATCACTACCGACCTTCACTTTCACACTCGTCTTTCCTTTTCCTCATTTTCAACAGCCGGCCGGCTACGATCAAAAATTCGGTGACGACAAATTTTTCCCAGGCAAAAAAACGATTTCAAAACCCGCTTGAGGACATCGAATACCTCATCAAGCAAGCCTCAACAAGCATCTCTGCCTGTCTGAGTGCACTAAGTATGATTTCCGGTTTGAAGCTTGCCCGTTTAAACGATACTGAGCTACGCACATTGGTCGTAGCTTACTTCAATCTTGGCTTCGACGATTTAAAGGACAGACTTACAGACAAGAATCCCGGACCAAATTTTAATAAAAGTCTAAGCAACCGTCCACAAGCATTTAAAATTGGCCAAAGCGGGGTTTCAATGATTAGTATGACAGGGCAGGGGCCCGAAGTGTACAGCAGTGCAAGCGACCGCTTCAACGTCAATGCCGGGATGCTCGCGCCAGTTCTTGCCGAACTCGGATTTGAGCATATTGTTACTCAGTCTATACTCATTTGTGATACTCAGTCTGAATTGCGCAAGCTTGACATGATGCGTTCCATGCTTCATTCCCTTGCCGGTCAGCGGGACCAAGACGGGGCAATTCAAGAGTCGGGCTTGCAAACATTAAGCGCTGAGATCAGGAAGCAAGGGCATGAGCTAGTAAAGCTATCTCTTCACATAACTCTTTATCATGCAGACCCGGCTATACTAAGCCGTCAAACAGACCAGGCCTTATCGGCATTAAAAAGTATAAATGGAACAAGAGCATGCATTGAGAGTTTTGATACCGCAAATCTATTTTTCGCCTCTCTCCCAGGTAATGCTGCAGAGGAGTACCGCTGGATATTAATGCCCTCGGAGAATGCAGCCTGTTACCTGAATTTTCAGCAGTTTCACAGGACAGACCAGGAAGGGTTGCTTTTGTGTGACCGGTACAAACAACCGATATACATAAATTTTTGGAATGAGGGATTAGACAACAAGAACAAGCTCATTATTGGCCCTTCAGGATCAGGCAAATCCTTTACGGTAAACAGCTTTATCACTCAGCACTGTCATGATGGAGACCAGGTTGTCATCATTGACGTGGGAGGATCTTATAAGGGGTTATTTCAAATCCATCAAGGTAAATATATTGAGTACAGTTCAGGAAATGGGCTTCGCTTCAACCCATTCGCTTGCGAAAAGGATGACGACCAACGATACAGGCCAAACCATGAAAAAATAAACTTTTTGCTGGATCTAATCACTCTTTTATGGAAGGCCCGGGGTGAAGAGCTCGCAAAGACAGAACGAACGCTTCTGAGTCAGCACATTCTGGCCTATTACAACGCTGTGCAAAAACCCGGAATGAACAGCTTCTTCTCATTTTTGTCAGAAGCCTTCAATAAAGATAAATCCCCGGGCCTATATCTCGATCTTGGTTCGCTTCTCATTATTCTTGAGGATTATACTAGTAACGGCTCACGACCTTATCTCCTGAATTCAACTGAGGAAATTGATCTAAAAGGGCATAAGCTTATATGCTTTGATATGAACGGAATCAAAGAAGATGAGATGCTTTTTCCTGTAGTATCACTAATTGTCATTGAGCTAGTCGTAACGAAGATCAAACACTTTCCTGCACGACGTAAGCACATTTATATTGATGAAGCCTGGAGTATGCTAAAGGATACCCTTGGAGGCTTTGTTATGAATATGTTTCGTACAATCAGGAAGTCAAACGGTGCGATCACGATCATTACGCAGGGAATAGATGAAATAGAACAATCGCCCGTGGGTAAGGCGATCTTGCAGAATGCAGCTACGAAGATACTGCTGGACCATTCGAGCGCTACGCAGTTTTTTGACACTCTTAAACTCTCGTTAGGGTTGACTGAACATGAGATGGACCTTTTGAGGAGCATTCGGAAGAACGATGCGGAAGGATGGCGTGAATTCTTTGTGAAATTTGGATCAGAAGCTCGTGTATTACTTCTTGACGCACCGCCTGAAGCACGCGTTGCTTTTGACAGCCGCATCCAAACCAGGGAAAACCTTCGCGTCAAGGCGCTGGCGAATAAAGGCAGTTTTGAACTCGCTATCGATGAAATCATTGAGGAAGGGAGGGGAGGCAGATATGTTGATTGAAGATGTGGCTATGGTTATGGGATTTAAGGTTCTCATTGCATCCGTTCAAAAAGGCTGCCTGCTGTTTATTCCGCTTTTACTGGTTCTTAAGACTGGTCTCACTTTATTAAAAGGGTTTACAGATCCGGCCGTAAAAGTTCATTACCAACCCCTACTAACCGGCATTCTTGTTTGGCTTCTAATAGCCACTTATCCAGAAGTCATGAATCATCTCAACATGCTTTGCGAGAGTATGATCGCTTTTGTAGCTCCTCCGGTAAAAGATCCTGTTGCCGAGATAGGTGCCGCGATTTTAGGCAGGCAATTAGCCAACAGTACCCATACAAATGATCTTATGAAAATGGCCTGGAATCAGATAATCAACGGCGACCTTGTTAATGGAACAGAGTCTGCTGCCAATGCAGCGGCCGGCGCAGTTGTCAACAGTGTGAAATCAACCGGCGAAGATTGGTTTGCAGGTCTTCTATCTATCTTCGCCTCGATCATCAGAATGATGATCGAAACTGTACGAGCAGTCTTTTTGCAATTTCTTATCGCTGTTGGACCAATCGCAATCACTTTTTCGCTTGCCGAAGGATTTAATCATGTTGCCAGGTATTGGTTGCAAAAGCTTCTATCAGTCTACTGCTGGGCACTAACCCTCAATATTCTTGATAATGTGATTATTCTTTATTATCAACAGGCAGCCCTGGTACCGGCTGTCCTTCAGGTAAATGGGCATTCGTCCAACGCTTCAACACCTTTTTTCTTTGACCAGATCATTATTGGAGGAATGTATCTGATCGTTCCATGGTTAACCTCAACTTATCTAGGTGGAATGGATGCCGGTCACTTTTTAACAAACAAAATGAACGTCGTGTCCACATTAGTTACCTCTGTCATGAGTACTGCGAAATCACTTATTGCCGGCAAATAATCATTTAATTCATGGAAGATACCCGTATTCTCGCCTCCAAATCTTTCTCACAGGCATATAAAACGTTGAGAAATAGCTTTTACTTACTTCTTTGCCTGACAACGTTGACTATGCTTTCCTGTCTGGTAATCGTCATTTTCGTTTTTCGTTCGGCAGACCGAAAAGTTTATGTCGTGTCTCCTACATCGGTCATGCAGGCGGTTTCCGATTACGACCATCAGACCAGCATTTATGAAATGCGAAATCATGTTAAAGTATTTTGTTCAGAAATGTTCGCTTGGGATAAGGATAACTTCAATTCGAACGTGGAGAATGCCTTAGGTCTTGCAAACCATTATGACGGGTTAAAAATTTTCAATACCTTCAAGGAGAACGAAGTGTATGAAAATCTCGTTTCAACGAGCGCCCGGGTTTCCGTTAAGATTGATAGCGTTATAATAAACTCCGATCATTTGCCTTATCAGGGAAAATTCTTTCTGGCGCAAACATGGACAACTGCCGCTGGAAAGCAGACACAGGGGATAGGAGCCAGTTTCCAGCTCGTTCCTATATCAAGAAGTGAGTCTAACCCCTATGGCCTTTCAATACAGAAAATAAATTTTTTTCAATATCAGCCTACCTTTCTGAGAGATTCCTCTAAGGCCAGGTGATGGCAAAACTGGTCTTTATTTTGGTCATTTTAGTTCTGCCAAGTCGAGCAAAGACACAAACTATTTCTGAACAGGACTCTAAACACCGTTATGAGCAGCTTGACACGCTTTTTGTCTCACCAGGCTCCACAACCTATCTTGCTTTTCCTGAGCCAATCACTTTGGTAGACATAGGGAACAAGGACTATGTTTTCAAGGTTGAAAAGAACATTCTTTTGTTGAAAAGCGGCGTTGCACAGGGAAAGGGAACAAACATGCTCGTTCGATTTAGTGACAACTTGTTTACTGGCTGGCTAGTTCACACGACTGCACCTCACAGAAGTCTATATGACTACAGAAACGGTGTGAAGCAAGCTCAACACATCATGTTAAGATCGCTGGATAGTACAGAGCATACCGCGCCGCCACAGCCGGTGTTGTCGCCTACCCATCCCGGCACTCTGCTTCCGACTGTGGGAATGGCCCCGCAGTTTTTGATTGATAAACATATCAAAGAGATTGCCGGTTACGACGATAAGTTTCGTACATTAGGCGTGGTTAAGCACTCTCTTGCTTTCCTGCTTGTTAATTTAATGAATGACAGCTCCTATCTGTATTTGCGTTTTAGAATAATCAATAAAAGCAATATTGATTATAACCTGGATTACGTCTCCTTTGAGGTCAAACGCAAAGGTAGATTTCAAGGGGCTGGTAATCTAAAGGTGCTTCAACCGGTCTTTACTCCGGGGTTAGCCAAAATTACCGCCCATGCAAATAAGGCGCTCATCTATGTTGTGCCACTTTATGCGCCTGGAGAAGGGGGATCACTTGAGGTGACTTTCAGAGAAGCCAACGGCAACCGGCGCGCCCTTTTGAGTATTCCAGGACGCGCGTTAAGTCTTGGCGGCGTATTTACAAATTCTTTACAACAGGCTAATGGGTACCGATAAACAATTTCTAATGAATGGAAACGTTTTGAAGCCTTACCGGCGGGTGATGCTTTTCATGGCTATTCCTTTGTCTGTTCTTCTTTCAATGTTTGCGCTACGTTTTTTGAATAAAGCTTCATCAGGAGGCAAAAGCTACTTCGGCTCGGCCGCAGTTGCTATTCCTCAAAAAGAGGTCGACATCAACAATCTTCCGAAATCTAACCTTGAGTCGGCAGCCGAAGAGTTGACAGCTCGCAGGACAAGGCCAAGAGGAGATCCATCATCTCCAAAACTAATTCACCTGAGCTTCGCCGAAACTGCGTCGAAATTAAGTGAGACAGGTATCCAAGGGCTAAACCGCCTCGAGCATAGTCCTAATGAAGTTCTCGTAAACACCCGGCTCCCCGGCTTACTTCAAGGGGGCGCCCAAAAAATCATAAAAAGTATGTCGCCAGGAACTCAAAATAAGCTTGAGAGTAGCTTATCCTTTTCGCCCTTGAATTCGCGCGAAGTTCATCAGGGATTTCCCGAGGCACCAGCATCAGGCTTACCTGCGGGAACTAAGTTAAGTACCCGAGTTGCAGGGGATGGGGATTTTAATGGCTACAGCGAAAATCAAGGCCAGTTGCAACAGCGAGCCGGCGCCGATGTTCCAACAAGCCTTCTGGTTCAAGCTTTTATCCTTGGTGATCAGCAGATTCGGGACGGAAGCTCCGTCAGATTTAGGACTGCGTCAGATTTTTATTTTAGAAGCCATTTGGTCGCGCGTAACACTTTGTTTAACGGGTACGCGATTTTTGAGAATCAGCAAGTCGTTTTTATCGTCAAAAGGTTAGGAATAGGTTCCGGTGCCCTCAAAGTGAATATGCACTGTCGTAACGAGCCAGATGGGGGCTTGCCTTTACATGAAAGGAATAATACGCTCAAAAATGGCCTTGCCGATATTAAAGAGGCTGTCGTAGATGAGGCAGCAAATTTGACTCCCTTAGGCTCAGGCGTAATTAGCAGAGCCGGCCGATCGGTATTTCCAGTAAACAGGCAACGATCGGCGACTGTTGCAGATGGTCAAGAAATTGAATTTGAACTTGAAGGCATTTAAAGGTAAGAAATCATCATTATGAAACGTCTCACTAAAACGGCATTGGTAGTTATGCTAACCTTTGCATTCTTGTTTGCTTTTCCTGGTATTATTCCAGACGCGAATACTATAATTCTGGGAAAGATCCTTGTACAAGGCATGGAAGAAATAAAAAATCTTGAGGACACCTACGAAAAAGTCAGACAGTTTACGGATCTAACACTTAAGACAAAAAACAACATCGAAAAAATGCTTGATATGCAGAAGGAGGTCAAAGATCTTCTTCTCACGGCGAAAGGAATTAAAGATTTTAAGTTCGCAGACATCACCTACATGCTTCAAAAAAGCACAACCACAGAACTCGATCCCCTAGCTTATGTCCCTGCTAAATCAGCGGCTGCTTCGATCTTACATAAGCTATCAGAAATTGAAACAACTTTAGGGCAGTCCACACTTCACTTTCCAGGGGCTGGACAGGGTGCCTACGGTGCTAAGCTTTATAAATTATACCATGACCCAACGCTTTCAGGTAATGCAGACGGCTCAACAAAAACTCTTGCAGAGCAGCTTGGTTTGGAGAATTATATAGCCGAACAGCGTGGTGCTTCTTACCAGCTTCTGAACTCTTTCGCCGACCGCTACCGGCAGGAGGCTCTGGAGATTGAAAGTGGTGTAAAAAAAGAAAGTTTATTTTCAATGAATACAGCCGAAAGGATGAGTCTTCTCGTAAAAGCAGGGGATATGATGGCAAAATCGGCTGAACTAAAAATTAAAGCGAATGAAATCTTGCAAGAGGCGCCTCCAGCAACGATTCACGCTCTTGCCCGGTCTGCCGAATATCTCGGGATTCAGGCGTCTCTTGCCGACCGTGCTGCACAAGGAAGAATGATCACCGAACACCTTTTTGATTCAAATTGACTCTTTAGATGGGAGCTTTTGATAGGTATTGAATAATCGTGAAGCTGAACAAACATTGGTTCTTGTTAGTCGTGTTGCTTTCGATAACAAGGGGCGTAGACGTCGATGCTCAATCGAAAATGTCGAAGGCAAAGAACCCTGAGGAAGGTGTCATATCCTTCGATTTTACTGCGAACGCTGGTCATACCGCGAAAAATGAACATCCCCGGACCAATCCATTCACCCTCTTTTTCAAAGAAGGTCGATTACATCTTGTCGCAAACAGCGGGACGCGGAATGAGCAGATATATACTGACTATTTGCAGAATGCTTTTATAAAGGTCATCACAGTAAAGAACAAACACCTGACTCAGATAAGCTCTTTTGAAGGTCTTTTAATTCCGCTAGAAACGGGAGACACTTTAAGCGTAGCGGGACGATTGTGTCATAAGTTCGTTTATGCCGGCATTGCCGATACCCTTTCAACATGGGTTTGGTTGAATACCACTTTGCGAGGGTCACCCGACGAGCGTGTTACTCCGGAGCGCGGTGTAGTCCTTGCCGTGGACAGAAATCGAAAACGGCTGTGGGAGGCGAAGCAAATTGTTTTCAGGAAGGTTACCGCCGCAGAACTATCTTGGCCTACTTTAAGGGGACCCTACGTTTCGGCAGAGGAGTATCAAAACGCGATCAACGAAAACAACAAAATCCTTATCCCGCTGATCAATCACACACTCATTGCTCAGCAGTCAGAAACGAATCCTTCATTTGACCACACTTCGTTCACTGAAAAATATGCAAGAGGGAACTTATTGATCAAGAAGATCAAAGTCCCGTTGTTAAAGAAATCTGACAGGGTCTTCCTCAAACTGTCAAGTTATTCTAATGGCGATCCAATGCCACGCGCAGGTTCAGTCTTCCTGATATCACCAGGGAAAAAAGCGAATTTTTTATCGCTCTTAAAGCTAAAAGGTGTGTCACCGGCCGCCCACCGATTGAGACCCCGTTATCCCGGAGTTAGTTTAAGCAAGACCTATTCTCCCCAAGTTGAGCTAATGCGCTTTACGACGCCATACGGAGTTAGGTTTTACAATACGGTGGTGGTTAGAAAGGGCTATCATTGGGCTGATTCGGCCATTTACCGGCAGGATATCAGTGATGTCAAGGACCTCATGGGAAAAGAAGCCTGGCTTGGAATCTTTGTTGCCGGTGGTGACAGCCGGGGAAATATGGTGGACCTGAGCATGGAGATCTACCCCGAAGATTCTGAGTTGAAGAGCAAACAGGTGAAAGAATTTGTGCAACCGCTGGTTTTTACCGTTAATCCGCTGGCGGCCACCGGAGGGCGTAATGATGAAGTTTTCCAGTCTGACTCCATCGCCCTTCAATTTATGGTGCCTGAAGGGGTCACAAATCTTCGGCTACGGTACATTGGCACTTCGGGCCAGGCGGCAGATCATGCCGACCACACTTTTGATGAGAATGAGATCCGGGTTGATGATGAGGTTGTGGCCCATTTTGTTCCTTTCAGGAGTGACTGCGGCTCTTTTAGGGCGTTAAATCCAACCAGCCCAGTGGATAAGTTCGGTTCTTTTGAATCTGACCGGTCCCAAAGTGGCTGGTGCCCGGGAGCGATCACTCAACCGATCTATTTTCCGCTGAAAGAGCTCGATGAAGGAGATCATAGTTTTATGGTTGCAGTCCCAAGGTCGAAAGAAAACATGCCTACCCACGAAAAATGGCAAATTTCCATTTGTTTGCTTGGCGATTATGACAGTGACAGTTCGAATAAATAGCAGACATTAGCAGCCAAAGTATAGGTCCATCCCATGAAATTTGCTACCAAGACCCTGCATGCCGGGGTCGAGCCCGATCCCTCTACGGGCGCTATAATGACCCCGATCTACCAGACCAGTACCTATGTCCAATCTTCTCCGGGGAGCCACAAAGGCTATGAATACGCTAGGACGCAAAACCCTACCCGCACCGTTCTTCAAAACAACCTGGCTGCGCTTGAAAATGGCACCGCTTGCTTTTGTTTCAGCAGCGGCATGGCGGCTACTGATGCTGTTGCCCATCTTCTCAAGCCAGGGGATGAAGTGATCGCTACAAATGATCTTTATGGCGGGACATACCGCTTGTTTACCCGTGTGTATGCTGACTATGGCATCAAATTTCAATTTACCGGCATGGAAGATCCAATGGCCATTGGGCGCCTTATCACTCCAAAAACCAAGTTGGTGTGGATTGAAACGCCGACCAATCCAACTTTGAAGATCATCGACATACGAAAGGTTGCCGAGATCACTGCTCAGCACGCCGTCTATCTTGCTGTTGATAACACATTCGCTTCTCCTTACCTGCAAAATCCCCTGGACCTCGGTGCCGATATGGTCGTGCATTCGGGCACAAAATACATTGGAGGTCACTCGGATCTTGTCATGGGTGCGATAATTTGCAAAGATCCGGCCCTCGCTGAACGCTTAGCATTTTACCAGAATTCGTGCGGTGCGGTTTCTGGACCGCAAGATTGTTTTCTTGCTCTGCGCGGCATAAAAACACTCGCCCTCCGTATGCAGCGCCATTCGGAGAACGGCCGAAAGATCGCCCAGTTTCTGCGTACTCATCCCTTAGTGGCCCATGTTAACTGGCCTGGTTTTCATGACCACATCAACCATCACGTGGCAGCGTCACAAATGAGGGATTTTGGTGGAATGATTTCTTTTGTCTTAAAAGAAGATACGCTTGAAAAAGCCTTTACCCTGTGTTCATCAACGCAGCTTTTCAGTCTGGCCGAATCCCTTGGCGGAGTGGAATCCCTGATCGGCCACCCGGCGAGTATGACTCACGCCAGCATACCGCGCGACGAAAGACTTAAAACAGGCGTGCAAGACTCATTGATACGATTAAGCATTGGGATTGAGGATGCCGAAGACCTCCTCGAAGATTTAGATAATGCTTTTAACCAGCTTTAAGCTTTCAGGTTACTAAACCCTCTTTTCTGAAGCACTGCTTCGACTAAGAGTCTGACTTAACAGGCTAATGACGAGGGTCGCTAAAGCGATTCCACCCAGCCAGGGAAAGATAGGATCCCAAACGCGTGGCGGAACAAACACGGGCCCAGTCTCGTCGAAAATTGCCGGTTGCTTGACATACCTCCCCCGGGCCGGAATGAAGTCTTTGAAGTTTGCCGCCAGTTTGTGGAGGGCGTTTTGCATTGGTTTTCCTTTCATGGGCTGCCCATGGCCAGAAGCCACCGTAAGAGGCTTCAGCGCGGCAAGCGTGCGTACCGAGGCCATCGCTTTTTCCCAGTCCTGGGTAAAGTAAGCCGGTGGGCGGTGAATTTCAGGAAGGTGAGTCAACGCGCTGGAAAAGAAAGACTCCTGATTCATTGTGATGAAGGCGTCGCCGGACAGCAGGACGCCATCTTTCTTTCGATAGAAAGAAACGTGACCAGGGGAGTGACCCGGGGAATCGATGACATCCCATCCCGGCATCGGCCCAAAAGGACCTTCTTTAAGGTTTTGAACCGGATAATTGAGCGTAAAGGGACCGACCGGAAAAAATCGGGAAAAAACGACAGACATTGCTCCGCCTCCAACAGCTGGATCTGCAGGAGGGTAACTTGCTCCGCCATTTAAATAAGGCACTTCCAAAGGGTGTGCAAAAACAGGGACCTGCCACTTATTAACCAGCGATTCAAGGGCTCCAACATGGTCGAAGTGGGCGTGGGTAAGCAAGATGGCCTGAGGCGGGTTGGATTTGCCAAATACCGACGCTGCCGTTCGTACGATCAGGTTTGCGTTAACAGGAGCAAAACCGGCGTCTATCAGAAACCACTTCGATTTTTTGCCAATGAAAAATACATTTACAAACCCGATCCTTAATTGAAAAACGTCGCTTGCCATGCGTGAAAGCGCAGTTAGGGCGAAATCGGGTTTTGCGATGCTGAGAATAGTGCTGGGCATAAAGCTTAAATGAGATAAAGTTCTGTTAAGTAAGATCAATAATTCGGCCTTTCCACTGAATTGAGCCTGCATAGCGGTTGTAAGTGAAAAGTATAAAAATCCAGCCAAGCATTAAAAGCTGGATAGGGTGAAACAAAAGGTTCTTTACGGATTGCTGTCCGCTGAGATGAGAAACTGTTGTTCGAAGAACGATAAGGACGAATACAATAACAGCAAGATAGATGTAATGCCCCGTGTAAAGGCAGTATAATGGACCGTAGCTTAAAAACCCGAGAAACAGGAAACCTAACAAGCCACTGTTTTTAAACACGAAGGGAAGACTGCGGCTTAAACCTGTAAGACTCTCCTGCAAATTTGTATACATGCGGCAGCTCAAAACACCCCGGGATAAAAGAAGCTCCTGCTTTAAGCGCTGTTTTTTCACCTCACCTGCGATGCATAGATCTTCCACCACTTCATTGCGCACCTTTTCATGCCATCGATTAATTTGATACTCATCGGCCCGAAATAACATAAACTGGCCACAAGCAGCAGAGATAAAAGTGAAACGCGATTGTGAGATCAAAGGAACTGGAAGCATGCTCAGCATCAGGTAATGCATGAGCGGGATTGTAATCTGTTCACCAAATGAATACATCAGCTGATTGGGTATAACCGACAAGAGGCTAAGCCGGCCCTTTTTCATGGTGTTGATGCTACTAACAAATAATCCTTCTGAAACACGTACATCAGCGTCTAAAAAAAGGAAATACTCTCCCGACGCGTAAGTGGACAGTTGGTCACAAGCATAATTCTTTCCTCGCCAGCCGGGTGGCAACGATTTTCCCTTGACAATCCTGAACCTGGAATCAGTCTCGCAAAACTGGGAGACCTTCTGATAAGTGGCGTCTTTTGAATGGTCGTCAAGAACGATCACCTCAAAATTCGTGTAGTCCTGGTCTTTTATTGAAACCAGCAGAGGGATTATACGGTTTTCTTCGTCTTTAGCGGGTATCAGAATAGAGAGCCGGTGGGACGCTTCCCCGCTTGATTTTTTCAGGACGGGATTTGCAACCAAATTGATGATAGTGATGATAAGCCGGGACTGCATGAAATAGCACCATGCATAAAATAGAAGTATGTTCCAACTCATATTGGCCTAAGGAACAACAATTAATCCGCTTAAGACGAACTTGAGCGGAAGAGATAGAAGTTCTGGGTAACAAATTAATGGTGTGGAACTAGGTGGGGTCAAGTGTGATTCAGACGGTGAATTTTGCGTTGACCAATCCCTTACCCTGGCACTCTTCACAAACTTCTTTTTTGCTCACATACTTTACGAAGCGCCCTTTCGCATCCAGTTGAGGCTTGCTGAGCTCGACCAAGCGCTCCGTTCGACCAAGACCAAAACAAATTGGGACTGAACAGATCGAGTAGAAGGAACTGAACAGGTAGTTATCGTAAGTGATTCCATAGGGTAAAGATGGTCAGACATTGTGGTTCGATCGCCAGTGAAAACACCTGACTTTTGCATCAATGTGACCGTTTTTTTCACGGATGGTTTAATGAGAACTTGTCGATGAACGTGCAGATTCGTACTACACATTGTAAAATAAACACGATGATTGCTACCTGGATTGTGGAAGGTTTATACGAATTTCTTGAACGCAAACATGGCGAGTACAACAGGCCAGAGTTTATCGCACGTGACCCTATAAGCGTCGCGCACCAGTTTACACTTCAGCAGGATCGGGAAATAATGGGTTTCTGGGCTGCTATGCTATCCTGGGGCTGGCGTCCAACTATATTGCGTAAGGCTCAGGAGATCATTGACCTCATGGGAGGTGAGCCTTATAAGTTCATCACCGAACATAAGCCCCAAGATCTCAAAGGATTTTTAGACTTCAAACACCGGACTTTTAACGCCGTAGATACGCTCTTTTTTATTGAGTTCTTTCAGAGATATTACAAAGAACACACCACCCTGGAAGACGCTTTTCTTCCGCCTTACCCTTCAACTGAAAGAACACTCCCGAGCCGGTTTAACAACGAAGATTCTGGATTTAACCTTTACATGGCGCTTGAAAAATTGAATCAACTCGTGTTTGCGGAGGACCATCTCTACCGAACGAGGAAACACATAAGCAGGCCTTCCACTGGGTCTACTTGTAAACGACTCAACATGTTTCTGAGGTGGATGGTGAGAAAAGATTCGAGAGGCGTTGATTTTGGGATCTGGAACCGCATCGACCAACGAAACCTTGCGATTCCTCTGGACCTTCATGTTGACAGAGTATCTCGTAAGCTGGGGCTTATCACTCGAAAACAACGTGATTGGAAAACGGTTGAAGAGCTGACCGGCCGCCTTGCCGAGTTCGATCCTGACGACCCCGTCAAATATGATTTTGCGCTCTTTAGTCTAGGGATTGAAGAGCACATGTAGCAGAGGCCTAAAGTGAAGCTTAATGTTAAAGAGGCTATAGGCGGAATAAGAACCGTTGCCAATCACTCACCGTTGGGCTTCGAGCTAGCCGGTGACGACAAGATTTTTTATGAGGGTGATGCGCAGGTTTATGGAAGAGTAATAATCGTAAGCTCTGCAAGGGTCTCAAAACCTGTCGCAATTCGATACGCCTAGAAATCAAACCCGGCAGTTAACATGTATAGTGCTCAAGGAGTGCCACTGGAACCCTTTCGCAGTAAGGACTGGACCTATTAATGGTATTAGATTTTTGTTAAAGCGTATAGTGGCGACCAGCTCATCGAAGGGTCGCCTCACCTTTAGATTCGTTTATATTAAATGTCATTAAAAAAGCAGTGGTTGTGGTGGTAAATTTTCTTTTGCTTCTTTTCTTTTGTTAATAACGATGATTTTTTTGTGGAACAGTTTGTAAGGGTCCCTTAAATAAGACCAGTAGCTAAGTTTAAAACCCGTTAAATTTAGCTATAACATCATGAGCATTACCCGAAGAAAGTTTACAGCAGAGTTTAAGATGAAAGTGGTTTTGGCCGCTTTAAAGGAGACCCAGACGGTGGCCGAACTTGCGGCTAAGTTCGAGATTCACCCGGTTCAGATCCAGCAGTGGAAGAAGCAGTTCCTGGAGAAGGCCCCGCTTGTTTTCGGCGACAAGGCTTCGGCCGGGGAAGAAAAGAAGGATGAAGAATCGGCCAAACTCTATGAGCAAATCGGCCGGCTGC
>JAABUX010001396.1_pt1 | contig 36790 bp, 37 predicted proteins | sample 5561851 | NCBI WGS metagenome assembly JAABUX01 (sample SAMN10711883, study PRJNA513361) | rock metagenome | isolation source: Antarctica rocks | place: Antarctica: Victoria Land, Richard Nunatak red sandstone | collected 2016-01-03 | reverse complement strand
CTTCTTCGCCAAGCTCAAGCAGTTCCGGGCTATCGCCACGCGCTACGACAAAACCGCACGCAACTTCCTCGCCGGCATCCACCTCGCCGCAGCAACCATCTGGCTCAATTGAGGACACGCCCTAGATCCAGCTTCCAGGCCAGGTTGATGGCGTCCCGGAAGCCGGACCCCATGCCCTGGCCCAGGAAGGGCGGCATCACATGGGCCGCGTCGCCCACCAGCAGCACGCGGTCCCGGCGCCAGGTGCCGGCCAGCCCGGACCGGAAGGTATAGACGGCATGGCGGACCAGGGTGCCGTCGGCAGGCGTCACCCAGCGGGACAGCAGCTCCCAGATGCGCTCCGGGCGTTCAATGTCGTCCCGGGTTTCGCCGGGCAGCAGCATGAACTCCCAGCGGCAGTGCTTGTGGCCGATGCGCCGGAACATCGAGACAGGGCGGGCGGGGTCGCAAAGCTGGCCGGCGACGGGGATGCCGATCTCGGCATCGGGGTCGTTGGGCCGGTAGTCCACCACCAGCCAGTCGGCGTGGAACCCCAGGTCCTCCCAGGGGATGCCGGTGTGGCGCCGCACGAAGCTGTTGGCGCCGTCCGCGCCGAGCAGGTAGCGGGCCTTGACGCGCCTGGCGTCGCCGCCGTCCCTGCGGGCCAGGTCGAGCGTGACGCCATCCCCGTCCTGGGTGATTGCGGTCGCTTCCCACCCCCGCCCGACCTGGACGTTCGGCAGGGCGTCCACCGATGCCGCCAGCACCTCGTCGAGGTCCGGCTGATAGAACAGGTAGTGCGGGTGCCAGCCGGTGATCTCAGGTTTGGACCAGTCGAAGTGGATGAGCACGTCGCCAGCCGCGTTGAACCAGTCATAGGTGCTGCAAACGTAGGCATCGCGCTCGAAGCGCTCGGCGGCGCCGACGGCCTGGACGATCCGCATCACCTCGTGGTCGAGATGGCCGATCCGCGGCAGCGGATACAGCGACACCTGGCGGTCGAACACCGCAACCCGGTGCCCGGCACGCCCAAGCAGGGCCGCGGCGACATGGCCCACCGGGCCGTAGCCGAGGATGGCGACATCAAACTCGGGTTCCATGCTCCACTCCGGGTTGGTGGCTTCTGCCCACTCGTCGGTTTTGTTCTGCGGCAGCAGGGGCCGCGGCGGCAGGGATGGCCCTCGCCTCACGCCCGCAGCCGCGGGAACAGGCCGAGCGCATTGTCGTGCAGGATGCGGGTCCGGAGGGCGTCGTCGAATACCGGGGTGCCTTCCAGGTCGCGGGCGCACTGCGTCACGACGGGCAGCGGCGTGAACGGCCAGTCGCTGCCGTACAGGACATGCATGGGGTCGGCGATCTCCATCAGCACGGGCGCCAGGCGCGGCAATGGAAAGCCCGCCAGGTCGTAGTAGAGCCGCCGCAGGTTGGCGAAGAACTTGTCGGGCTGGACGGGGTTGGGCAGGTTCAGGAACGGCGACAATCCCGCAATGCGGTCTGCCAGGACCGGCACGGCCGCCCCGGCGTGCGGCACGATCAGCCGGATGTCCGGGAAGCGGTCCATCGTGCCGGTCAGCAGCAGGTTGGTCACCGCGCGCGTGGTCTCGAACATGAACTCGATCATCGGGCGCGGGTAGCCTAATGGCGTCGCCTGGGACATCGTCTGGCAGCAGGGGCAGGTGGGCGAGGTCGGGTGCATGAACACCACCGCGCGCCTGCGGTTCAGCTCCGCGAACAACGGGTCGAACCGGGGGTCGCCCATGTAGATGCCGCGGTGGTTGGTCTCCACCCCCACCCCGTCCGCGCCGAGCACGTCCAGCGCATAGGCGGCCTCGGCAATCGCGCCGTCCACGTCCGGCAGCGGCAGGGCTGCGAACAGGCCGAAGCGCCCGGGGTGGTCGTGGGCGGCGCGGGCGGCCTCCTCGTTCACCTCGCGGGCGAGCTTGCGGGCCGCCCCGTCGTCGCCGAAGTGGACGCCGGGCGACGAGATGGACAGCATCGCCGCGCGGATGTTCAGCGAGTCCATCATGTCCAGCGCGAAACCCACGTCCCAGCGCGGCAGGCCGGGCGTGCCATCGGGGTGCTCGTGCCCGGCCGCAATCGCAGCGGCGCGGTAGCCCGGCGGGAGGAAGTGCGCGTGAACGTCGATGCGCGGCTGCAGCCCTGACCCATCCGCACGCGCAAGTCCACCGGCCGGCACCGGTCCGCCGACGGGCTGCGCCCGCACGCCGTCGCAGGACAGCACAGCCGCCCCCAAGGTGCCGCCGAGTGTGCCGCCCAGGGCTGCGCGGCGTCCTATGCTTCGGCTAAGGCTGAACTGCATCGCGATCCCTCCGGTCCGGACGTCCGATGACGCGCAGGTTTTGAACGGGGGTGGGCCACCCGCTTGCGAGGCGCGCTCCACCCGGCCGCGCCTGGGTGGAACGTAGCCGCAGCGGGGCGGCCACCATCAGAACGGCTTGACGCTGGTGCCGAGCAATCGCCCGAGCGAGACCACGGCGAACAACCCGGCCTCGAAGCCGTCGCGCGGCCGGCCCGCTGGCGCCGGCGGGTAGTAGTTGTCGGGATTGACGAAGTACTCCGCGATCGGCCGCAACGCGATGGCGGGCGTCAACTGGATGTTGCCCGCCACCTCGAAGACAAATCCATCGCGGGGCTGCTGCGGCCCGTTGCGCCCGCCGCGGATCAGCAGACGCTGCTTGAAGGTTTCGCCATTGGACTCGTCCTGGCTCAGGCGCTGGTACTTCGCCTGCACTCCCAGCGCGTCGAACGGACGCCCGGGGATAAAGCCGGTGAGGTTCACGCCGATCTGCGCGTCGAGGTCGATGGGCTGCGGCTTGCCCGCGGCCACGTCGAACGAGCCATAAACGGCGACGTTCGCAGGCGGCCCCACGTCGTTCCGCGTGCCGCGCCAGACCACCTTCTGACCCTGCATGTAGAGGACGGCGCCGCCAGGGTAGTTCCTGCGCTCAAGCAGCGCTTTCGCCGGGGCGCCGGTGCCCTTCAGGTTGGTGCGGCCATAACGGGTGTTGAACTCCGCACCGACCTCCAGGTTGGAGGGGTACCGGTCGTTGGTGAAGTCGCTGCGCTGGCCGACCTCGGCCAGGATCTGCGCGCCGCTGGACTGGTTGGTGGCGAACGCGCGGCTGCCGTAGTTGGTTGCGGTGCGGTAGTTGTCCTCGAACGCGCCACCCTGCACGTACCAGGTGGGCGTGGCCTTGTAGGTGGCGCGTCCGCCCCACACTGGGTACGGCGTGGACGGGAAGTCGCCGTTGACCTGCACGGTCGTGGAGTAGTGCGTGAACGGGTCCAGCGAGTTCGGCAGGAAGAAGTAGTTGTAGACGTTCGTCCGCCCGGCCTCGACGGAGAGGCGTCCGCTCAGGAACTTCTGCTCGTAGGTCAGCAGCGACAGCAGGTTGGTTTGCGTCGCGGGCGTGGTCTGGAAGCCCGTCAGCACGCCGCCGGCCTGGGTGATGATCTGCGGGATGTCGCTCCGCAGGCCGAAGAAGGTCATGGAGGCATGGATGTTGCCGCCGGGCAGGCCGATCAGCCGTTCCAGGTCCAGGTCCACCGCCGGGCGGAACGCGCCGAGGTTGGCGGTGTGCCCGCGCTCGACGCCGGCGCTCGGGTTGGCAAGGAAGTGGTCGAACGCGACGCCATGGAAGTCGATGCCGGTGTCGAGCAGGCGCTTGCCGAACTCCGGGAACAGCCCGACGCGCGGCGGCGGCGAGGTCGGGGCCGGGGTCTCCTGCAAGGTCTGGTCGCCGGTCGTGTTGTCGCCCGGGCGGATCGACTGGTCCTCGGCGTTGGTCGGGCGGGCCGAGGCGGGGGCGCCGCGGGATGGGTTCCGTGTTGAAAGCTGGGCCACCTGGGCAGGCCTTGAGGCAACCTCTGGGACAGGCCCTGGCTCGATGGCGCGGACAGGCGATAGCGGGAGCGCGGCAAGCAAGGCCGCGACGGGCGCGACCCCGGTGATTGAACGCATTCGACACTTCCTCCGTACGCCGGTTCGTGCCGGCCTGCTGCTTTCGTTGTTCTGCTATCCGTGGGAACGGCAGCGGCGGCTTGGGCGCCCCACTCCGGCATGGGGCGATGCCACGTCGTCCCGCGCGCCTCCCGGTTCCGATCCCCAGGTTCTGGCGTCCGGGTGCTGTGCAGCGCTGCCGGTGGATGGGCACCAAGCGGCAGGCTCAGCGCCGCTCCCGCTGCGGTCCGCGCGAGCGCGAGGCGTCGCGGCCAAGCGGGCCGCAAAGGGTCAGGCGCGCAGTATTTTTGTTCCTCTCCCATGTGACAGCGGCGTGAGGCGCCCTGAGTAGCAATCCTGCAATGATCGCTGAAAGATGACAGAATAGTTGCGGCGATATGGTCCAGGTATCAGGGGACCGAGGCCCTACCCAGGAGTGTCTTCATGAAGGGATTGCCCATCAACCCGGCATCCCCATCCAGGCGGGTGCGTCAACCTTGAGGTCTACTTGGCGCAGCGCAGGCTGATGCTGTTGGCCGCCATGCTGGCCTGCCATGGCCGGGTACAACGCAAGGGCAGGGTGGTGCACGTCATCGCGGACCGCCTGGAGGACCTGACCGGCCTGCTGCGGGGCGTGGGCACCAGGGATGCGGCTGACTGATGGGACATGCGGCCCGGTCAGGCCTGGAGCCAAACCAGCGTCGTATCCATATGACAGCACCAATAGAGGACTAGCATCATGGTGCAGACAGCCCGCAAGACTTTGGCCGACGACATGAAGGCCCTGATGGACTTGGTTAGCCGCAGCCCGACGCAGGCTCGCGTTACGATGCACATGGAGCGGCTGCTGGCCGGCTGGCGCGAGGCGTTGGATCCGGACGCCTACCAGGAGCGCCTGGACGCCCTGCAGAGCGGCCTGGCGGAGGGTATCGAGCAGATGGCCGAGGCCGCCGCGGACGTGGACCCGGCGTCCAAGGCCGAGGCGCGGAATGCCGCGGCCGCCGTGGAGACGATGCGGACGGCGCACCGTGTGTCGATGGCGGGCGGGATGGCGTCGGCCTGACCTCCGCACACCGATCGGACCGGCTTCTCCTCTCCTACCGCGTTCATCCTCGGATGCGTCTCCCCAGGCCATCGTCCGTTGTCGGGCTGGCGTCGCAGGATGGGCGGTTGCGATGTACACAAGAAGCTGCCGAACCCGGCAGTTTTCATCTGGCTGCCCGCAGTGGTTGAGGCTGCTCGCCGGCGCGGCACATCGGCATCCGCCACAACCAGGGACCCCTGCACTTACTCCGTCGCGGGCACCACACACGTCCTCATGGTCCCCACTGGTGGACGGGGAGAATGCACCTGCTATGGCTGGGTTCAGGCCCTTGCCGAAGCCGTGACAGCCAGCAGCGCGGATCAGGGGCCGCTGTCCAGGATGGGCTAGGGCAAGGAGAGCGCGACTGCCGCCGTATCGGACATGCGGCTGGGTCGTCCGCCGGCGGGTGCAAACTATTCCTGTTGCTGCTGCATCTGCCGCATGGATGCGGCGTTGAGCCTTAGTATTGAACATTAGGTGCAGCATGACCGACCCGACCGCGACGATGGACGTTTATCTGACCGGGCTGCGCAACCAGCACGCTGTCGAGACGCAGGCGATCGGGACCGTGAAGAACGAGCTGGACCGGATGAAGGCGTATCCCGACCTGCATGCGAGGATGCAGGAGGAGATGCAGCGGTCAACCACCCAGGCGGCCCGGTTGGACGACCTGCTGGCAAAGCACGGCACTAAGGCGTCCCTTGCGAAGGAGGCAGTGGCGGGCACGGTCGCTACCGTCGCCGGCTTTGCGCACATGACAGCCGGGGACGAGGTGCTGAAGAACGTCCTCGCGGCCGTGGGCTTCAAGGCTTACGAGATCGGCTCCTACAAGGTGCTGGTCACCCTGGCCGAGGCAGCAGGGGCGACGCAGGATATTGCGGTGCTGGAGCAATCGATGCGGGAGGAGCAGGAGATGGGCGACTGGCTCGGCAGCCATCTTCCCGGCTTCGTGCACGCCTACCTCGAGCAAAAGGCGGCATAGCGGTCCCTGCAGCGCCGCGTGCAAGCCTTGGATGAAGGCTGAACCCGGCCGTTGCTGCACCCGTGAGGGCCATCACGCCGCCACGCCGACTAACAGTGCGGTAGTGTCCTGGCCTTTGGATGCCGCAGGCACCTCTCAGTTGAAACTCCGTCCGCTTGAGGGACTCGGACCTGACGACCCGGCCTCGGCCATCCAGGCCGTTTCCGCCATGACGGCGTGCGGCGTGCGGTGCCGGTCCGTTGCGGCGCGGTCCGTGCCCGGCCGGGCCGCTGCTTGCATGTAGGCGCCCAGCAGACGGGCACGCTGCACGATCGCCTCTCCCTTCGGCTGCCGCGCCGCCGCATAGGCGGATAGGGCCTCCCCGACCGTACCGTGCCCCAGCGCATCCGCCAGCGCCATCGCGTCCTGTCCGGCCTTGGTGACGCCCATCCCAACATGCGGGCGGGCGACGAACCCGGCGTCGCCCAGCAGCGCAACCCGGCCTTGTACGAGGTAAGGGACTGCAAGATCGGAGATGGGCTGGAAGAATGGGGCCGGGCTGCGCCGCACGACCTCGGCGAATTGCGGGCCGAGCAGCCGTTCGGCGTCGGCGCGCATCGCCTCGACCAGCGCGGGCCGCACGAGCGCGGGCGGGATGCCATCTGGGTGATGCTGCCCGTCCAGATCCGTTTGCATATCGTGCAGGCAGGCCTCGTCGGCCGGGCGGTACCAGACGAAGTTGTAACGCCGCCGGCCCGGCCGCGTGTCGTCGTCTTCCCCAGCAATGGGGTATCCCAACATCTGCTCCCCATCGGGCAGGCTGAACGCGAACTGCTGAAACAGGTCCGCATGGGTGGCGGGTGACAGCGCCGCCTCGTCCACCAGGCCGCGCCAAGCCACGTATCCCGCATAGTGCGCCGATATGCCGGGATGGAGCTGCTGCCGCACCGCGGACCGCACGCCGTCTGCGCCGATCAGCAGGTCGCCACGCACCTGCTCGCCATTCGTGAACCGGGCCGTGACCCCGGACGCGTCCTGCTGGAACCCGCCCAACTGCCAGCCCCTCCGGATCACGGCTTCCGGACAGGCCGCGCTCAGCAGGCGATAGAGCCGGCTCCAAGAGGTCAGGACTTGCGGCAGGGCGCGCCGTCCCACGACGGCGCCGTCGCGGCCGAAGGTGACGCGGCCCTGGACGGCTACGCCCAGGCTGCTGGCCGGGCAGCCGGCACGGGACAGCGCTTCCAGCAGCGGCGGGTGCGTGACTATGCCAGCGCCCCGGCCATCCAGCCGCGCCGGCGCCCGCTCGAACATCGTCACGTCCCACCCGGCCCGCAGCAGCATGTTGGCCGCGAACAGCCCGCCGAGCGATCCGCCTGCGATCAGGGCGCGCATGGCGGCCCGGCTAGTCTGCCGGCGCCTCCGCGGCAGGGAAGTTCAGCTCCAGCGTGACGCCGTTCGGGTCCTCGACGAACACCTGGTACAAGCCCAGGCTCGGCACCCGCCGTTCCCGGAACGGCAGGCCGGCCCCGTGCAGCCTGGCCTTCATGTCATCCAGGCCGGTGACGGCAAAGGCAACGTGGTCGATGGTCCCGGTGCCGGACGTCACCAGCTCCTTGTCGCCGAGGTAGCCCTTCAGGCCCTCGGTGTCGCTTGGATCGTAGCCGACGATGTGAACCATCGCGGTATCGCCGTGGTACATCCAGGCGCCGGGAAACGGGAAGGGCGGGCGCGGCCCCTCGTGCATGTCCATCACGTCGGCATAGAAGCGCCGTGTTTCCTCCAGCCGCGGCGTGCGGATCGAGTAGTGGTCCAACCGTTGCAGGCCCATGGCGTTGGCTCCCGTTGTTCCCGCAGCTTCCGGGCCGGGCCGGGGCACGTCAAGGCGGGCGAACGTCAAGAGGGGCGAATGTCAAGGCGGGCCGTTGATAGGCATGGCGTTGACGGGGGGCCGGGGCACGGCCACCTTCGGTCTGACCCGGGAGGACACCAAGCTGAAAGCGCCACCGTTCGCCTATGTGCGGGCACGCAGCCAGGACGAGCTGTTCGCCCTTCTGGCCGAGCATGGGGACGAGGCCCGCATCCTCGCCGGCGGCCAGAGCCTGATCGCGTCGCTCAACCTGCGCCTGAGCGAGCCGCGCGTGCTGGTGGACATCACGCACCTGGATGGCCTGGCCGGCATCGCCGTGGCCGGTGGCGTGCTCACCATCGGGGCGCTGGCCCGGCACGCCGACATCGAGCGGTCCGCCCTGGTCGCGGCGCACGCGCCCTTGCTGGCCCAGGCGGTGCGCCATGTCGCCCATCCCGCCATCCGCAACCGCGGTACCATCGGTGGCAGCCTGTGCTTGAACGACCCGGCCGCGGAGTACCCGGCCTGCGCCGTCGCGGTCGGTGCGACCCTGCTGCTGCGCGGGGCGGACGGCGCCCGGCGCGTTCCGGCCGCCGCCTTTTTCCAGGGCATCTATGCCACGGGGCTGCGGGCGGGCGAGATGCTGGAGGCGGTCGAAATCCCGGTCCGGCAAGAGGCCGAGCGATCCGTGTTCCTGGAGCTGGCGCGGCGCCACGGCGACTACGCCATGGTCGGCCTGGCCGTGCATGGCCGGCCCGGCGCCCCGCGCTGCGTGTTTCTGGCCGTGGGCAACGGCCCCGTCCTGGCACGGCGGGCCGCGGAGGCCTTCGCATCCGGCGGGACCGCTGCGGCGCAGGACGCACTGGCGGACGACCTTGACCCGCCTGGCGACCTCAATGCCTCCCCGGCCACACGCCTGCACCTGGCCCGCGTCCTGCTGGGGCGGGCGCTGAAGGGGTTCGACGCATGATGCCTTCCCAGACGACCGACCTGCGGCTGACGGTGAACGGCGTCTCCGTCGTGCAGCAGGTGCAGGGGCGCACGCACCTGATCGACTTCCTGCGCGATACGCTGGGCCTGACAGGCTCCCATGCCGGTTGCGAACATGGCGTTTGCGGCGCCTGCACCGTGCGCGTGGATGGCCGGGCCGTCCGCGGCTGCCTGGTGCTGGCCGCGCAACTGGATGGCGCGGTGGTGGAGACGGTGGAGGGCATGACCGAGACCGGCGAGCTTGCCGCCCTGCAGGCGGCGTTCCACGCGCGCAACGCCCTGCAATGCGGCTTCTGCACCGCCGGCGTGCTGGTTGCGGCGCACGAGCTGCTGGCCGAGCAGGCGATGCCGGACCGCGACGCCATCCGCGCGCACATGGGCGGCAACTACTGCCGCTGCACCGGCTACCAGGCGATCATCGACGCCATCGAGGCCGTGGCGAAGGCGCGTGCGCGATGAACGAGATGCTGGCGAGCAAGCTGCTGGGCGAGGCCGACCGCCCCAACAGCTACATCGGCCAGAGCGTCCCCCGCCCCAATGCCCGCCGCCTGCTGCGCGGCCAGGGGCAGTACGTGGACGACATCCAGGCGGCGCGGATGGTCCACATGGCCTTTGTCCGCAGCCCCTATGCCCATGCGCGCATCCTGGGCATCGACACGGCCGCGGCCCGCGCGATGCCGGGCGTGGTGCGTGTGGTGACGGCGGCGGACCTCGCCGGAGCCTGCGCGCCATGGGTCGGGACGCTGGCGCACTTCGCCGGGCTGAAATCGGCGCCGCAACATCCGCTGGCGCCGGACCGCGCCACCTGGCAGGGCGAGGCCGTGGCTGCCGTGCTGGCCGGCACACGGGCGCAGGCGGAGGATGCCGCGGCCCTCGTGGCGGTGGACTGGGAGGAGCTGACGCCGCTGCCTGGCCCGGCCGCGGCGCTGGATGCGCCGCCGCTGTTCCCGGAGCTGCGCGACAACCTGGCCTTCACCCGCAGCATCGACGTGGGCGGGGCGGATGCGGTGTTCGCGGCCATGCCGGCAGAAGGCGGCCAGGTAGCCATGTTGCCAGAGGGCGGCCTGATCGTCTCTGACACCTTCACCACCGGACGGCACACCGGCGTCACGCTCGAACCCCGCGCGATCCTGGCCGAGTGGAACCCGGGCGAGGAGGCGCTGACGGTCCACATGAGCCACCAGGCGCCGCACATGATGAAGGAGGTGTTCGCCAAGCACCTCGGCCTATCCGAAACCCAGGTCCGGGTGATCTGCCGCGACGTTGGCGGCAGCTTCGGCATCAAGGTGCACACCTACCCCGACGAGATGGCGGCCTGCGCCTGCGCCATCCTGCTGGCCCGGCCGGTGAAGTTCGTCGCCGACCGGCTGGAGAGCTTCCTGACCGACATCCATGCCCGCGACCACGTGGTGACGGCGCGCATGGCCGTGGCGCCGGACGGCACGCTGCGCGCCCTGGAGATCGACGACCTGACGGGGATCGGCCCCTACTCCGTCTATCCCCGCACCTCGGCTGTCGAGGGCAACCAGGTGCTGAACCTCACGGGGTCCTGGTACCGCATCCCCGCGTACAAGGCCCGGCTGCGGGTCGCGCTGCAGACCAAGACGCCGACCTGCCAGTACCGCGGCGTCGGCCACCCGGTCGCCGTCGCGGTCACGGAAGGCCTGATCGACCTTGCCGCCGCCCGCCTGGGCCTCGACCCCGCCGAGATACGCCGCCGCAACCTGCTGGCCGACGACGCCTACCCGCACACCGCGCCCTCGGGCCTGCGGTTCGAGAAGCTGTCGCTTCTGGCCTCGTTCGAGAAGCTGCTTGCCCTGATGGACTACCCCCGCCTGCGCCAGGAGCAGGCCGAGGCCCGCACCCGCGGCGTGCTGCGCGGCATCGGCCTGGCGTGCTTCGTGGAGCTGTCCAACCCCGGCCCGGCGTTCTACGGCATCGGCGGCGCCCCGATCAGCGCGCAGGACGGCTGCACCATCCGCCTAGACCCGGGCGGCAGCGTCACGGCCAGCATCAGCGTGACCGAGCAGGGCCAGGGCACCGAGGCCGTGATCGCCCAGGTGGTGGCGCACGAGCTGTCCCTCCCGCTGGACCAGGTGCGCGTCGTGACCGGCGACACCGAGCGCACTCCCTATGGCGGCGGCACCTGGGCCAGCCGCGGCGCGGGCATCGGTGGAGAGGCGGCGCTGCTGGCCGCCCGGGCGTTGCGGGACAACATCCTCGCCCTGGCTGCCGTCGTGCTGCAAACCCAGCCGGACCGGCTGGACCTGCGCGGCGGCGCGGTGACGGACCCGGACGGCACGCCCCGCATGGCGCTGCGCGACGTGGGCCGCATCGGCTACTTCCGCGGCGACACCCTGCCGCCGGACTTCCAGCCCGAGCTGACCGCGACCCGGCATTACATGCCGCGCGACTACCCCTTCGCCTTCACCAACGGCGCGCAGGCAAGCCTGGTGGAGGTGGATGCGGACACCGGCTTCGTGACCCTGCTGCGCCACTGGGTGGTGGAGGATTGCGGCACCGTGCTGAACCCGATGCTGGTGGACGAGCAAATCCGCGGCGGCGTGGTGCAGGGCCTGGGCGCGGCGCTGCTGGAGGAGTGCGTGTACGACGAGCACGACCAGTTGCAGACGGGCACGATGGCGGACTACCTGGTGCCGATGGCGGACGGGATGCCGGACATCGAGGTGGCGCACATCGAGACCCGGACCGAGACGAGCACTCTGGGGGCAAAGGGCGCCGGTGAGGCCGGGACCGCCGGTGCCCCGGCGGCGGTGATGAACGCGATCAACGATGCGCTGGCGCCGCTGGGGGCCAGGGTGACGCAGCAGCCGTTCACGCCGGAGCGCATCTTGCGGGCGTTGGGGCGTGTGGCGTGATGGAGGTGCGTGCGGCCTGATCCCTAGACGTCGCATGGGTTTACGACGGCGACGCCGCATCCGTCGAGGTCGCTGGCGCTCTGGGGTCACGCGATGGCGGCGATCATCAGCTCGACCGTGGCGGTGTCTGCTCGACGCTGACATCCAGCAGGAACATCAGACCGAGAGTGGGCCGCCTACGCCGGGCAGGGCCGGCGAACCGGCCGGGGCAGAGATGTACTCTTGCGTTGCTTCCGGCTTACCGCAGGATAATTTCGACACGCCGGTTCTGTGGCTCGCGTACGCCCGCTGACGTGGGCACGAGCGGATGGGTGTCGCCAAGGCCCTGGATGTCGATCGCAGCCTGCGCCACGCCGCGGCGGACCAGTTCTGATGCCACGGCGCGCGCGCGACGCAGCGACAGGCCTCGGTTGTAGGCAGGCGTGCCACTGCGGTCGGCGTTGCCCTGCACCTCAATGCGGGTGGTCTGCACCCGAGAGGAGGCCGCGGCAGCCTCGGCGATGATCTGCCGTGCGCGCTCGGTCAAGTCGGCGCGGTCCCAGTCGAAAAACACCAGGTAGGTCCGAGAGGGCACTTGCTCCGACGTGGGAGGTGCTACTGGAACCGGAAACGGCGGCGGCGGGTGATTGAACGCGTAACGGACGGCAACCGCCACTATGCTGTGATTAAAGTCGTCGCCTTCCCGCAGGCGTGCGCGCGTTGCGACGCCTGGCGCGAAAAGCTGCCCCTTGAGGTCACGGTTTGCGGTGATGCCGGTAAAGCGATACTCAAGCGTGAGGGCCAGGCCGGGGACCGCCTCGATCGGAAGCGCAATGCCGAGGATGCCTTGATAGGCGAAGTTGCCATCTGTGCCGGTGTTGCGGAGCAGGAACTGGCCCGGGCTGGCCAAGCTGACGTTCTGGTTGTGCGACACCAGGTAGCCGGCCCCGGCACCGACGTAGGGCGTTATGCCAAGCGGCAGCGGGCCGAGGCCGACCTGGTTGAGGTCGATGTCGAAGATGGCGTTGACGAACCCGCCCCATTTTTCCTCGGCGCCCTGCACGGATTGAAGGCTGCTGCCGAACAGGGAGCCTGAGTTCCGCCCTCCGACGCCCGATAAGCTGTTGTGGAAGTAGTCACCCTCGACTTCCAGACGCAGGCCATTGCCCAGCCCGTAGCCGACGCTGGCCAGCAGGCGGTATCCGGGGTCGAACTGCAACCGTGTCTTGCCCAGGTTGAGGTCAGTGCCGCCATTGGTAGTGGCCCGCAGCCGTTCGTCCTGCATGAAGTTCACGCCAGCGCCAACGCCGACATATATGCCGCTGATCGGCTGCGCCTGGGCTGCAAGCGGGGCCGCCACCAGGGTCGCTACGAGGAGATTGTTGCGCAGCGTCATCTTGAGGTCACCTAACGAGTATCCGGCCTATACGGAAGCCGCAATCGCACGGTCACCGCGTTAGAGCAACTGCTTGAAGTCGGCGCTGGCCGTTGCAGTGGGTTTCTGGGTTGGGGTGAGGTGTGGAGGGGCTTCCCTGCCTGGAGCCTGTCCATGCCTTTGCCTGCCGCGCCAGCGCTGATCGAGCACTTTGCGGTGCTGTAATACCGACTGCCCTAGACTTTGACCTATGCCCAATCGCGGGTGGTTACGAAGACGATGCGTTCGGCGTTCTTCATGAGGCCGTTCCAGGCGTTGCAGCAGGCGTCGAGGATGGCGGTGTAGGTCTCCCAGACGGTCATGCTGAGTTGGTTGCCGCGCATGTAGGCCCAGACGTTCTCCATCGGGTGCAACTTGGGCGCGTAGGTTCAACTCGGGCGCGTAAGGTGGCAGGCGCAGCAGGGTGATGGTGTCTGGCACCGCGAGGCGCACGCCGGGCTGGTGCCAGCCAGCCCCGTCGCAAACCAGCAGCGCATGGGCGCTGGTGCCGACCTGCTTGCTGATCTCGGTTAGGTGGATCGCCATGGTCTCGCTGCTCACCCAGGGCATGACGATGGCAGCGCCCATCGCGAAGCGATCCCCCGAAGGGAGCACCCGCGAAGCGGGTGCAGGGCGCGCGCCGGGCAGATCGCGCCGAACAGGTAGGCGCTCTCATGCCGGCAGTCGCGCACCCGGGCCGGGCGCGAGCCGCGGCGCGCCCAGACATAGGACAAGGTGCCCTGCTGGCCCACGCGGTCAAGCACCTCCGGCCCTTGACCATCTTGGAGCCAGACCTCGAGCGTCTTGCCGGCCGCCTCGGCCGGCAGGGCGTCGGCTACGAGGGCGGCAACGTTTTTCTAGAAGCCTCCTGCCCAGCCACGTCCTTCTTCGGATGGTATGGCCGCGGCTGCAGGCGCGTCAGGCGCAGCCGGCGCAACAGCTTGCCCACCGTGCGCTCATGCACCTCGACCGCGAACTTGGCCTTGATCCGCAAGCGCTCCGCGCAACGCCACCGGCCAACGCCGTCGCGTGTAAGGTCCGACCCGGCCAGCACGAGGTCGTCCAGCTCCCGCATCTGCGCGGCCGACAGCGCCGGCGGGCGGCCCTTGTTGCGGACGTCGCGCAGGCCATCAACCCCTTCGGCATTGTAGCGGTGAACCCAATCGCGCAGGCTCTGACGATCCCCGGCGAACCCCTTGGTTCGACGATCCCGCCCGCCTGGGCTGCCAACAAGCGCGGATGCCCGTCCAGGATCATCGCCATGGCCAGCAAACGCCGGGCCTGCTTGGCATCGGCCGTGCCCGCCGCCACCGCTCGCAACGCCGCACTGCTCAGGTCGTCACGCGTGATCGCAACCAATGCCATGCCACCCACCTCGAACCGAACACAGAGCGCATGGACCCACACCCGGAGCCGCTTGGGAATCCCAAGAAGTCAAAGTCAACGGCGGTCGGTATCAGGCTCAAATTCCGAACAAGTCCGTCTGTGTGTCCCGCATGGCCTTAATGGCATTCTTTAACTGTTTGATGTGGTCCTTGGCCTGCCTGATCGACTGATCCGTGATATCCTGATTATTAAGGGTGTTGCGCATTGCGCCAGTTTCCATCAACTCCACAATATGCTGGAGGTGTTCGATCTGCTTCTCGTCGTCTGCAATCCGCAGTTCGATCCAGTTCCAAATCTTGCGGTCCACTCCAGTAAGCATCGCAAGGCCCTGATTGATTCGAGTCTGCCAGCCAGGACCAGAGGCTCGCAGACGTGCCAGCACGGCGGGATCAAGCCTGATGTTGATCTTCTCCTTTGTTGCATTGGAAGGCGGCCGGCCACGGCCACGGCGCACGAAGGTGTCGCCGTCGAAAACCTCAGCGTCTTCGAGCATGCCGACCGTCAACTCCGGAGCATCGTCCGGCTCGGCGTCAGGTGAACCAGGCAGTTTCTTCGCGAGCATGTGCATACCTCATCGAGATGATGCGACGACTGGCGTCGCGGGGCGTCCAGACTAGGACCACGCAACGGCCCCTGAGATGGCCGGCGGTTATGAAGCGATCCTCGGCGTAGTCGAACCGGTCATCTGGAATGGTTATGGTCCGGCCCATGAACACTCCCCCGCATCAGCAAAGTCGAGCCCACGGCGTTCGAGGGTCTGCGCACGCTTTGCAGGGTCAAAGCTGATGTCCACGGAGCGTTGTAGCTACCAGGCATAGCAGTGGCAAGAAATATTGTAGAGGCAGAAATTAGGGGTTGTGTTCCTGGCGTGCGGTGCTGGGTGTTGCCGCAGCACGCCTCGTTGGGATGCCTTGGTCGTTCGTCTCGACATCCGCTGTGGGCCGTAAGCTGACAGGCAGGCTGACGCACCATCTGCGGCAGGGCTTGATCCGCCCTCCACCGCCAAGGCTGGCATCCCCCCGCCACCCCCGCTAACGTCCCGGCCAACGCCACCGGAACGGTGTCGGCCGGAGGACGCCTACGATGCCCACCACCACCCGCCGGGCCGCCCTGGCCGGCGCAGCCGCTGCGGTCGCAGTCCCCCGCATCCTCCGCGCCCAGCCTGCCCCTATCCGCATCGGCTTTCCCACCCCCCTCACCGGTGCATTCGGCGCCGAGGCGCAGGACCAGGTGCGCGCCGCGCAACTCGCCGTCGCCCTGTTCAACGAGCGCGGCGGCCTCAAGGGGCGCACCGCCGAGCTGCTCGTGCGCGACGACCGGCTCAACCCCGGCGAGGCCGCCACCCGCACCCTGGAACTGATCGAGAAGGACCGTGTGGACGTCATCGTCGGCGGCCTGTCCGCTGCCGTCCAGCTTGCCATCAACAACGTCACCCGGCAGCGCCGCGTGCTGTTCAACAGCATCAGCCAGTCGGACGCCATCAACGAGGCCGCCGACTTCAGCCGCTACACCTTTCACGAGGCGCTGAACCCGCACATGACCGCCGGCGCCGTCGCGCGCTACGCCTTCCCCAAGGTCGGCAAGCGGGTCGCCTTCCTCACGGCCGATTACGCCTATGGGCACGAGATGGTGCGCGGCTTCACCGAGGCTGGCAGGCCGCTCGGCATCGAGGTCGTCGCCGATATCCGCCACCCCATCGGGGCCACCGACTTCAGCACCTTCCTGCCGCGCATCCAGTCCTTGAAGCCGGACGTGCTGTGCCTGTGCAACTTCGGGCGGGACCAGCAGGTCTCGGTCAAGCAGGCCAACGACTTCGGCCTGAAGCGCACGACGCGGCTGGTCGCGCCGGTGCTGCTGTACACCGCGCGCATCGGCGGCGGGGCGGAGGCGTTCGCCGGCGTGGTCGGCGGCACGTCCTACTACTGGAAGCTGGAGGACAGCGTGCCCAGCGCCCGCGCGTTCAACGATGCGTTCCGGGGGATGCACGGCGGCCGGGTCCCGTCCGATTACGGCGCGCTCGGCTACGCTGGCGTCACCACCGTGCTGACCGCCATCACCAACGCCGGCACGACGGAGACCGAGGCGGTCGTGGATGCCCTCGCCGCACTGAAGTACGATGCCTACAAGGGGCCGCAATACTACCGCGGCTGCGACCACCAGAGCGTGCAGTCCGTGCTGATCGTGCAAAGCAAGGATAAACCGGCTGCGGGCGACGCCGACGTGTTCGACATCGTCGGCAGCGAGGGACCGGACGAGGCGCTCCTGCGGTCCTGCGGGGAGCTGGGCCACGCCTAGATGATCGGCGACTACCCGGTCAGCCTGGTGGCGCTGCAGGCCTTCACCGGCCTGGCGCTCGGCGCGGTCTATGTGCTGCTGGCGACGGGGCTGTCGCTGATCTTTGGGCTGATGGGCGTGGTGAACTTCGCGCACGGGGCATTTTTCATGGTCGGCGCCTATGCCGGGCTGTTCCTGTTCGGGCTGACGGGGCAGTTCTGGGCCTGCCTGGTGGGCGTGCCGCTGCTGATCGGGCTGGGAGGCCTCGTTGTGGAGCGGGTGCTGCTGCGCCCGCTGCAGGGGCGCGGACCCGACGATCCACTGCTGCTGACCTTCGGCCTGTCCTACGTCATGGTCGAGGGCGTGCGGATGCTGTGGGGTAAGCAGAGCCTGCCGTTCGACACGCCGGAGGCGTTGCAGGGCGCGGTGGACATCGGCATCGGCTACTTCCCGCTCTACCGCCTGTTCGTCATCGGCGTCGCAGCGGTGGTGATGCTGGCACTGTGGCTGCTGATCGAGCGGACGCGGGTGGGGCTGGTCATCCGGGCCGGTGCGCGGGACCCGCAGATCGTGCAGGTGCTGGGCATTGATGTGTCCCTGGTCTGGCTGCTGGTGTTCGGGCTAGGCACGGGGATCGCCGGGCTGGCCGGGCTGCTGGCGGCGCCGTTGCAGGGCGTGTCGCCCGAGATGGGCGCGACGGTGCTGGCGGAGGCGTTCGTCGTGACCGTCGTGGGCGGCATGGGGTCGCTGGCCGGGGCGGTGGTGGCCGGGCTGCTGATCGGGTTGGTGGTCAGCATGGCCGGGCTGTTCGCGCCGGAGATGGCGAAGGTGTCCATGTATGCCCTGATGGCGCTGGTGCTGCTGGTGCGCCCGCGCGGGCTATTCGGCCGTGCGGCATGAGCGAGGCCGCCCTGGCGCTGCCCCGGCGCACCCCGGCCTGGGGCCGGCACCGGGCCACGCTGGCGGCGTTGTTCCTGCTCGTACTCCCCGGCCTTGTGCCCTATCCCGCGCTGGGGTCCGACGTGCTGGTGTGGGGCCTGTATGCCCTGGGCTTCAACCTGGCCTATGGCTACCTGGGCCTGCTGAGCTTTGGCCATGCGGCGCTGTTCGGCGGCGGCGCGTATGCCTGCGGCATCGTCCTGACGCGCGCCGGGCTGCCGCCGGGCCTGGCCTGGTGGGTCGCGGTGGCGGCCGGTGTAGGGGCGGGCACGGGGGTGGCGTTCGTCATGGGCCTGCTGGCCACCCGCACCCGCGGCATCTACTTCGCCATGGTCACGCTGGCGCTGTCGCAGTGCGCTTACTTCATCGCCTACCAGGCGGCGGACTGGACCGGGGGTGAGAACGGGTTGCGCGGCGTCAACCTCGGCGCCATTGCCTTGCCTGGCGTCACGCTGGATTTCCTGCAGCCGCTCACGCGCTACTACGTACTGGCCGCCTTCGCCATCCTGGCGCTGTTCGCCCTGGCGCGCATCCTGGCGTCCCCGTTCGGCGCCGCGATGGAGGCGGTGCGGGAGAACGAGGGCCGGGCGCGTGCCTGCGGGTACGACGTGACGCTGGTGCGTCTGCTGGGCTTCACCCTGTCGGGCGCGTTCACTGGGCTGGCGGGGGCGCTGTATGCCCTGAAGCTCGGCATCGTGCCCATCGAGGCGATGGACCTGCAGGTGTCCGGCCAGGCGGTAATGATGGCGCTGCTGGGGGGTGCAGGGACGTTCTTCGGGCCGTTCGTGGGCGCCGGGCTGCTGGTCGGGATCGAGACGGAGGTGTCGGGCGTCACCGAGCATTGGCCGCTGCTGGTCGGCGCGCTGTTCATGGCCTGCGTGCTGTTCTTCCCGCGCGGGGTATGGGGCACGCTGCTGGCCCGGGCGAGCCGGTGACGCCGATCCTGGAAACGCCGATCCTGGAAACAAGGGGCCTGACCAAGCGGTTCGGCGGCTTCACAGCCCTGAACGAGGTCTCGGTCAGCTTTCCCGCGGGCGCGTTGACCAGCGTGATCGGACCGAACGGGGCCGGCAAGAGCACCTTTTTCAACCTGGTGTCCGGCGCGTTCGCGCCCAGCGGGGGCCGCATCCTGTTTGAGGGTGCGGACATCACCGGCACGCCGCAGCACCGTTTCGCCGGCCTTGGCATCGCCAAGTCCTTCCAGATCACCAACGTCTTTCCCGCCCTCACCGCGTTCGAGAACGTGCGCGTGGCCGCCCAGGCGCTGGTGGCCCGGCTGGACCCCTGGCGCCCCCGTGCGCGCCTGGCGGCACTGGCGGACGAGGCGCAGGCCCTGCTGGCCACGGTGGGGCTGCATCGCCGGGCCACGGCGATGGCCTGCACCCTGGCGCATGGCGAGCAGCGGTCGCTGGAGATCGCCATGGCCCTTGCGGCCCGGCCCCGCCTGCTGCTGCTGGACGAGCCGACGGCGGGCATGTCGCCGGAGGAGACGCGCACAGTCATGGACCTGATCCTGCGCCTGGCGCAGGACCGGACGGTCGTGCTGGTGGAGCACAAGATGAAGCTCGTCATGGGCGTATCCCAGCGCCTGCTGGTGCTGCACCACGGCGAGCTGCTGGCCGAAGGCACGCCAGACGACATCCGTGCCAACGACGACGTGAAGCGCGTCTATCTCGGCCAAAGGGCGCATTGATGCTGGTGGTCGAGCGCCTGCACGCCTGGTACGGCGCAAGCCATGTCCTGCAAGGCGTGTCGCTGGAGATAGGGCAGGGGGAGGTGGTGTGCCTGGTGGGCCGCAACGGCGCCGGCAAGACGACGACGCTGAAATCCATCATGGGCCTGCTGCGCCGGGTGCAGGGCCAGGTGGCGTTCGAGGGGCGTGACCTGCTGGCCCTGCCGCCGCACGCACGTTTCCGCATGGGCCTGGCCTACGTGCCGGAGGAGCGGCGGATCGTGCCGGGCCTGACGGTGCGGGAGAACCTGGCCCTGGGCCTGCTCGCCAGCCCACACCGGCGGGAGGAGGCGCGCATCATCGCCCGCCTGGCCGAGACCTTCCCCCGGCTGGCGGAACGGCTGGGGCAGGACGCGACCACCCTGTCCGGGGGTGAGCAGCAGATGCTTGCCATCGCCCGCGCCCTGGCTGCCTCGCCCCGGCTGCTGATGCTCGATGAACCCAGCGAGGGCATTATGCCGGTTCTGGTGGACGAGATGTTCGCCCTGTTCGCCCGGCTGCGCCAGGAGGGCACCTCGATCCTGCTGGTCGAGCAGAACGTGGAGATGGCGCTTGGCATCTCCGACCGCGGCTATGTCTTGGACCAGGGAGTGATCGTTCACAGCGCCGGGGCCGCTGCCATGCTGGCCGATGCGGCGGTCCAGGAGCGTTACTGCTCGGTGTAGGCACGGCCTGGTGGCCTGCTGGGTTCAGGCCATGTCGGTCCGCAGGGGCTTGAGGCAGGTTGGCGGCGCGTGCTGGCGGGTTCGGCTGCAACGCCTTCGTTCTGCATTGGTGACCGGGTTGCGGCGGCGCGGGTCCCGGGCAGGCATCAGCTCTTAGGCCAGTGGCGCAACGCTTGCATCGCGTTGCCCTGATCGCGGCCCGCCTAGGAGAATTCAAGATGAACACCGTCACCCGTCGTTCCCTGCTTGCCGGCACCGGTGCAGCGCTGGCGATGCCGGCCATCATCCGGCCAGCCTGGGCCGCCGACACGGTGAAGCTGGGCTGCCTGTTCTCCTCCTCCGGCACGATGGCCAACCTGGAGGGACGGATGAACTACGTCGCCCGGATGGCAGCCGACGAGCTGAACGCGGCAGGCGGCGTGCTCGGCCGCCAGGTCGAGGTCGTGGTGACCAACCCGGCCTCCGACTGGCCGACCTACGCGCAGATGGGCCGCCAACTGCTGCAAGAGCAGAAGGTCGCGGCGCTGCTGGGGTGCTGGACCTCGGTGTCGCGCAAGTCGGTGCTGCCGGTCGTCGAGCAGAACGACGGCCTGCTGTTCTACCCGCTGCACTTCGAGGGCGAGGAGAACTCGAAGAACGTGGTTTACATGAACTCGCCGCCGTCCAGCTCGGTGCTGCCCGCGGTAGATTACTTGATGGGCGGCGATGGCGGCAACGCCAAGCGGTTCTTCATGCTGGGCAGCGACTACGTGTGGCCGCGCACCATCAACAAGATCCTGAAGGCCTACTGGACCAGCAAGGGCATCCCGGAGTCCGCCTGGCATGAGGAGTATGTCCCGTTCGGGTTCAGTAACTTCCAGAATTTGGTGAACCAGATCCGCAGCTTCGCCAGCGCCGGGGGCGAGCAGCCGATCGTGGTGCTGACGGTGGTGGGCAACTCGATCCCGGACTTCCTGCGCGAGTACGTGAACCAGGGGTTGAAGCCGACCGATATCCCCGTGCTGGGGCTGGACATGGTGGAGGCCGACCTGGAGGGGCTGAACACCGCCGGGCTGGTCGGCAACCTGAACTGCTGGGCCTACCTGCAGAACGCGCCGGGGCCGCGCAACCAGAAGTGGCTGGCGGACTGGGCGGCGTACGTGAAGAAGTCCGGCGCGCCGTTTCGGCCGGATGTCGCGATCGACCCGATGGTGTCCACCTATGACAGCGTGCACCTGTGGGCGCTAGCGGCGAAGAAGGCCGGGTCATTCGACGTGCCGGCAGTGCGGGCGGCGTTCGGTGGGCTGTCGTTCGACGATCCCTCCGGCTACACGCTGACGATGACGGGGGAGAACAACTACGTCGGGCGCGGGGTGTTCATCGGGTCGGTCAACGACAAGCAGGGCTTCGACGTGCTGTGGCAGTCGAAGGATACGCCGAAGCCGATCCCGTTCAGCCCCGCCTGACGCGAATGCGGGCTTGGCTGCAGCCCGGCCTGGCGGCGCTGCTGTGCCTGGCCGGCGGCGCCGCGCGGGGGCAGCCGGCGCCTGCGGACCGTGCCGCGGTTTTGACCATGCTGTGCAGCGAAGGCGGGCAGGACGTGCCGGCTGCCGTGCGTGCGCTGCTGTCGGGTGCCGTGGCCGCGTCCCCGGCGGAGCGGGACTGGGCGCTGCGGATCGTGCAGGCGTTCTCTGCAAAGGGGTTGCAGTGCGCGCCGGACGGCGGCGCGTTTCTGGCCGGTGGCATAAGCGCCCTGACCCTGACCCTGACCCCCGTAGCGCCGCCATCCGAGCTTCGCGCGCCGCTGCCGAGCCTGCGCAGCCGCGGATCGCTGGAGCAGGCCGGCGCCGCGCTGGCGCTGTTCGGGGCTGCGCCGGCGGCCCGGCTGGCTGCGGTCCGCACCTTGGAACGCCGCAGCGACGGCTTGCCGCTTGATCTGCTGCCGGCTGCCCTGGCCCAGGAGAAGGACCCTGGCGTGCGGGACGCGCTGCAGGCGCTGGTGGTCGCGGCCGGGCTGCGTTCGCCGGACCTGGGCCGGCGCATCGCCGCCATCGAGGGCCTGGGCGCCGACCCCACCTCCCGCGCCGCCGTGCAACTGGCGGCGTTGCGGGCGGACTCGGCCTATGCCGCCGACCCGCAGGTCCGCGCCGCGCTGGATCAGCAGATTACCCATGTGAGCCGGTGGGTCAGGGCGGGCGACATGCTGGCGCTGCTTTACAACGGGGTCAGCGTCGGCAGCGTGCTGTTCATGGCGTCGGTTGGATTGGCGATCATCTTCGGGCTGATAGGCGTCATCAACCTCGCGCAGGGCGAGTTCATCATGATCGGCGCCTATGCCACCTTCTGCACGCAGGAGGCGCTGCGGGCGTGGGCGCCGGGCCTGGTGGACTGGTATCCGGTCCTGGCGATCCCCGTGGTGTTCGCCGTCACCGCCCTGGCCGGCATCGCCATCGAGGCCACGGTGATCCGGCGCTTGTACACCCGCCCGCTGATGACCCTGCTGGCGACGTGGGCGATCAGCCTGCTGCTGGTGAACCTGGTCCGCGTCGGGTTCGGCACGCAGAACCTGCAGTTCCAGACCCCGCCCTACCTCGCAGGCGGCCAGCGGGTGGTGGGCGACTTCCTCGTCACCTGGAACCACCTGGGCGCCATCGGCTTCGCGGCGGCGGCGTTCCTGGCGACCTGGGCGCTGCTGCGCTTCACCGACCTGGGGCTGTTCATCCGGGCCGTGACGCAGAACCGCGGTATGGCCGGCTGCGTCGGCGTCTCGACCCGGCGGATCGACATGCTGGCGTTCGGGTTCGGCGCTGGGCTGGCGGGGTTGGGCGGGCTGGCGCTGTCGCCGATCTACAACGTCAATCCGACCATGGGCAGCGGCTTCATCATCGACAGCTTCATGGTGGTGGTGCTGGGCGGCGTCGGCAGCCTGTGGGGCACCGCGCTGGCCGCCCTGGGGATCGGCCTGGTGAACGTGGGGATCGAGCCGTTCTACGGCGCCGTCGCCGCCAAGGTGATCGCGCTGCTGCTGGTGATCCTGCTGATCCAGTGGCGTCCGGAGGGGCTGATCGCCGCCCGGGGCCGCCGGTGACGGGCCTTGGGATGACGCGGGGCGCCGGCCTGTGCGCGGGTCTGCTGGGGCTGCTGCTGGTGGCACTGCCGGTGCTGGGGTCCAGCGCGGTGCTGCCGGTTTATGCGGTGAACGCTGCCGGGCAGGTGATGTGCTTCGCGCTGCTGGCGATGTCGGTTGATCTGATGTGGGGCAGCGCCGGGGTGCTCAGCCTGGGGCACGGGCTGTTCTTTGCGCTGGGGGGCTACATCGCGGCGATGCACCTGCTGCGGACCGCGTTCGCGGCAACGGGAGTGCTGCCGGACTTCCTGCTGTTCATGGGGCAGGCGGGGTTCCCGGCGTGGTGGGCGTTCGCGGACTCGCCCTGGCTGTCGGTGCTCGCGGTGCTGGCGGTGCCGGCGGCGGTGGCGTTCGGCTTCGGCTACGTGTCGTTCCGGTCGCGGGTGAACGGCGTTTACTTCTCCATCATCACCCAGGCGCTGACCTATACGGCGATGCTGCTGATGTTCCGCAACGACACCGGGTTCGGCGGCAACAACGGCATGACGGGATTCCACGGCATCGCCGGGCTGGCGGCGGGCAGCACGGGGTATGCGGTGCTGCTGGCGACGCTGGCGACGGCGGCGGTGCTGCTGGCGCTGCTGGGCGGGCGGGCGCTGCTGGCGACGCGGTTCGGCCGGCTGCTGACCGCCATCCGCGACGACGAGCCGCGGCTGCGTTTCCTGGGCTACGACACGCTGTGGCTCAAGCTGGCGGCGTGGTGCCTGTCTGCGTCGGTGGCGGCCGTGGCGGGGGCGCTGTACGTGCCGCAGGTCGGCATCATAAACCCGGGCCTGCTGGACCCTGCGCTGTCGCTGGAAGTCGCGGTGTGGGTCGCCGTCGGCGGGCGGGGCGGGCTGGTGGGCGCGATCCTCGGGGCGGTGCTGATCAACCTGCTGAAGTTCTGGCTGGCCGGGGCCGCGCCGGAGCTGTGGCCGTTCGTGCTGAGCCTGCTGGTGCTGGGGGTCGTGCTGGCGCTGCCGAACGGGCTGCTGGACGCCCGCAACCGGTCGCGGTCCTGGATGACCGGCCTGGCGGTGCGCCTGCCGGGCCAGGTGCGGCCGTGAGCCGTCCCATCCAAAGGAACGCCATCGAGGTCGCGGGCCTGACGGTCGCGTTCGGCGAGTTCGTCGCCATCGACGACCTGACCTTCGCGGCCGAGTACGGCCAGGTGCGCGGCGTGATCGGCCCGAACGGCGCGGGCAAGACCACCCTGCTGGACGTGCTGACCGGCAAGTCCCGCCCCCGCCGCGGCCGGGTGCTGCTGGACGGTGCGACCGACCTGGCGGGCATGAGCGAGGTCGCCCGCGCCCTGGCCGGGATCGGCCGCAAGTTCCAGAAGCCCAGCGTGTTCGAGGCCCTGACGGTGCGCGAGAACCTGGACCTGGCGCTGCGCCTGCACCGCCGCTCGCTGCTGCAGGAGCTGGCGGTGCCGCAGGCGCGGAAGGCCGAGGCGATCAACGCGCTGTTGGAGACCATCGGCCTGACAGCCCGGCGCGACGCCCTGGCCGGCGCGCTGTCGCACGGGGAGAAGCAGTGGCTGGAGATCGGCATGGTGCTGGTGCAGGGCCCCAAGGTGCTGCTGCTCGACGAGCCGGTCGCCGGCCTGGGCGGGCGCGAGACCGAGCGCACGGCAGAGCTGGTGCGGTCGCTGCGAACGCCGGGGCGCAGCATCGTGGTGGTGGAGCACGACATGGATTTCGTCGAGCAGGTGGCCGACCAGGTGACGGTGCTGCACGAGGGCCGCACCCTGTTCGACGGCAGCATGGCGGATGCGCGCGCCGACGCCCGGGTGATCGAGGTGTATATCGGGCGATGACGGCCTTCCTGGGCATCGCCGGGCTGGACCACCACTACGGCAGCGCCCAGAGCCTGCGCGGCGTGTCGCTGCAGGTCGGGCGCGGCGAGTGCGTGGCCTTGCTGGGGCGCAACGGCGCGGGCAAGACGACGCTGCTGCGCTGCCTGGTGGGGCTGCTGCCGCCCAGTGGCGGGCGGATGCTGCTGGATGGGCAGGACATCGTGGCCTGGCCGTCGTTCCGGCGCGCACGCGGCGGGATCGGCTACGTGCCGCAGGGGCGGGACATCTTCTCCAACCTTTCGGTGGGGGAGAACCTGCTGATATCAGCGAAGTCGCAAGGCGTGCGCGACGGCGCGGTGCTGGACGAGGTGTGCACGCTGTTCCCCGTGCTGCGCGCGATGTGGCGGCGGCGCGGCGGCGACTTGTCGGGCGGGCAGCAGCAGCAGCTCGCCATCGGCCGCGCCCTGATGGGCCGTCCGAGCCTGCTGGTGCTCGACGAGCCGACCGAGGGCATCCAGCCCAGCATCGTGAAGTCCATCGAGGCGGCGGTCGCGTCCTTGAAGGGCCGGATCGCGATCCTGCTGGTCGAGCAGTACTACGATTTCGCCCGCAGCCTGGCCGACCGGTATGTCGTCCTGGAGCGCGGCGCGGTCGCCGCCGAGGGCGCCGGGGCGGACATGGATCGCGACAACATCAGCCGCTATCTTTCGATCTGACGGGCAACAAAGGACGCATCCCATGGCGCAGCACCACGAGATCCCCGCCACGCCGGACAACATGGTCCTCGGCTACCTCGACGCTGCCAGCCCACCGGTGCTGACGGTCGACTCCGGCGACACGGTGAAGCTGTACTCCTTCCCGGCCGGGGGCATGGAGAGCCTGCCGGAGATGTCGCGCGTCCCCGCCGACTACCTAGCGGCGCTGCGGACCCTGCCCGCCGGCCCAGGCCCGCACTTCATCACCGGCCCGGTGTTCGTCCGCGGCGCGCAGCCCGGCGACACCCTGCAAGTGGACATCCTGGACGCCGAGCCCACGATGGACTGGGGCTTCGTCGCCATCCTGCCGCTGCTGGGCACCCTGCCGGAGGAGTTCACGGACTACGAGACCATCCATCCCACCATCGACCGCGCCCGCCGGGTCTGCACGCTGCCCTGGGGGACCGAGCTGCCGCTGGACCCGTTCTTCGGCATCATCGGCGTGGCGCCGCCCAAGGCTTGGGGCCGGTGCGGGTCCCCGGTGCCGCGCGCCTTCGGCGGCAACATGGACAACAAGGAGCTGAAGCCCGGCACGACGCTCTACTTGCCGGTGTTCAACGAGGGCGCGCTGTTCATGGCCGGCGACGGCCACGGCGTGCAGGGCGACGGCGAGGTGTGCATCACCGCCCTGGAGACCGGCCTGTCCGGCACCTTCCGCCTGACCGTGCGCCGCGACTTCCCGGTGGACTTCCCGTTCGCCGAGACGCCGACGCACCTGATGTCGATCGGCCTGGACGAGGACCTGGACGACGCCGCCAAGCAGGCGGTGCGGGAGATGGTGAAGCACGTCTGCCGGCGCACCAACCTGTCGCGCAACCAGGCCTACATGCTGTGCTCCCTGATCGCCGACCTGCGGGTGACGCAGACGGTGGACGGCAACAAGGGCGTCCACATGCTGCTGGCCAAGGACAAGCTGTAGCGCGGCGGCCCGGAGCCAAGCCGTCAGGCAGGGCCGAGGCTGGGCGCGTTCCGGTGCTGCGTGGCGCCCTCGTAGTCATAGGCCAGCACCAGCAGCCCGGCCTCGTCCCACATCCGGCCGACGAGGATCAGGTTGAACGGCGCGCCACCGGGGTAGTAGCCGGCCGGGACCGTGACGCCGGGTAGGCCGGCGATGTTGATCTCGCAGACGGTCGTCTCCAGCAGCGTGCCGGGGCCGTGCAGCGGCGGCAGGGCGTCGCCCGGTTGACGGGGGCCTGGCGACCGGACATGCCCAGGGTTGGGGAGCATCGTTGAGGAGTGTCCGAGCCATGCGCTTCATCGTCCGCGTTGCTGCATTGCTGCTGTTCGTGCTGGCGCCGGGGTTGCCGGGCCAGGCGGCGGAGCGCCGGTGCGGCTGGGTGGAGAACCCGACACCGGCGAATTGGTGGCTGCGCGACCGGGAGGCGGAGTGGATGATCTCCACCATGGGCGGCTATGAGGCGCCAGGGTTCGACGCGATGCCCGACATGCAGAAGGCGGGCTGGGTCTGGACCAACGTGAGATACGGCTATGGCTGCGGCTGCATGCTGGTCGAGGTGGACCGGGCTGCCAAGCGCGTCACCCGGCTGATCTCGGCAGCGCCGGCCCTGCTGGCCCGTTGCCGCGCCGACCACAGGCTCCCCAAGCCATGACGGCCGGCCGCCCTGCCGCATGCCCGAGATGACGCATCGCCTTTCTGCCGCGCGCAGGAGGGCCAACCTGACCGGAGGCGAGGATGCAGCGGCCCGGTGTGATTGCTGCAATGGAGGTTTGCTGCCGTGCCCTGCACGCCCGTGCTGGATAAGCGAGCTGAACCCATGCCGCCGGGCCCTATCCTGACCTCCACGGCGTGCCGCAGGAGCCGGCGGCTGCTGCAGCCATCGCTCGCCCTGCTGGCCATCGCGTTGGTGGCCAACGGCTGCTCGGCCCCGCTGACCGTCGAGCGGCTCGACCCCTATCAGGCCTATCGGGAGTCCAACCGCACCGCCTTGTCCGGCGACGCGCCGAGCGACGCCACGCTGACCGTCCTGCGCCGGCACGGCCTGCTGGCCGACTGGCAACGCGGCCCGGCGCCTGCCATCGCGAGCCTGCACGCCGCCGTCGTCGGCCAGCCGGAGCTTTGGCCGGAACTGTTCGCGCTGAGCGAGCTGAGCTACTTGCAGGCCAACCGGGACCATTCGCAGCCGGAGTTCCTGGCCGCCGCGCTTTACGCCTATGCCTACCTGTTCCCGGATGGCGGCGGCGACCGGCCCAGCCCGTACGACCCACGCTTCCGCCAAGCCTGCGACCTCTACAACCTGTCCCTGGCCGCCGCGCTTGGAGCCCCGGATGGCAGCCTGACGCCGCTCGCCGCCAGCCGGCGCAACCTGCCGTTCGGCGTGATCGACCTCAGTTTAGACGCAGCGCAGCTCTCTTGGGGCGGACGGAGGCTCGCTGCATTCCAGCCGACCTCCAGCCTGGCCGTTCGCGGCCTGCAGAACATCTATCGCACGCCCGGCCTCGGCGCACCGCTTGCGGCATCGGCGGAGGCTGCCCCGGCGTCACCCACCGGCCTCACGTTGGCGCCGGGGTTGCGGGTGCCGGCAAGCGTGCTGCTGGTGCTGGACGCGCCGCGGCGCCAACTGGGGGGCAGCCGGCTGCAGGGCAGGCTGGTCATCCACACCCTGTCCGACCGGGCGGAGACAGAGGTCAGCGGCCGCACCGTGCCGCTGCAATACGATCAGACGGCGGCCCGCGCGCTGGGCCTGGCCGAGGCGGCGGCGTGGGACCGCGAGTTCCAGGGCTTCTTCGATGGCGGCCTGTTCGAGCGTTCGCCGGGCGGGTTGGAAGCGCTGCAGCCGCACCAGCAGGGGCACATGCCCGTCGTCCTGGTGCACGGCACCGCCTCCAGCCCGTTCCGCTGGGCCGACATGGTGAACGACCTGCTGGAGGACCCGGCGATCCGGGACCACTTCGAGTTCTGGCTGTTTTCCTACGCCACCGGCAACCCGATCTCCTACTCCGCGCTGCAGCTGCGCCGCGCGATCGAGGGCGCCGTCCAGCAGCTTGGCGGTGCCCGCACGGACCCGGCGCTCGGGCGGATCACGGTGGTCGGCCATAGCCAGGGCGGGCTGCTGGCCAAGATGCTGGTGATCGACCCCGGCGACCGCCTCTGGACCCGCATTACCCCGCGCCCCTTCGACTCCGTGCGGCTGACGCCCGCCTCACGCGACCTGCTGCGGGACGCACTGTTCCCGCGGCCGTTGGCAGCGGTGCGCCGGGTGGTGTTCATCGCGACGCCGCAGCGGGGCAGCTACCTGGCCACCGCCTCGGTGAGCAGCTTGCTGGGCCGGTTCGTGACGCTGCCCCTGACGGTGGTGAAGGCCGGCCAGGACCTGCTCAGCGGCAATCCCGACCTCCTGGTCGGCGAAACCGCCAAGCGGTTCGGCAGCGTCTACAGCATGTCGCCGCGCAGCCCGTTCATCCAGTCGCTGGCGGCGGTGCCTGTGGCGCCGGGCGTGCACGTGCATTCGATCATCCCGGTGCAGACGCCCGGACCGGTCGCCACGGGTGATGACGGCGTCGTCAGCTACACGAGCGCGCATATCGAGCCTGTGGAGTCGGAACTGGTCGTTCAATCCGGCCACTCGGCGCAGTCCAACCCGGCGACGGTCGCCGAGGTCCGGCGCATCCTGCTGCTGCAGTTGGCCAACCCGGGCTGACCCGGGGAGGATTCCGGGCAAGCTGTCCTTCGCATCCTTAGGCAGGAACAAGGCTGGGCGCGTGCCGGTGCTGCGTGGCGCCCTCGTAGTCATAGGCCAGCGCCAGCAGCCCGGCCTCGTCCCACATCCGGCCGACGAGGATCAGGTTGAACGGTGCACCGCCGGGGTAGTAGCCGGCTGGGACCGTGACGCCGGGCAGGCCGGCGATGTTGATCTCGCAGACCGTCGTCTCCAGCAGCGTGCCGGGGCCGTGCAGCGGCGGCAGGGCGTCGCGCATCTGCGGGAACACCAGCGCGTCCAGCCCGGCGCCGGCGAACACGGCGTCGAACACCTCCAGGTAGGCCTCCTTGGCGGCCAGGAAGCCTGGCAGGTCCGGCGGGCGGGACGGGTCGGCCAGGCAGGCGGCGAAGTCCGGCAACTGGTGCATCATGGCCAGCACGCCGCCGGGGCCGAAGGCGTCCTCCTTGGCGGTGGCTGTGGCGAAGGCGGCGAAGCTCTGCAGCGCCGCGTCCGGCCCCATCCGCTTCAGGTACTGCTCCATGTCGTACGGCGCACACTCCAAGCCCCGGGCGTCGAAATAGTCGGAACCGGCGACGGGTTGGCTGATCGCCGTGAAGCTGCTGCCGGCGAACGGGTCCGGCACCAGCGTCGCGCCGCGCGCCTCCAGCTCGTCCTGCGCGCGGCGGTATAGGCGGGTAGCCTCGTCCGATAGCGGCTGGTTGCGCCAGCCGGGGCCGTACAGCCCCAGGCGCTTGCCCTGCAGCGCATCCGGCCGCAGCCTGGCCGCGTAGCCGCCGTGGGGACGGTGGCCTACGCCGGCGATGGTCTTGGGGTCCGCGGTGGTGAACCCGGCCAGCGCATCCAACGCCAGCGCCGCATCGCGCACGCAGCGGGCAATCGGCCCCACCACGTCGCGCGTGCTGCCGGCCAGCGGCATCACCCCGGCATTCGGCACCAGGGCGAAGCTGGGCTTGATGCCGACCAGCGCCTGGGCAAAGGCCGGGTTCTGGATCGACCCGCCCGTCTCCTCCGCCAGGCCCAGCACGGCCATCCCAGCGGCGACGGCGGTTGCGGTGCCGGCGCTGCTGCCGCCGGGTAGGCATTCAGGGACTACGGCATTCAGGGTCGGCCCGGCCCAACTGTCGTTGGCATGGCTGCCGGTGGCGCTGAGCACCGGGACGTTGGTCTTGCCCAGGATGACGGCGCCGGCCGCGCGCATCCGGGCGACCACGGGCGCGTCGGTGCCGGGCATCATGTCCACGCCGCCGGTGCGGCTGCACAGCAGGGACCAGCCGCCGGTGCTGGGGAAGCCCACCATGTCCATCGTGTCCTTCACCACGATGGGCACCCCGGCCAGCGGCCCCAGTGCCTCCCCGGCGGCGCGGCGGCGGTCGATGGCCTGCGCGTCGGCCATCGCGTCCGGGTTCATGAAGATGATCGCGTTCAGCCGCGGGTTGTGCGCGGCGACTTGGTCCAGGCAGGCCTGGGTCAATGCGGCAGCGGTCAGCGTGCCATCGGCGAAGGCGGCCTGAACCTTTGCCACCGTCAACTCGGTTACGTTGATCATCAAGAAGCCTCCTGGCTATGCGGCATCGGTCCCCGACGCCATTGCCTCAACCGTCATTGCCCCCACCGTCATTGCGACGCGGCAATCCAGGGGCGCCAGACCGGAACCGCTGCCCATGCAGCCCCTGGATTGCCACGCCGAAGCCGGCTCGCAATGACGGCACGTCCATCACCGGCCAGGGTCATCCGGTCACGCCATGCCCACGAACTCGTCGATCATCGTGCGATCCCGCGCCGTCTCGGGTGAGACCTCGCGGGTGATGACGCCCTTCTGCAGGATCAGCACGCGGTGCGAGAGCATGGAGATGAAGTTCAGGTTCTGCTCCACCAGCAGGATCGTCAGCGCCCGGCGGCGGCCGACCGCCTGCAGGGTCTCGGCGATCTCCTCGATGATGCTGGGCTGGATGCCCTCGGTCGGCTCGTCCAGCAGCAGGATCGCCGGGCCGCCGCACAGGCAGCGCGCCAGGGCCAGCAATTGCTGCTCCCCGCCGGACAGCGCGCCGCCGAGGCGGTCCAGGTAGCCGCGCAACCGTGGGAAGTCGGTCAGGATGTCCTCGATCACCGCGCGTTCGTCCTGCTTGGACAGCAGGCAGCCCATGCGGAGGTTGTCCATCACGCTCAAGGCCGGGAAGATCTCCCGCCCCTGCGGCACGTAGCCGACGCCCATCCTCGCCCGCGCCGTGGGCGGCAGGGCGGTCACATCCCGGCCCAGCAGCAGCACCTGACCGGCCGTCGCAGGCAGGTAGCCCATCAGGGTCCGCAGCAGCGTCGTCTTGCCCATGCCATTATGGCCAAGGATGCCGACGAACTCGCCCCGCGCTACCTGCAGCGTGATCCCAGTCAGGATCGGAATGCGGCCATAGCCGGAGTGCAGCCCCGCCACCCGCAGCATCAGCCCGTCCGTCGCATCGGTATGCGGCATCAGGCGGCCTGCTTGCCGAGGTAAACATCCCGCACCCGCTGGTCGGCCAGCACGGCGCCGACCTGGTCCTCCATCAGGATCGCGCCCTGGTTGAACACCGTCACCGTGCTGGCGATCATGCGGATGAACTGCATATCGTGCTCCACAACCACCAGCGCCTGGGTGCGGTTGATGTCGCGGATCAACTCGGCGGTGCGCTGCACCTCCTCGTGCGTCATGCCGGCGGCAGGCTCGTCGAGCAGGATCAGGTCCGGCTCCTGCGCCAGCACGGTGGCGATCTCCACCCACTGCCGCTGGCCGTGCGCCAGTTGGCCGACGACGCGGTCCGCGATGCCGTGCAGGTGCAGCCGGGCCAGGGTGTCGGCGGTGATGCGCCGGGCGCGCTGGATGGACTTGCGCCGCCCGGCGCCGATGGCGACGTTCTCGGCCACCGTCAGGCCGTTGAACACGTTGGGCACCTGCGTCTTGATGCCGACGCCGAGCCGGGCGATCTCGTGCGGGTTGGCGCCCGTCACGTCGGCACCGCGGAACAGGATGCGGCCGGAGGTGGGGCGGAGCTGCCCGGTCAGCATCTTGAAGAACGTGCTCTTGCCCGCGCCGTTCGGGCCGATCAGGCAGCGCAGCTCGCCTTCGCGCAGGGTGAAATCGACCGACTGCACCGCGGTCACGCCGCCGAAGCGCATCGTGGCGGCCCGCGCCTCCAGGAGCGGGGGGCCGCTCAGGACCGGGCCTCCGCCTGCACCGCCGCCGCGGGCCGGGGCGCGGCCAGGCGGCGCAGCAGACCCTGCGCCACCGGTACGATGCCTTGCGGCACCAGCAGCACGAAGCCGACCAGCACGACGCCGAGGCCCAGGTTGCCGTCAACTGTGCTTTGCGTCCCCGCGAGGTTGATCAGGTACTGGATCAGCACCGCCCCCAGGACCGGCCCGATCAGCGTGCCCAAGCCGCCCACCAGCACGAATATGATGACCTGGGCCGAGGTGGTCAGGCTGAACACCGCCGGGCTGATGAAGCCGCCCCAGTTGGCATACAGGCACCCCGCCAGCCCGGCGATCCCCGCGGCGATGGTGAAGGCCAGCAGCTTGTACAGCCGCGGGTCGTAGCCCAGCAGCATCGCCCGCGTCTCGTTCTCACGGATCGCCACCACCACCTGGCCGAACCGGCTGGCGAGGATGCCGCGCAGCAGCACGTAAACCCCGATCAGCGAGGCCATCGCGGCATACCACACCCCCTCCGCGTCCAGCGTGTCCTCGGGCCGGCCCGGCAGGTTCAGCGGCGGCACCGCGGGGATGCCGTTGAAGCCGCCCAACTCCGCCGTGCCGATATGGTAGGCGCTGCCGGAGGTGGAGTTCATCAGCTCGAACAGGATCACCGAGACCGTCAGGGTGATCACGCCGATGTAGGCCTCGCTGATGCGGCCGTAGAACATGAAGTAGCCCAGCAGGGCCGCGAACCCCATCGGCACCGCGACGGACAGCAGCACCGGCAGGGTCGTCTCCCCCATGTTGATCGCAGCGACCGCATAGGCATAGCCGCCCAGCCCCAGGAACGCCGCCTGGCCGAAGCACATCACCCCGCCATAGCCCCAGATGAACCCCTGGCTGAGCGCGAACATCGCCATCGCGGCGAACACCGTCACCTGCAACAGACCAAAGGTGTCCAGGACGTGCGGCAGGCCGAGCATCAGCGCCAGGCCCGCCGCCACTACAGCGGCGAAGCCCAGCCATGCCTTGCCGATGGCCGTCACAGGCTGCGCCGCAGGTAGCGCCCGGTGATGCCCTGCGGCAGCACGCGGATCAGCAGCACGGCGGCGGCCAGCAGCGCCACGTCGCCCACGATGGGGGTGGTCTGGAACGACACCATCTCGTTGATGAAGCCGAACAGCGAGGCGGCCAGGCCGGTCCCGGTGATGATGGCGGGACCGCCGCCCAGCACGGTGATGAACGCCTTGGCGATGTAGGCGCCCCCCATGGCCGGCGAGATGCCCGAGACCGGCGACAGCACCCCGCCCGCCAGCCCCGCCAGGGCCGACCCCAGCGCGAAGGTCGCCATGTAGATCGTGGACGGCGACACGCCCAGCGCCGCCGCCATGCGCGGGTTCTGCATCGTCGCCTGCAGCACCAGCCCGAACTTGGTGGCGCGCAGCAGCAGCAGCATCCCGAGCAGCGCCGCCACCGCCACGGCGATGATGACGACGCTGTACAGGCTGGCGCCGTAGCGCCCGATGCTGAAGCTGCCGACCGGGGTGGACACCGCGCGCACGACGTTGCCGAACACCGTCGTCACCAGCCCGATCAGCGCCAGGCTGACGCCCCAGGTCGCCAGCATGGTGTCGATGATGCGGCCGTACAGGAAGCGGATCAGCGTCCGCTCCAGCACCAGCCCGATCCCTCCCACCACCAGCGGCGGCAGCACCAGCATCGCCACCCAGATGTTGACGCCCGCGCTGCTGGCGGTGACGGCGGTGTAGGCGCCCAGCATCATGAACTCGCCATGCGCCAGGTTGATGATCCGCATCATGCCGTAGATCACCCCCAGCCCCAGGGTGATCAGCACCAGGGTCGCCACGCCCGCCAGCACGTCGAAGGCGAGCAGGCCCGCCAGGTCCATGGCCGCTACGCCTTGATGTCGGGGACGAACTGCTTGTTGGTCGCGGGCGTCTTCAGCAGGTCGCACGCGCCGCCGGTATCGGCCGGGAACTGGTCGGGGAAGCTGGCCATGATTTCCCACTTGCGGTCCACGGGCCGGGCCAGGTAGGCGTTGCGAATGGTGTGGTGGGTGGCCGGGTCCATCTTCACGGCGCCGGACGGACCCTCGATGGTGATGCCGGTCTCCATGGCAGCGATCACCTTCGCCTGCTCGACCGACCCGGCCTTCTTCACGCCCTCCGCCCAGAGCATGATGCCCTCATAGGTCGCGGAATCCAGCTCGCCCAGGTCGGTCACCCCGGCACCGAACTTGGCCTGCATCCCCTTGATGAACGCGTCGCTGTTAGGGGTGCCGAGGTCCCGGTAGTAGCCGAAGCTGGTGACGATGCCGTCCGTGGTGCTGGTGTCCATCGAGTTCAGCTCGTCGCCGAGGCCGAATACGGTGGAACCCATCGGGATCTTGCCTTTCATGCCTGCCGCGTCCCACTGGCGGTAGAAGCCGGAGTGGTTGGCGCCGACCAGCGCCGACAGCACGAACTCCGGCTGCGCCTGCTGGATGCGGCTGATGGCGGAGGCGAAGTTGGTGACGTCCAGCGGGAAGAAGTCGGTTGCCAGCACCGAGCCGCCGCCGTCCCGGGTGAACTTGGTCATCCACTTGGCGGTGATCTGGCCGTAGTTGTAGTCGGCGGCGATGATGTACGCCTTCTTGCCCCAGGTCTTCAGCGCGTAGTCGACGACGTGCGTCACCGTCTGCGCCGGCGTGGTGCCGGTGCAGAACACGTTGCGGTCGCACACCCCGCCCTCATACTGCGTGTTGTAGAAGTACAGCGTCTTCGAGCGGTCGAACACCGGCCGGATCGCCTCGCGCGACGCGGAGGTGATACCGCCCTGGATCACGTCCACCTTGTCCTTCAGCGCAAGCTGCTGCGCGTACTGCGAGTAGAGCTGCATGCTGGACTGCGTGTCGTAGGCGATGCCCTTGACCTGCCGGCCCAGCAGCCCGCCAGCCGCGTTGATCTGGCTGATGGCGTAGTCGGTCGTCTGGATCATCCGCTGGCCCTCGATCCCGATTGCCCCGGTGCCGTCGAGCAGGCTGCCGAGCTTGATCGGCTCGTCGGCGGCAAGGCCGGTGCGGCTGATGAACGGCATCGCCAGGGCGCCGAGCGCCGTGCCGATCCGGAGGGCGCCGCGCCGGGTGACAGGGGTCTGCATCATCGGGAAGCTCCGTTCGGGATCAGCCGGCGCAGCCATCTACGCCGGGAGTCGTGACCGTTTGCGTGCAGGCCCTGTCCGCCGAGGGAGCGCCTCGTCGCGACGCGCATCGACGCGGTCCCGCGGTTGCGTGTTTGCGGATCGCAAGCCCTGTGCCAGCGCCGTGCGGGCGGGCCGGCTTCGCGGGTGGGCCTGGCACTGCGGGGCAGGCTGCCCGATCAAGCGCCAGGCAGGCAGTCATTGCCCAACAGAAGCACAAGGTGGTCATGCCAGCCGCCGAAAATTCCGGCTGGTGGTGGATGCACCGTCATCGCCGGCATGGACCCTATGGCGGGTAAGCAGCCCGAAGATGGCCGCAGGCGTTAGCGGCTGGCGCTCAGATAGCATGTGGGCGAGGCGCTTGGCGTAGAAGGTCATGGGGCCGTGCTGGCGCAGTCTGCTCCCTCTCCGCCCGGGAGGGGGCCGGGGTGAGGGAGGCCGCAAGCACAGGCTTCGCCAGCCAGGGAGCAGGGTTCCGGCGCGAACAGGCCAGGGTTGGTACTTGCCGCCTCCTCCATCCCGGCCCTCTTCCAGAGGGAGAAGGTCAGCCGACTTGGCGGAGCCAGTCCGGCAGGTTGTAAAAGTTGTCGATCCGCGCCACCCGGCCGTCCCGCAAGGTGAAGAAGGCGCCAGCCGGCAGCACATACGTCTGGCCCGTGGCCGCTGGCAGGCCCGGCACCGTCTGAACGTAGGCGCCGTGCACGACGAACTCCGCCGCGGCGCGAGTCCCGGCCGGCTCCGTCAGCACCACCAGGTCGGTCAGACGTTCCCGGTAGCAGGCGTCCATGCCCGCCATGAACCGGGCGAAGGCGTCGCGGCCTACTTCCCGCCCACCCTGGTTGATGCCGTGCTCCACGTCATCGGTCAGCAGGGCCAGCAGCGCCGAGGTGTCCCCCGCGTTGAAGGCGGCGTAGTAGGCGCGCACCAGGGTTTCAGCGTCGGTCATGCGTCGAACCCTATCACGCCGGCCGGCGGCCCGCGCCAGCCCGGCGGCCAGTCCCGAAAATTCAGCACCGC
>JAABUX010001394.1_pt1 | contig 36808 bp, 28 predicted proteins | sample 5561851 | NCBI WGS metagenome assembly JAABUX01 (sample SAMN10711883, study PRJNA513361) | rock metagenome | isolation source: Antarctica rocks | place: Antarctica: Victoria Land, Richard Nunatak red sandstone | collected 2016-01-03 | reverse complement strand
TAGATGAAGATGTACTTCTGCCCGCCGGGGCGGATGGCTCCGCGGCCTTCGCCTTCGCTCTCGTCCTCGCGGTCGATCTGGTACTGCGAGCGCTTGGTCATGGCGAGGAAGCTGTGGGGTGAGGTGAGGTATCCGCCGATCGGCGTGCCCATGAGCTCGGAGCGCATCTTGTTGAGCTCGTCGACACCGTAGCCGATGGACCAGACGCACATGTCGACGTCGCCGCGGGTGCCGACGGTGGAGTAGGTGAGGGAGAGGAACTCGCCGGGCTTGTTCCAGCGCTTGAGGACTTCGGCGAAGGCCTGCTTGTGGACGGCTTTGGTTTCGGGGTCGAGGCGACGCCACTCGGGCATGACCTTGTAGAAGCTGAAGCAGACGATCTGCCGTTTGACGGCGGGCTTGGAGGGGTCGGGGGCGCCGTAGCCGCTGGGGCGTTCGGTTGCTTTCTGGTCTGGCTTCTGGTCTGGCTTCTGCTCGATCACTGTTACGGGTGCTACTGCTGTGTCTGCCATGTTCCGGAACTCCAGCCTCCATGCTAGCAAAGCGCGGCCGCGATCTCAGACCGCTATACTGCACCTGCATGTCAGAGAAAATTGTCGCACTTCTCGTTGGCGCTATCAGCAGCGGTGGATACGCCAGCGTCATCCTCCTTATGGCCATACAGTCGGCTTGTGTGCCGATTCCGTCCGAGGTCATCATGCCGCTTGCGGGGTATGCTCTGGCCCATACTCAGATGCAGCTAATCCTGCTCGCGACGGTAGCGTCGCTGGCCTCCAACTTAGGGTCGATTCCGGCGTACTGGGTGGGCGCGCGCGGTGGGCGCCCGATGGTGGAGCGCTATGGCAGCTACCTTCTTCTGAGCCGTCACGATCTTGATCGCGTAGATCAGTTCTTTGTCCGGTTCGGCTCGATGGCGGTGCTGATCGGCCGTATGCTTCCGATCATTCGGACGTTTATTGCGTTTCCCGCGGGCGTGGCGAAGATGAACCAGTTCCGGTTTCATCTGTATACGTTTATCGGTTCGTGGCCGTGGTGCTATGCGCTGGCCTATGTTGGGATGAAGCTTGGGGCTTCGTGGAACACCGATCCCCGCTTCAAAGAGGTCTTCCATCGGTTTCACCTGGGTGTGGAGGCCGTGCTTGGGTTGCTCATCGTGCTGTTTGTGTGGACGCACTGGAAAAACCGCATTCGGACCGAGCCGGCGTAGCTACTTCTTCGGCCTCGATGGGGGCGGAGCAGGAGGCTTGGGAGGTGGAGGCAGCGGCTTGGGGATTTTGGGGTAACTCGCCGTCGTGTCTCGACCCTTCAAGTCCTGTCTCCTATGCCGTCAGTTCTTGCTGATGATGCATCAGAACGTTTTCTTGGCATTTTTCCATGAGAGATTGATCATCTGGCAGTGCTGTACTGCTTTTTGATAGTTCCGCCTCACGCTTCCGAAGCTCAGCGAGCCGATCTGCGGAATCACCAGCATAGATGTCTGCCCAGACTCCCTGAAAGTCGATTGCAAGCATATTCCAACGGAAGTGAAGGTCAGCCGCGTCGATTGAGCTGCGTTCGTTCTTCGCGACGAGGGACCAAAAGCTCAGAGCGGCGGCCATGAACGCCAAGGCCGGTTTCACCCACGAAAGTGAGGTGGGCACAGTGGAGGTCACTAGAGAGAGAAACGCTCCTGAAGAGAGTAAGAGACTGCCAACGACGAGGCGCCGTTGCGTACGCTGGTATCTTCCGCTCAGTTCCGCAAAGTAAGCGGAGCGAATCTCGGCCGACAGCATCGCATCCCACACGATCTTCTGCTGGAACTCGGAAAGCATAGGAACACCAACTTTATTATGGCGCGGAGATGACGGAAGTGCCACTAGTTTGCGCCGGAGTTCGCCGGCGAGCGATACTAACCTGTCAGCTTCAACGGAAATTTGACACAGAGAAGGGTAGTCCCTGGAATGTCCACGACCGAAGCCGCAACGGCGCCACAAGCGGCCGATATTGCTCCTGCAACAGGAAAGCTTGGCATCATGATTCCCGGCATGGGAGCTGTTGCTACTACATTGATCGCCGGCGTCGAGGCTGTTCGACGCGGTCTGGCGAAGCCGATTGGATCGACGACCCAGATGGGGACGATTCGTCTGGGTAAGCGCACGGAGGGCCGGAGCCCGTTTATCAAGGATTTTGTTCCGATTGCCAAGCTCGACGACCTGGTGTTTACCGGGTGGGATATTTTTGGCGGGAATCTGTACGATGCGGCCAGCCATGCGCAGGTGCTCGACCGTGACCAACTGGCGCAGATCAAGCCGTTTCTGGAGTCGATCGAGCCGATGCCGGGCGTGTTCAACCAGCACTATGTGAAGCGGCTGAACGGGACGGCGATCAAGACGGGCAAGAATAAGTGCGATCTGGCGAACCAGATCCGCAACGATATCGCCGAGTTCAAGACCAAGACGGACCGGCAGGTGATGATCTGGTGCGGGTCGACGGAGATCTTTCTCGAGCACACGGCGGTGCACGAGACGCTCGATGCATTTGAAAAGGGGCTGGTTGAGGATGACCCGAATATCTCGCCGTCGATGCTGTATGCGTGGGCTGCGCTCAAGGAGGGGATCCCGTTTGCCAATGGGGCTCCGAACCTGACGGTCGATATCCCGGCTCTGCGGGAGCTCTCGCGGAAGATGAACGCACCGATCTGCGGAAAGGACTTCAAGACGGGGCAGACGTTTATCAAGACGGTGCTGGCGCCGGCGTTCAAGACGCGCATGCTGGGCGTGGCTGGGTGGTACTCGACGAACATCCTGGGCAACCGCGATGGCGAGGTGCTGGACGATCCGGAGTCGTTCAAGACCAAGGAGGAGTCGAAGCTAGGGGTGTTGGATATTATCCTGCAGCCGGAGCTTTACCCGGAACTGTACAAGGACCTGTACCACAAGGTCCGGATTAACTATTATCCACCGCGTGGTGATAACAAAGAGGGTTGGGACAATATCGACATCTTCGGCTGGCTTGGGTATCCGATGCAGTTGAAGGTGGATTTTCTGTGCCGCGACTCAATCCTGGCGGCGCCGCTGGCGCTCGATCTGTGCCTCTTTCTCGATTTGGCGGCGCGGACTCCGAGCCTGCGCGGGATCGGCATCCAGGAGTGGCTGAGCTTTTACTTCAAGGCTCCGGACTCTGCGCCGGGGGTGTATCCGGAGCATGACCTGTTTATCCAGTCCATGAAGCTGAAGAACACGCTGCGGCACATCCTGGGCCAGGACCTGATCACGCATCTGGGCCTGGATTACTACGGCGAGTAGATCTCGCGGGTGAACTTACGGACGGCGGCTGTCATCTCTGGCAGCCGTTGTTCTTTTGCGGGAGTGGCTATTGCAGAACGGCGAGGAGCCTTGCCCACAGTGCCTTGATGCCGGTGCCGGTCTTGGCCGAGACGGGCAGGATCTCGTCGATCTCGTGCTCCTTTTTGAGAGCTGCAAGCGACTTTGCGAGGACGTTGTTGGAGATGCGGTCGGACTTGGTGCCGACGACGAGGAAGGGGCGCTGGGTCTGCTGGAGGTAGCGGATCAGAACGGTGTCGCTGGGCTGCGGTGGGATGTTGGTGTCGACGAGGCAGATGCAGAGCGCGAGGGTGTCGCGCTGGGCGAGGTAGGGCTCGATGAACTTGGGCCACTCGGCGGAGATGCTGCGGGAGATCTTGGCGTAGCCGTAACCGGGGAGGTCGGCGAAGATGAGCGAGGGTCTAGCGCTTCGTTTTGCGGCGGTGCCTTCGTGCAGGGCGAAGAAGTTGATGGCGCGTGTTCTTCCTGGAGTGGAGGAGGTGTGGGCCTCGTGCGATCCGAGCAGAGCGTTGATCAGCGAGGACTTGCCGACGTTGGAACGACCGAGAAAGGCGATCTCGGGGGCTCCGTGCGTCTTTGCGGCGTCAGGAAAGTGAGCCGCGTCGGTAGCGGAGAGGAGAAAGATTGGGGACAGGAGCACGTGCTCAGTTTACCGGCTCGGAACGGAGCGACAACGGCTGAGGAATCGCGGCGAAGGTGAGAGCGCAGGATCGTGCGCCCTCACCTCACTGCCTAGCGGCTTACGGAGTTCTCCAGGCGGAAGGTGATCAACGACTCGGAGGGGATGACGACGTCGTGGTTGCCGGTGTAGGCTGCGCCCGCGGTTCCGGCTCCGGCGCCGGCGAGGCCGCCGATGAGAGCTCCCTTGCCGCCGCCGGCGATGCCGCCGATGATGGCGCCCAGACCACCGCCGCCGCCGATCAGAGCTCCGGTTCGTTTGCCCTTGCCCTTTTCTTCCTTTTCATATTCGCTTGAGGTGACGCGCGCGCCGCCGATCGAGGTCAACTGGATGCCGAGCGCGCCGGCGCCCTTGAAGCGACCACGTCCCTTGGCGGCGACTACGGAGCCGGCAACGCGTGTTCCGCGCGGAAAGACGACGCCACCGCCAGGCGCGGCGAGTGGCTGGGCCAGCACACCGGTGAAGCCATCGCCGACGTTGGCGGTCGATGCCCGCAAGGTCTCGGTAAGGGTTACGGCGACGCGGCTGCCTGCGGGCGCGGTCAGCGCCCTGGGAGCGACAGGTTCCGGGCGGACCGACGACTCCGTGACTGGCGGAGGAGCTACGGGCGCGCTGGCTGGAGCGGCTGCTGGCGTTGCCGCAGGAGCCGTTGCTGCTTGAGTGGGTGCGGGGGGCAGCGGCTGCGGTTCGGGCGCGGTCTGGCCGGGAGCGACGGCTCCCTGGGACGCGGGTTGGGCCGCCGGAGCCGGTGCCGGGGACGACTTGCATCCACCCAGCAACAGCACAGCGGAGAGGGATAAGGTGGTTGCAGTCGCGGTCAGCTTGATGCGCATCGCCGTTCTCCATTCGTCTTTGGATCTAGAGGCTAGGACTATCGGAAGCATGGGGTCTGCTGTCCAGAGGATGCCCTCATCCGTGAGAATACTCCGGCCTCATTGCAATCGGGTTGCGCGATGGCGACGGTGCTGGTGAAGAGGAACGCGCAACGCCGTGGAGGGGCTCTCCTGCCCGGGATGGGGCAATTCGGACGCCAAGCCTTGATGGCGATCTGCCCCTTTTGGGGGAGTCCCGGGGATGTAGAAGTAACCTCCAAAGGTGGGATTGGCTGTAGGATTGGCTTGCATCCATAGGCGACTCGGCACATTTTTGCTCAACTCGGAAAATTTTTCCGCCGAAAGCATAATTTCGCCATATGCTCACGGAGAGGTGCCAGGCTGCATCGGGCAGGCTGGTTCCGGTCATCAAGCGACACGGCTTTCCCGTTCTTTCGAACCAAGGTCCATCACTCCCCAACCGACATCCCGGTGGGATTTACCCGCAAGTCTTGGAGGCACCATATGATTGCGTCTCACTCCGCCGCCCGCCAGCGACCTAGTCGTCGGCTGCTTGTATCTCTCGCATCGACCGCCCTGCTGGCTTCCGGCTGCTCCAATATGGTCAACACCGCCCCTAGCAGCGTCAACACTGCATCTGTCAAGTGGGGTGGACGGGTGCATGGAGGCAACCAGCCGGTCGCCTTTGCCACCGTCAATCTTTACTTTGCCGGACAGACGACCCAGCAGTTTGGATCTGGCGCGACCATGGTCGCCACGACCACCTCCGCCGATGACGGTGCGGGCAGCTTTTCCTTCACGCGTTTGCCCGATGGCGGCCCGAACACGGGGACTACCAATTCCTTTTCCTGCCCGACCTCGGGAGGCACACCGTACGTTTACCTCTTGGCCCGCGGCGGAAACACCCTAAACACGCACAACAACGCCGTCACCAACCCGGCATCCGTGTTTCTCGCTCCCCTGGGCCTGTGCTCCAGCGTATCGGCTTCGACATTTGTCTCGATGAGCGAGGCAGTGACGGCCGCCACGGTCGCCGCCGTGCACCAGTACATGAACGTCAACACCGGTGGGATCGGGTCTGACAGCATCCTTTCGTCGTATAACGGCCTGACTAACTCCTTCAGCCTGGTCTCCAACATGGTGAACCTATCGACCGGGCAGACGATTGCGTCGAGCACGCGCACCGGGAACGCTGGCGGGGTCACGGTAACGGCGACACCGGAGCAGGCCAAGCTGAACCAGATTGCAAACATCCTATCCGCGTGCGTGAATACGCCGACGGGTGCGAACGGGAGCTCTGGAACCACCCAGAACGCCTGCGATGTCCTGTTTGCGAACGCAGTTCCGCCAGCGAGCGCATCGACGACCAGCACACCTGGCGTGGCGTTTAGCGCGGCCACGGACGTGCTGCAGGCCGCGTACTACATGTTCACCAATCCGACGGATCTGAACGCGACCAATCTGGGCAAGCTTTATGCGCTGTCTCCCGCAACCGGAGCGCCGTACCAGCCGACGCTCACCGCGGCTCCGACCGATTGGTCGATCGGTATTCGCTACGCAGCGTCCGGATCGTGCGGTACGGGTACCAACGTGCTGATCGCGAGCCCTTACGATCTGAATGTGGACCTCAACGGCAACATCTGGATCGCAAACAACCAGGGGCCTTCAAACTCCATCGCGGAGATCACCGCAACGGGAGTTCCGCAGGTGTGCCAGGCGATCGGCGGTGCCTCTCACGGCGGTACGATCGACAGCGCCGGGAACGTGTGGGTGGGCGACTACCAGAACAATATCGTCTACCGCTTCAATTCGTCCGGGCAGCAGCTTCTGGCGTTTCCGACGACGACGGCACCGTTTGCGATGGCTGCGGATGGCGTAGGCAACGTGTACTACTCCAGCTTCAATCCGGGCACGGTTTGGAAGATCTCTGGAGCTGCGGCGACGACGGTAGCCGTCGCCCCGGTGCAGATCTCCACCAATGTGGGCACCTCACCATATCGTATTGCGGTGGACGGCAATAGTGCGATCTGGGCCTCGTCGCAGGATGTCTTTGTCTCGATCATCACGCCCAGCACAGCCGCAGGCAACGTGGGCGGGTATCTGACGACGCCGTTCACGACGCCAACTCCGAGCTACGGCATTTCCGTGACCTCGGGCGGCAACAATAGCGGAACCGCAACGAATGGTATCTACATCTCCAGCCAGGGGACTTCGAGCCAGGTCGATTTTCTGACCGGTTCAGGTACGAACTATGCAATGTTCAGCGGTTTTCCGACCGCGAGCAACGCGGCTGGGTTGAATGTGCCGAGCGCTATCGCGATCGATGGTGCACAGAACGTTTGGGCGGCGAACGACCAGCCTGCCGCATCCCCCAATCTGGGTGTGGTGTCGGAGCTTAGCAGCAGCGGCACCAGCCTTTCCGCGGACGGCGCCACGAACGGCGGCTACCAGAAGGATCCGCTCTCGTTGCTCCACGGAAGGGCCATTGCCGTCGACCAATCTGGAAATGTCTGGATCGCCAGGGATGCCAGCAACTCAGTCACCGAGATCGTGGGAGGCGGCGTTCCCATCTATCAGCCGTTCTCGATCGGTCTACAGCAGGGCCGCTTCCAGACCAAGCCCTAGTAGCTTCACGATTGGCCAACCGAGAGCCCTGGGGAATTTCCCAGGGCTCTTTCTTTGTTGCTGCTGGTTCTTTTCGGGACAAGATAGGCCGGCCTACTTCCCTACCCCAAGCACCTTCACAATCACCCGTTTCCGCCGCTGCCCATCAAACTCCGCATAAAACACCCGCTGCCACTGCCCTAGATCCAACTTTCCGCGAGTCACCGGCAAGGTCGTCTCATGGTGCAGCAGCAGAGCCTTCAGATGCGCATCCGCATTGTCCTCGCCCGTCTGGTGGTGCCGGTACCCCGGCCACCGCGGAGCCAACTTCTCCAGCCACACACCGATATCCTCGATCAGCCCCTCCTCGTTGTCGTTCACATAGATCGCTGCCGTAATATGCATCGGCGAAACAAAACACAGCCCATCGTCGACCCCGCTCCGCCGCACGATCTCTTCCACCTGCGGCGTCAGATGCACCATCTCGTACCGCTCGTCGGTCTTCAACTCCAGATACTCCGTATACGCTTTCATTTCACCCATCGTCATCTCCTCCTGACCTCTGATGCGATGAAGATCACGTATCGGCGTGATCTTCACTGCGACCGCTCTCGCCGGGGCTGCTCAGCGCTGCCTTCGATGTGCTCCGAATCGGTATATCAGGCGTACAGTGGGTTCGTTTGTCACGGTGAATTTGTTTGCTCACAGGCGTGGGACAGATGCCGGGAACACTTCGGGTAACCTTTTCCGAGGTTTCGGTGCACAGCAGGTTAGTCTCGCTCTATGGCGGGACATCCGCCTCTACGATCGCTTAACCCTTCAGTTGAGGGCGGAGACATTCAACGTGTCGAACAGTCCGGACCTCGGATATATCTCACCTCACGTGACAGACGCACTCTTCGGGCAGCCCACGCTCTCGCTTAACCGGAGTTTCGGGCAGACTGGATCGCTCTACCAACTAGGCGGCCCCAGATCACACCAGTGGATGTTCAAGCTCGTTTTCTAAAGCCCCTGCGGCCCAGTCGAACCGATCTCGCTTTCGCACCGACAACTTCTTGTCACAAATCCACTCCGCCTGTCGTTATAGAGGTGTAGAAGCAATCTCCATGAGCGATCCCTGGGTAGAAGCGGAGTTTGAGAGCATTTTTCGGGAGCACTACCCGCGCATCGTCCGAGTTACCCGGCGAGTGCTGCAGCGGGACTCCGAGGCCGAAGAGGTTTGCGCCGAGGTCTTCCTCCGGCTCTACCGCAGTGGACCTGGTGTTGCAGAGGGTGGGCTCGTTGGTGGCTGGCTTTACCGGACGGCGACTCGCGCGTCGATTGATGCACTTCGCGCCAACCAGCGGCGTGGTACGGAAGAAGAGTTGGAAGGGGAAGACGCAGTGCAGGGCGGAAGTCTCGCCGAAGGTCCGTTGACCCTGCTGTTGCGACAGGAGTGCATCGTTGAGGTGCGCCAAGTGCTGGCCAAGCTAAAGATCGAAAAGGCGCAAATTTTGCTGTTGCGCCACAGCGGTTTGAGTTACCAGGAGATTGCGGATGCAATGCAACTTAGTCCCAACTCGGTAGGCAAGAAACTAGCTCGAGCCGAGGGCGAGTTCTCCGCACTCTACAACCGGCATCAACAGCGCAGTCGCAGGGCATCGCAACTGCAGGCGACCAAGGAGGGGTGATGAAACACGAAGAGATGAACCAGGGAATCTTACGGGCTTATCTGGACAACGAACTCGATTTCGAAGGACTCTCGGCAGCCGAGCAGCACCTGAAGAGTTGCGAGATATGCGCTGAGGAGCTCACGACGTTGCGCAATCAGGCTGCGCGTGTGCGTGACGTGCTTGACCGGTTGCCGAAGTTGGCCGAAGCGGACAATACCGCCGAGGCCTGGGCTGGGTTCCAGAAGATGCGGGAAGGGCGCAAGAAGAGCCAGCACACTTGGTGGACCTTTGGGCGGGGATTATCTTTTGTGGGCGGATCTCTTGGGGTGGCCGCGGTGCTTTTGGTTCTGACATTCGCGCCATTTCGGGCGTGGGCAGAGAACCTGCTGGCTATCTTTCGCGTCGAGCGCTTCACGGTACTCGAGATCAACCCGGCTGACCTGAAGGCCAATGGGCTCCAGAACAATCAGATTCTCAACCAGAATATCGGCCACCTTCTCTCGGACGAGTTGACGGTAACGCAGAGCCCACAGAAGCCGCAGGTTATCGCAGATGTGACGACGGCAGCGAAGGTCGCGGGTTTTCCGGTGCAGCTTCTTCCTGGCGAAACACCGTCCAGCCTTCTTCTCGAGAGCGGGGCCGGTATGAGCCTGAAGCTCGATCGTGACCGTATCCAGTCCATTCTTGATGAGGCAGGGCACGGCGATCTACGGCTTCCGGCTTCGGTGGATGGAGCCATCATTGGTGTACACGTGCCTCCCGGCGTGATGGCGTTTTATGGCAAGTGCGGTGATGTGAGGGCGCGGATGGGCGGCGCGATCGCCGAAAAATCCGGGCAGGATGCCGCTGGCCCATGCATCTCGCTGTTCGAGCTTCCCAGCCCGACCGTGTCTGCTCCGCAGGAGATTGATCCCGGCCAGATTGCGCAGATCGCCCTTCAATTGCTTGGCATGAGCGCGAAGGACGCCTCCAGCTTCACCCAAACCGTCAACTGGTCGTCCACGTTCGTGCTCCCCGTTATTCGGGGGGAATCGAGATACGAACAGGTGCAGATCCATGGCAATGAAGGTGCACTGTTGCGGCCGGCAAATCAGGAAGCGGCGGGACACTTCACACTGATGTGGGTCGACAATGGGATTGTCTTTGCTCTGAACGGAACCGGAGACGACGCCACGGCGATCAACCTGGCTTCACAGTTGCAATAGCCAGGTGCATCGGAGGTGCCTGAGAGCAGCATGTCAACCTTTACTATCGACGCCTCGCAGCTCAGCAAAACTTATGGAACTCGGATGGCCGTCCGCGACCTGACGCTTCGGGTCGGGCGTGGAGAAGCTTTCGGGTTTCTGGGTCCGAACGGCGCAGGCAAAAGCACATCGATCAAGATGCTGCTTGGCTTGGTGAAGCCAAGTGGCGGCAGCGCTCTGCTGCTTGGTGAACCCGTGGGCACACGTGCAGTACGAGCGCGCGTTGGGTTTCTACCCGAACACTTCCGTTTTTACGATTGGCTATCTGCGTCTGAACTGATTCTGTTTCACGGAAGGCTATGCGGGCTGGCGGAAGAAGAGCTCCGCCGCAAAGTTCCGCAGTTGCTCGATCGAGTGGGTCTGGGCGCTCAACGCAACAAACCCGTCCGCAGCTTCTCCAAAGGAATGATGCAGCGGGTCGGCCTGGCCCAGGCTATCGTCAACGATCCGGAGATACTCTTTCTCGACGAACCAACGTCCGGCCTCGATCCAGGAGGACGCAAGCTGGTGCGCGAGGTGATTGCTGAACAGCGCAGCCGCGGCGCCACGGTCTTTCTCAACTCGCACCTGCTCGGCGAGGTCGAGCAGAGTTGCGACCGTGTAGCCTTTATCCGGGATGGCAGCATCGTCGGCATGTACCAGATGGGCGCATGGCAGACCACGCAGACGGAGGTCGAGATCCAGGTTGCGCATATCAGTTTCGCCGCAGTAGAGAAGCTCCAGACGTTCACAAAGGATGTTCGAGTTGAAGGGCAGCTCCTGCGACTGCGCGTGGCGAGAGTTGACGATCTTCCGGAGGTGGTTCGATCTCTGGTCGAGGCGGGGGTGGAGGTCTTCTCTGTGATTCCGCAGCGCATCAGCCTGGAAGATTTATTCCTACGGACGATGGGACCGGACTCAGGCCTATGAGCGATAACGCAAGAAACATGCAAGCGGCCTCAGACACACTCGATACGCTGACACATGTCGGGCCAAATACGACTGAGCCGTTGGCAATCAGCTACCCGCGCGGGCCGGGTGCATTACGCACGACACTGTTGATGGCGCGGATCACCTTCCGTGAAGCTTCCCGCCGCAAGATTCTATGGATCGCCACGATGGCCGGCATTGCCTTTCTGGCATTTTTCGCCACGGCACTTCATTATTTTCTGAAGCACAGCCGGCCGCAGACTTCGATTGTGAACTTGCGCGAAGGCATTGTGATGATGACCATGATGGTGCTTTACGCGGGAAGCATGATGACCTCGCTGATGGCCGTGCTCACTTCCTGCGACACACTTGCCGGGGAGATCGCATCCGGCACTATTCATGCGATTGCCACCAAGCCGGTGAAGCGCTGGTGCCTTGTGCTCGGTAAATGGGTGGGCTTCGCGGGAATGCTCACACTCTACGTGTTGCTCATCGAGGGAGGTTCGATTTTGGTCAGTTGGATCGAGAGCGGCTTTCTGCCCCCACATGGAACGGTCGTGCTAAGCCTGATCTGGTTGCAAGCTCTGGTGCTCCTTGGGGTTACTATGGCCGCGAGCACCCGATTTTCATCTCTCACCAGCGGCGCCGTATCACTTGGGCTCTATGGCCTGGCCTTTGTTGGTGGATGGATTGAGCAGTTCGGATCGCTGCAACACGTTGGGGCATGCGTCAACCTGGGAATTCTCTCCAGTCTCATCATGCCGAGCGACGCTCTCTGGCGCCGCGCAGCCTTCAGGTTCCAGCCTCCACTGCTTGGAAGCGCGGGCATTGGCCCTTTCAGCGGAACGCTGGCGCCGAGCAATGCGATGGTGGCCTACGCTGCTCTATATGCGGTGTTGGCCTTGTTGCTTGCACAATTTCTTTTCTCTCGACGCGATCTCTAGGTGGTCAGAGCCTGTCAGATGGTTGGAAGAGCAAAGGTGCGAAGTGAGCGAAGTTATCCCGCCAGACCATCCAGACGTGCCTGCCGGGCGTTTCGATCGGTGTGGGACGCATCCCTTGCTCGCGCAGCCAGGCGATCAACTTGCGGTTGGGCTCGATGAGCCCGTCTTCCGTGCCGCAGGAGATCCAAAGCAGCCGATTGCCTGAGTTGATCTTTGCAGCGTTTTCAGACGTGATTGAAGGGAAGAGTTGTGGAAAGCCGGTTGAACCGAGGCCACCCGCACTGAAGGCGCCGATCCACGCAAAGTCGTCGCTGTGGTTCAGGCCGACCAGGAGAGTCTCAGCGCCACCCATCGAGAGACCGGCAATCGCATGGTCTTCGCGGCTAGGTGAGACCGGGTACTCGGCCGTGACACGGGGCATGATTTCCTTGTAAAAAGCATCGATGAACAGCGCGAAGTTGCGACGGACCAGGTCGGGATTCTGCCACGCAATCCAGCCTCGCTGGATCATCTCCATGTCTCCGTAGCCGAGCGGCATCACAACAATCATGGGCCGTGCTTTGCCCTCCGCGATCAGGTTATCCAGGATTACGTTGGCCTTGCCCATATCTGTCCAGGCCCAGCCCTCGTCGCTATAGCCGTGGAGTAGATAAAGAACGGGGTAGCTCTTTTCCCTAGCCGGATCAAAGCCTGGCGGCGTGTAAACGTAATAGCTGCTTGTGCGCTTCACGATGGCCGAGGTGTACTCGTGATGGTGGACGACTCCGCGCGGCACGTTTCTGGCCTCCCAAAGTTGGTGGCCCGGGACCAGAAAGATACTTTGGACGCGGAAGGCGCTGGGCTTGGTGACAACATTGTGGGGGTCAACAACGTTGGTCCCATCTACCAGGAAAGAGTAGCTGTAATACTCAGGAGGAAGTGGCGGAAGCGTGTAGGTCCAATGACCAGGCGAGGCCGCGGCATTGCATGTGCTGAAGGCCTGTTTCTGACGCATTCTCTACTGGCAGTCTGCCACAGACACACAACGTCCTTACGTAGGAGTAAAGCAGTCGATCTCGAACCAGCAGATGAGATTGACAACGGTGTCTGACGATTCTTATAATCTGCGCCGTGCCCAAAGAAGGCCTTTTTCCAGGGAGAATCATGCGAGAAGCTGTGGCTAAAATGCGCAGACAGCTCCTGAGAACATTGGGACTCGTGGAAGAAAGACAGTTCGCGGTCTCATGGCACTCGTCGAGCAAAAGATCGCTCGCACGCCTGCTTCAATATCGAAGCTGTCCATTACGGAGAACCTTTCATGACCGTCCGTAGAAGTTCTCCCAGGCTCTCGTGTACCGCCGCCGCTCTTGCACTCGCTTCAAGACACAGAAAGGTTTCCATGTTCGGTTTCGTTCGCAAAGTTCTCCTCGCTGCGCTTGCCCTCGCCTTTTCCGTTGGCTGGACAGGCCACCTGATGGCGCAATCGACCGGCAATATACGGGGTACGGTAACAGATTCTTCTGGCGCCAACATCCCCGGGGCGACAGTCACGGCCACGAACAGCGCCACAGGCCTGAAGCGAACTCAGCAGACCAACGAAAGCGGTCTCTATGTCTTCACCGATCTTCCCATCGGCTCGTACACCATCGAGGTCAGGCAGACAGGCTTCGCCCCTCAGCAGCTGACAGGAGCTGACTTGTTGACCGGCCAGAGCCTCGGGTTGGACGTTACGTTGGTGGTCGGATCGCAGACCGAATCCGTGAACGTGACCTCGGCAAAAGACGAGATACAGACTACAACCTCGGAGGTGGCGACGTCAGTCGATGAAAAGCAGATGCAGGATCTGCCGCTGAACGGACGCAACGCCCTCCAACTTACGACGCTGACACCGGGTGCAGTGCTGACGAGTGTGGGCACGGAGAGCGGGCAACAGGACAACGTGGGTTTGACGGTGAATGGCCTACGCCCAACCCAGAACAACTATGAACTGGATGGTGCGGTCTATATCAATCGCTTCTTCGATTCGGTGCCGATCCTTCCGAGCCCGGATGCGTTGCAGGAGTTTACGATTCAAGCGGCTAATTTCAGCGCGCAATATCCCGGAGCCGGCGCACTTGTTCAGCTATCGACGCGTTCCGGCACCAATGCCATGCATGGCTCCGCCTTTGAGTTCATCCGCAACACTGCCCTGAACGCACGCAACTACTTTCAAACCACCGTGCCGCCGTTCAAGTTGAACCAGTTCGGAGGTACGGTAGGCGGTCCTATCAGGAGAGATAAGACATTTTTCTTCTTCTCCGCCGAGGATCTGCAGCAACGCTCTTCTCCCAACCCGATCCGTATCCAGGTACCTACGGCAACACAGTTGAACGGCGACTTTTCTGCACTGCTGAAGCTGGCCTCGCCGATCCTCATCTACAACCCAAGGACGGGCCAGCCTTACCCAAACAACATCATCACGACTCCGATCAATCCCCTCTCGAAAGCTGTAGCAAACGCTTTTCTGACGCCTCTCGCGTCGAATCCTACGACGGGTATTTATAACTCGACGACAAATGCAAATATCGACCGTACGCAATATCTGATCAAAATAGATCACGCATTGAGCAGCAAGGACCACCTGAGCGGAAGGTATTTCTACAACGAAGATAACTTTCAGCGCGCATTTTCGGCGCCGCTGGGATTCTATGCCGCCAATAACTATCGCAACCAGTCGCTGACCCTTGCCGATACCCATGTGTTTAGCAACACGTTGACGGCGACCTTCACAGCCAGCGCAGGGCGGTTTGCCCGCACCCAGATACCCGTCGACCCGGGTCTGCAGAGTCTGCAATCTTTAGGTCAGAATGTGCCCTTCGGGACAACCAACATCCCGATTTTTACGGGTGTTCGGGCGAACATCTCTGGTTTTGTCAACATCTTTTCAGGCGGTGGGCTTAAGCAGGATCCGACCAGCTTCGAATACAAGGCTGTCGCGGTGGAGGTCCTCGGAGCGCATACGCTGTCGTTTGGCGGAACCTTTGAACGTTCCCGTATCAATGCGACCGACTTCTCCTTCACGCCCGGAGACAATACCTTCAACGGCCAGCGTACGGCGGCGCCCAGCGGAGCGGCCGTTCCGGCCGGCTACAAGACAGGGTATGCAATCGCAGACTTTTATCTCGGGCTTGAATCCAGTTTTTTTCAAGACAACGGACGCAAGTTCTATCTCCGAGAGAACCGGCCGTCGATCTTCGTGCAGGATGACTGGAAGCTGAGCAAAGCTCTGACGGTGAACGCGGGCGTGCGGTGGGATCCGTGGCTGCCGCCGAATGACCTGAATAATACCCTGGTTGGCTTTAGGACCGGGGCCAAGTCGAGCGTGGCGCCGAACGCGCCAACTGGTCTCCTCTTCAACGGAGATGCAAATATCCAGCCTTCGATCTTCTCGAAGAAGTGGAAGGACTTTGCCCCGCGCGTTGGCTTCGCTTACAACGTGAACGGCCGGGGAACCACCGTAGTTCGCGGGGCGTATGGCCTCTTCTTCGGCTTTCCCGAGGCCCTGCTGTATCAGCGTACCGATGCCAACCAGCCCGTCAACCTGTATCTCAATGTCCTCAATCCTCCATCCTGGGACAACATTTATGCCGGCTATCCAGGTGGAAATCCGTTCCCCCGCGGGCACCTTGATCCCAGCCAGTTCGCCAAGTATCAGTTCCTGCTTCCTTTTGCCGGGGGGGTGCTGAACCCGGACGCCAAGGTCGCCTACACGCAGGACTACAACCTGACCCTGGAGCAGCAGATGCCGGGCAATGTGGCGGTATCCATCGCCTATGTCGGCAACCACGCAGTACACGTGACCTCCTCACGGCCGTTCAATCCGGCTGTGTTTGGTCCAGGCGCAACGCTTGGTAATGAGAACGCTCGGCGGCTGTACCCGGGGCTGGGTACTGTGTCGTACGCCGATTCTTACCAGTACGCAATCTTCAACTCGCTCCAGGTCAACGTCACTCGCCGGTTCACCCAGGGGCTGACGCTTTTATCCAACGTGACGTGGTCCAAGACGATCGACAACGGCTCGGATGCGACGGAGCTTGCAACAGGTCCGCCGAATCCGTTCAATCTCAACTCGGCACGTGGCCCGGCTGACTTCGATCAGAAGATCCGGTTCAACGCATCGATCAACTATGTCTTTCCCAAGTTCCACGGAAACCGCTACATGGCAGCTGCAGCCAATGGATGGCAGGTCAACACCATCGTGGCGTTGCAAACCGGTCTTCCATTCACAATTCTGAGCGGTACCGACCGGTCACTGTCGGGTATCGGCAATGACTACGCGGATGTCGTTCCGGGTGTCAGCCCCATGCGTCCGGCGGGAGTCTCCCGCGTCACGCAGTACTTCAACACCGCCGCGTTCGCGCCCGCTGCTACAGGAACCTTTGGCAACGAACACAGAAATACTCTACGCGGACCAGGCTACGAGGATGTCGATGCCTCCTTGTTCAAGGAGCTGTTTTCCGAACGCAGAATCCATGGACAGTTCCGGGCCGAGGTCTTCAATGCGCTCAATCACACCAACCTTACAAACCCGGTCGCAACGGTGTCGTCCGGAACCTATGGACAGATCACGGCGGCAAATACCCCACGCGTCTTCCAGTTTGGCGCGAAAATCCTTTTCTAAGCTGTTCCGCTAAAACGCCTCGCGAGCGCGGCGAAGAGCGGGGCGTGCTTGCTGTCGGCGCGATAGAAGACGGGCGGAGCGCCCATTGGAGCGTCTACCAGGATGCGAGCGCCACCGGCGTACCGGTTCGCGGACCAGAGGTGGATCCATTCCACTCCTGACGGCAGATAGACCTCCCATGCACGCGCGTCGGCTTCAATTACCGGCGCCACCAGGAGATCGCGCCCGTAACAATATTGCGTCTCGACTCCCCGGCAGCCCAGGTCGTCCTCATAGTCGAGGAAGAGCGGACGCTGCAGCGGCAGACCCGTCTCCACCGCCTGATCGCACAACGTAGCCACATAGGGAGCGAGTGCTGCATGGACGCGGCTCATCCGAACGAAGTGGGCGAGCACCGCGGGATCTCCGTCCAGCTGCAGATTGTCGTCAGGACGGTTGCCCTCATGGCTGCGCATCATGGGCGAAAAGGCGGAGAGCTCGGTCCAGCGCATTAGAAGCTCGGCAGTGCGAACGTTGCCGAACAGGCTGGTGTAGCCACCGAGATCGCTGTGGTGGTAGGCGTTCCCCACCAGCCCCGAAGACAGCGCTCCACGGACCACCGTGCCAATCCCGTCATGGCGGGAAAAGTCGACCGACTGGTCGCCTGCCCAAAGCAGAGGGCAATAACGGCTCACGCCGGTAAAGCCTGCGCGCATAAAGAAGACAGCATCGCCGGTCTTGCCGCGAGAGGCGATTGCCCGGGCGTTCACTTCGGCCCACAGCGTCGGCCAGGCGTTGTGCGCCATCATGCCGTCGGCGCCATCCGCCAATCGCACGTCGATCGGAAGATATTCGCCAAAGTCCGCCATCCACCCGGACACACCCAGATCGAGCGTCTCCTGCCCGATCACGCGTTCAGCAAACCAGTCCGCCGCGGCCGGGCTGGTGAAGTCGACGATGCCACATTGAAACTCGCCGAAGTCGACGAGATAGGGCTCGTCTGCGTCGAGCCGGCGAGCTAGATAGCCGCCCGCAACCGCCTCCCCAAAGAGTGAACCGTCGACCGCCAGGTAGGGGTTAACATAGCTGAGGAAGCGGATACCCCTGCCGGCAAGCGCGGCAATCTTCTCCCGGAGCCCGGGATAGCGGCTCTCATTGACCTTCCAGTCCCAGAAGAGGCGCTTGCCGAAGCTGGTGACGCGCACGCCAGCCCAGTCTTCGCACCATAGGCCGGTGATGGCTGCGCCAGCGGCTACGATCGACTCCATCCGCTCAAAGCTCCGGAGCCCGTCTTTCAAGCCGAGGATCGCACCCGAGAAGACCCAGCCCGGCAACCGCGGCGGTCGGCCAAAGCGAGTGGAGAGTTGGCCGACAAGATCAGTGAACCGCTCGGCGGCATACAGTTCGATTCGCCGCGGAACCTCCCACGCTTCGATCTCATGGAGCGCGGGATCGCGAAAATCGAAGCAGGTATACGCGGTCGTGTCGACGTGCAATGCGTAGTGCCGCGACGAAAGATACGTGGGCTGAGGGTAATTTGTGTTCCAGTAATCACCGCCGGCCTTTCCTGCACGATCCGCCTGGAACGTGAGCAAGGTTGACTTGTCGCGTCCCACCCCGGGCTCCGATGTCCAAAGCGGAAAGCGGCGGCCCGCAAGGTCGAAGTAGGACATCTGCTCGCCGCCACCCCAAAGCTGCTCGCCGGGTTCGGCGACGATGCGCATCCAGAAGCGGTTGAACATCGGATTGGACGAGGCCAGGATCAGCCTGCCGACCTCCAAAGAGAGGGTCAGCAGAACCGGCTGGCCGGCTGCGGCACACAGTGTCACGCCGGAGTTCGAAACCTTGGCAACACGCAGCGCGATCCGCTCGTCGAGCCGGTCGGCTATGTCGAAGTTGCCTCGATACATGTGGATGTCCGGGCGGCCGCGGCCGAGAAAGAAGGCAGAAGCGTCGGTGCGGTGACGAATCACTTCCCTGCCGACGATGAGGAGGTCGAAGCCGTCCTCGACCTCCACAAGGTCGAGCGCGCTCATGCAACGACCCTCTGCGTAATTGCGCGGGCCACCTGCTGACCCACGCGAGCAAGTTGCTCCTCCACTGCGGGATCGGTGCAGCCGCCCGCCTCGTCGAAGCGGCACGCCGTGCTGTTTACCGCCGCCGCGTACGGTGTGGGCCACCCGCGCAGCGCATGCACGATCGAGCGCAGCGCCGCCACGGTGCTCGCGGTTGCCTGCCATCCATACGCCGTGGCTACAAGACCGACCGGCAAGTCGTCGAGATACGGGCGGGGATCGCGCGCGGTCTCCTCGATGAGGTCGATCGCGTTCTTGACCAAGCCCGAAACGCTGCCATGGTAGCCGGGACTGGCGATGATCAGGCCGGACGCCTCGCGGATCGCCGCAATGAACTCGTGTTCCTCTGCGGTGCGATCGTGGAGATTGGGCGTGTAAAGGGGCAGCCGGGACAGCACCCCGCCGCCAAACATTCGGGTGCGTAACCCCGCTGACTCAGCCCCCTTCAGCGCGATCGAAAGCGCACGCTCGGTCGAGGAGCCTGCAACCGTTGTGCCGCCGATCCCAACGATAAGTGGTGCTTTCGAGTCCTCCATACGCCTCCTCGTGTTTAAACGTGCCGCTCCGCCGGTGTCGCCAACGTCCCTTAGTGGCTTAGTCCCTTAGTCGCGACTGAGGGGACCGTGGTCGAGCCTCGGCAGCACGTGACGGGCAAACAGGTCCGCCTCGACCGCATGCGGGTACCCCGACAGGATAAAAGCCTCGATCCCCATCGCGCGATAGCCTTCGAGCTTGGCGAGCACCTGGTCCGGGTCACCAACAATCGCCGCGCCACAGCCCGAGCGCGCGCGCCCAACGCCGGTCCACAGATTCGCCTCGGCATAGCCGTCCTCCGCCGCGCCCTCGCGCAACGCCGCTTGCGCTGCCACCCCCGTCGAGCTCGCGTCAAGCGACCTGGCGCGAATGGCCGTGCCCTGTGCTGCGTCAAGCTTGGAGAGCAGCCGGTCCGCGGCCGCCCGCGCCTCCTCCACCGTATCGCGGACGATGACGTGGGAGCGATAGCCGAAGCGCAACGTGCGGCCATGCTTCGCAGCTCGTTGCCTCATATCGGCGATGATCGCCTGAACGGCCTCGGCCTTGTCCGGCCACATAAGAAACACATCGCAACCCCGTGCCGCAGCCTCGCGCGCGTCTGGCGACAGGCCGCCGAAGTAGAGCGGCGGCGCCTTACCTGAGACGGTCCCGATTCGCGGCGGATCGAGTTTCAACTTCCAAAACTCGCCCTCAAAATCGAGCGGCTCGCCATCCAGCATCTTCTTGAGGATCTGCATCGCTTCCACGGTACGCCGGTAGCGCGGTGCGGACGCCAGGGTCTCGCCCGGCATGTCGGACGAAATGATGTTGACCGTCAACCGCCCGCCCAGAATGCGGTCGATCGTGGCAATCTGCCGCGCCAGCTGCGGTGGCCAGGTCTCGCCGATGCGCACCGCCATCAGCAGCTGAATGCGCCTTACCATCGGTGCGATCGCAGCGGCAAACGCCGTGGTGTCGATGCCCAAAGCATAGCCTGAGGGCAGCAGGATGTTATCGAAGCCACCAGTATCCGCCTGCAGCACGATATCCCGGCAATGCTCCCAGCTGGACTTCAGCTTGGGGTCCGATACCCCCAGGAACTCGTAGTCATCATCGCAAAGCGCCGAAAACCAGCTGACCTCGCACTCTCCTTGTTTCATGGCAGTCTCTCTCCTAGCGAGGCCTCAAGCACCCGATACCACTCGGCCCGGGTCCACTGCGGTTTGTAAGCATCCGGAATGGTGGCGATCCGGGCCGGATTCTGAGTCCCCACAATCGGAATCGGGCGCGCCGGATGCGCCATAGTCCAGCTGTAGGCAGCAGCCGCACGATCAACCCCCGCCTCCTGCGCCTTTCGGTCGAGCAGGGCTGCTACAGCCTTGGTTCGCTCATCGGCGGGATTCGCGAGTCGCCCGCCGCCCAGCGGCGACCACGCCAGCACCGCCATATCATGAATCATCGCCTGATCCAGCAGGCCATTAAAGAGCGGCGCCGTGGACAGCGGTGAAAATTCTGGCTGGTGGCTCACCAGCGGGATGGGGAGATAGTGCGCGAGAGCGGCCGTCTGAGCGGGCGTGAAGTTCGAAACGCCGATCGCCCCGACTTTGCCAGTGCTATGAGCGTCTTCGAGCGCACGCGCCACCTCCTGTGGGTGGGCCAGGAGGTCGGGACGGTGGATCTGCCATAATTCCACGCGGTCGGTACGGAGTCGTGCCAGCGAGGCGTTGATAGCGTCCTTGAGATACCTGGCGCTCGAATCGTAAGGCACGCCCATGCGAATGCCGCCTTTGGTAGCGAGCACCATGCGGTCGCGCAACGCGGGCGCCTCCGCGAACACCCGCCCCAGCAGCGATTCGGCCGCACCGAAGGGCTCGCCATTGTCGGGGCCGTAAATATCGGCAGTATCGAACAGGGTAACGCCAGCTGCGAATGCCGCTTCGACGCGCTCGCGCGCTGCGCGGACGTCGTTGCCAGCAAATCGCCACATGCCCCAGGCTATGGAGCTGACCTGAATGCCGCTTTTGCCGAGGGAGCGAGTTTTGGAGGGAGAGAGCATGTAAGACACCGTTGTCCTATTATTTCATAAAGGGGCAGTCATTACGACTTTTTCTAACCGCCTAACAAGGAGAAGTCCCGCTAATGGAAAGCTACGTGCGTCCGAGGTAAGTTCGATTCGGCAAGTACAATCTGGGGAACCAATAGCTGTACCAGGAACAGAGCCAGAAGATAGGAGACTCCGCATAGGGTCAAGAGCGGTGCATAGCCGTAGCCTCTATCCAGCGACCAACCGGCGGTTTCGATCATCGCCATACCGGATAGATTGCCTGCAAACGCCGCAATGCCAATCGCTGTTCCCACCATGCGCGACGGAAATATGTCCGCTGTCATGCCGAACACATTGGTGGAAAAGCCCTGGTGCGCGAACAGAGCCAGCCCCAGCATCCCAGCGCCGGCCCAGGCGCTATGCGTGAAGACCAGCAGAGGCACAGGAAGGATCAGCAGAGCATAGACCAGCATGGACCCTTTGCGCGCTCGGTCAGCACTCACACCCCTCATCAGGAGCCGTGATGGCAACCATCCTCCCGAAAGAGATCCCAGCGCCGCCATCAAGTAGATGAAGGCAACCGGCAGGCCGAGCGAGCCCTGGCTCAGTCCGAAACGCCGGTTGAATAGATCCGGCGTAAAGAACAGAAGGAACCACCAAACTTCATCGCTGAACGTCTTGGCGGCAACCAGGGCCCACTGCCGACGGTCGCGCAGCATCGACAGCCATGGCACCCGGGCACCCTCCACTGCGGCCCCTTCGGCCTCGGGAGGCGGCCGTACTATCAGCCACAAAGCGACCCAGATGAGCCCTAGCCCCCCCGCGATCAGGAACGTGGAGCGCCAGCCGAATCTCAAAGCGAGTGGCGGAATCGCGAGCGGCGCTACCACAGCTCCGAAGTTCGCCGCCATGTTGCCGATCCCGAGCATCATGGTCCGCTGCTCCGGCGGAAAGTACACCGCGGCGGTCTTCACCTGCGCAGGCGTGCCGATCGCCTCGGCCGCGCCCAGAACCATGCGCGCCCCGACGAAACCTCCGACCGTAGTAACGGCTGCATGCGCCATCCCGGCGAGGCTCCACACCCCCACGCCAAACGCGAAGCCACGACGGAGACCGACTCGGTCGATGAACCAGCCTGTACCTAGAAAGGCGATTGCAGCCGAGAACTGAAAGGCAGAGGCCATGTGGCTGTAATCGCGGTTGCTCCAGCCGAACTCCACCTGCAACGTCGGCTTCAGCAGCGCGATGATCTGGCGGTCGACGTAATTCAGCATGATCGCCGTAAACGCCAGCCCGACGATCAGCCATCGCCTCATGTCGATGGAGCTCTCGTTCATCCCATCTCTCCGGTTCCACCCATATCGGATACCGTTGTCACCTTAGCGCAGAGCTTTTGTCAAATGCCGGCTGCAGGCCCAGTCGAGTCGCGAATAATAAGTTCGTAAGGGATCTGTCGACCTTCAGTAACAAGCGGGGGAGCTAACAGGAGGTCCGCAGCGGCTTCGGCCAGCGCTCGAACGGGTTGCCGGATCGTCGTCAGAGCGGGCCAGACAATGCTCGCGAAGGCTGTGTCATCGAAACCGGCGACTGAGAGCGAGGCAGGAACGGATATGCCAAGGCGGTGCGCTGTCGCCAGGGCACCTGCCGCCATGTCGTCATTCGAGGCAAAGATTGCGGTCGGCGGGTCTGCGACGGAGAGCAGCAGCTCAGCCGCGGCAACACCGGATCGAAAGTCGAAGTAGCCCTGCTGCACAAGCTCCAGATCAAAATGCAAGCCTGCCTCGGCAAGCGCCCGGGTATACCCATTGAGTCGATGCTCTGAGGCGGCATAGCCCCGGTCGCCAACGATAAACCCGATCCGCTTGTGTCCGAGGCCCAGCAAGTGGGAGGTCATGTCGTATGCCGCGCTCTCATTATCGATAAACACAGAGGATGTCACATCGACGCGAACGCCTGGCTGAACGCGCACGAACGCTACCTGCCGCCGTAGGAGTTCCTGCAGCACGCGAGCGTCGTCGCACGCAGGTGGTGTCAGAACCAGGCCATCTGGATGTACCTGATCGACGAGGCTGACAATATCCTCGAGCAGGGTCGGTGATCCGCGGTCGTACGGTTGAGCAATCATGCGAACCCGGTCTTGCTCACAGCGAGCTCGGATTCCGTGCTGCACCTCATAAACGTACCAGGGGCTGGGGTTGTCACAGATGATCGCGATCTGATGCGAGCGATGCCCTTTCAAAGCGCGAGCAGCAGAACTTGGCTGAAAGGATAGCTGCGCCATCACCTCCTCGACCCGGGCTCGGGTCTCTGCCGTCACGTATTTTTCGTTATTCAGGACGCGGGAGACGGTTTTGATCGACACCTCAGCCACACGCGAAACATCCCTGATGGTCGCGCGGCTCAAGCGCTTTGTCCTCGTCTCCACTCAGGCAGAATAGCCTCTCTGTCCAGACTTCGATAGCACACAGCCTGCCTTTTGCAACTGAGTGGAGCAAAAGTGCACCGGAGATCGCTGCGCTGCCATGCTGCTTGGACTAGGTGGTCGGGCCGGCTTTGAGCTGGCGGGCTTACTTGGGGACGGCGGGGCCGTCTTCTTGTTCGACCTCCTTGCCTTCGCCCGGGAAGGGCCAGTCGCGGTTGAGCGGCTGTGTTTGCTCACGGACGGGCTTCGTGACGTGGTTGATCTTGAGGTTTTCGAGCACGTGTACGCCCAGCTTACCGGCGGTGGCGATGTCCATGTCGCCATCATGATCGAGGTCGGCTGTGATGATTTGAGTGCCGATGCTGGCGGTGCCGTTGACGGAGAGCGCGATGCGGGTGAAAGTAGGGTCAGTAGAGGGATCGGCTATTGCCATGCTGGAGGAGCCGCCGGCACTAGACGTCTGTTGCGGAGTACCAGCGTGGGCCTTGGCGGAGGCGATCTGCGCGGCGCCTGGGAGCCGATACGCATAGACGACGACGGGATCATAGGAGCCGGGGTCGCCGCCGGAATGACCGCGGTAGCGCTTCCCGGTGATGAGTTCGGGTGTGCCGTCGCCATTAAGATCAACCAGGGCCAGGGCATGGGATTGCGAGAAGGACTCATCGATGGTGTGGCGAATCCAGGTGCGATGAGCGGGTGTGCCCGTCTGTTCGAGCCAGTAGAGGCCGTAGCCGTGACCCTGGCCGTAGATCAGATCGAGTTTGCCGTCGTGGTTGACGTCGTAGCCCAGAATCGGAAAGCCGGCGTCTCCGAGATCCCAGTCGCCGTGCCATATCCATTTGTCGTTGTCGGCGTCGACCTGCTGGAACCAGCCGTGCGGTGTGAGGATGTCGGCTTTGCCATCGCCGTCGATGTCGGCGATGCCGATGCCATGGCCGTCCTCGTGCGAGCCGCCGACGTGGTGAACGCGAGGCTTTGCTGTGCTCTTTTCCGGGCCGAAGTCCACCCAGATGACGCCGGAGTGGTTGTAGTGGGAGAGGGCGATGTCGGGTTTGCCGTCGCCGTTGATGTCGCCGAAGGCTCCGCCCTCAGTGTCGAAGCTGTCGGCGATCTTTTCGGCCTTCCACATCTCGCCGGCGGCGGTGGCTTTGGGGCCAGGGTTTTTGTACCACCAAAGGCCGTTGGCGATCCAGCCGGTGGTGACAAGGTCGGGGAGGCCGTCGTGGTCGACGTCAACGATCCACTCGCCACAGTCGGAGACGAACTCGTTGTGGACGCCGACGGTGCGGAACTGGTGCTGCTTCCATACGCCGCCACCGGCACCGGGGTTCTCATACCAATAGGCGCCGCTGAGCAGGTCCGCGAAACCGTCACCGTTCATGTCAAGCAGGGAGATGCCTTCGGCGTGGTCCGTGCCGAGACGGTGCGTGAGAAAGGCGGTGCGCGGCTCGCCGCCGGGACCATCTCCGGGGTGCTGTAGGCGGAACTCGGTCGCGTGCGCAGGATCCTGGGCGAGGCCAGGGGCAGCGGCGAGGAGTGGAAGGGCGAGGAGGAGCGGGGCGACTGGTATACGAAGCATCGTTTTCTCTTGGGCTCCGGGTGGATAGGTGGGGCTAGACGATTTTCATGGTCTCGGGATTCCAGTGGACGACGGCGTTTTTCTCGACGCTGAGATTGCTGAGCAGGGCGGCGCCGGATGCCCGGAAGCCGAAGGTGGCGTCTTCGACGACTGGCTGACGGCTGCGGACGGCGCTGAAGAAGTTGCGGAAGTGGTCGTAGTTGTCGGAGTAGCCGTGCGGGGCGGCGAAGCGCTCGACCTCCTGCGGCGGCGGCCCACTGGGATGTGTGACGGGGTACTTCTTGCGGTACTGCTCGATGTACTGCTGCTGCATGGCGTTGGCGAAGGTGGAGACGGTGTAGCCGGGCTCGGTTTCGAGCGGGGTGCGGGTGACGGTGACGCTGTTGGTCTTGCCGTCGATCTCCATGAGGCCTTCGGAGCCAGTAAAGAGAAAGCCTTCGCTCTCTTCGCCGCCGTCGGCGAAGTTGACGTGAAGGCTGAGGTTGAAGCCTTCGGGGTAGTCGAAGAGTGCGAGCAGGACGTCGAGAGCGTCGCGGCCGTCCTTCCAAAAACGGATCCCCCCAGTGGCCATGGCGCGCGTGGGGCCCTTGGAGCCGGTGATGAAGTGGGTGCCGCTAAAGAGGTGGACGAAGAGATCGCCGGCGACTCCGGAGCCGTAGTCGCTCCACTTGCGCCACTGAAAGAAACGCTCGGCGTTGAAGGGCATCTTGGGGGCGGAGCCCTCAAAGCGTGGCCAGTCGCAGGTTTCGGGCGAGGCATCGAGGGGAATGGAGTAGTTCCAGGCGCCCATCGAGGAGTTGCGGTCCCAGCGCGCGGTGACCATGTTGAGCTTGCCGATGGCGCCCGACGCGAGCAGCTCCTTTGCCTTGGCGTAGACGATCGAGCTGACGCGCTGGCTGCCGACCTGGAGGATGCGATTGGTGGAGCGGGCGGTGTCGATGATCGCCGGGCCATCGGAGTAGAGGTGGATCATCGGCTTTTCGAGGTAGACGTCCTTGCCGGCGTGCATGGCGTCGACGGCGGCCTGCTTGTGCCAATGATCGGGCGTTGCGATAAGGACAGCATCAACGTCTGGCCGAGCGAGGATCTCCCGGTAGTCGCGGGTGGTGAAGACGTCGGAGCCCCAGAGCTCGCGGACGTGGGTGAGGCGGCCGTCGTAGCAGTCGGCCGCGGCGACGAGCTTGACGCCGGGAACCTGGAGCGCGAAGCGGGTATCACTCTGACCCTGGATGCCGGCACCGATGAGAGCGAGCTGAACGGTGTCGTTCGGGGAGCGTGGCGCGGGCGCTGCAGTCTGGGCGAGAAGCGGATGAAGTCGGGTTGCCGCGGCGGCAAAGGTTGCCGTCTTTGCTGCGGATTGAAGGAATGCTCTGCGATCGGGCATCTTCGATGGTCCTCACTTTTTCGGCGGGAGCATAGTGAACCTGCGCCTAAGACAAGAAAGGTACGGGAAGGAACGATGCGGTGTCCAGCGCGCCCGGTGCAGCAGCACCGGACAGACCCGAACTGTTCGCCCTCTTTCGGGACCGGTAAGCCGGCTGCAGTCAACTACCTGAAACAACTTGGTCGATCAACTTTCTCCTGCAGCTTCGTTATTTGGAGATACACGTTGTTGCATGTTTGTGCTTATTCCTGCATCATTGGCAGGCGGTTCCAATCCGAGGTGGCGATTGCAAGCAAGAACTCTCATGCCCGCAGAACGGCAGCAGGAAATCCTGGAGCGTATCCGAAGAAATGGTCGGGTTTTGGCGACGGATCTTGCTCGAGAGTTTCGGATTTCTGAAGACACGATTCGTCGTGCTCTGCGCGACCTTGCCGCACAGGGATTGTGCGCTCGTGTCTATGGGGGCGCGCTCGCCATCTCTCCAGCCTCAGGATCCGCTCTTCAGCGAGGGAGGGAGGCTGTTGAACGAAAGCTTGCGCTTGGAGAAAAGATGGCTTCAATCATCCAACCGGGTCAATTTGTTTTTATCGACGCAGGCTCTACCAACCTGGCCGTGGCCCGTTCCCTTCCTGAAGGCATTGGCATAACCGTGGCTACACACGACCCGGCCATCGCCTCAGTCCTCGCTGGCCGGACGGATCTGACGCTGATTACAATCGGGGGTCAGGTGAATCCGCTCATCGGCGCCGCGGTTGACGGGCAGGCGCTACGTCTTATTTTGGAGCTTCGCCCAGATCTGCTGTTGTTAGGAATATGCGCGATTGACGCGGACGAGGGCGTCGCTGCTTTTCACAGTGAAGATGCACAGATGAAACGTGCGCTGCTCGAGAGGTCGGGCTCGGTTGCGATTGCGGTGTTGAACGAAAAGCTTTCCGCATCGGCACCTTTTCACGTCAGCGCAGTCGATGTGATTGCCGATCTCGTTGTTGAGGCAGATGCGCCAAAGCAGGTTCTGTCAGGCTTTGAATTACGGGGAGTGCGTCTCCATCGAGCTCACGCTCTGAGTTCCAAAACGGGTAGAAAACCGCACATTGTTGCCAATGCCGATGTTGTCGGCAGATCAAGTAGGCCGTCAGCACGCTCGCAAGCTTCTGCGTAATCCTTCGAACACGCTCCGTTCGCCCAGATCGAAGGCGTACGGACCCACCCTCATTTATTCAGGACGCTAAGTCGAGAGCCAAGTGAATCTTCTCGCCGACGCTTGGATACACTAGCTCCTTCGAGCTGAAAAGGAAGTCCATGTGTTGTCACGCTCACTGCTCCGCTACCTCCGCCAGTTTCAGAAGGTCTCTGCGGCTAGCCTTGCTGTTCCTCTTTGCCGTCTCGATCGGTTCCGCTTCTGGCTGGTGTCAAGCACCTGCCCCTGCATGGCGAGGCGTTCTGCAAGACGAGGCTGCTCATCCCATTGTTCAGGCGAAGGTGGAATTGGACGCTGGTGAGGAACACCAGACGGCAACGACTATCTCGGATGGATCGTTCGTCGTCCCCTCGCTTCTGTCGAAGACCTATTCCCTCTCCGTTGAGGTAAGTGGACGTGTCTATCGCAGCTCTGCCGCGATCAGAATTCCGGCGCAAGCCGCAGAGGTGATGCTGACGCTTAAAGCAGATGGTGCCTTGATCGTGGGAATCCAACAGGAAAAGGCAGCGGCCGGCGGAGAGCAGCTTACAAGCAAAGCCGTCAGCGAAATCCCACTCAACAAACGCGACTTCAGTCAGTTGCTTCTGCTGGCAGCGGGTACGGCAGCAGACTCAAGCGGCGCCTCGAACTTCACCCAGCAGTTCGCGATCAACGGGCAGCGTGGCGTGGAAGCAGTTTTCGCACTTGACGGAGCCGATATCAGCGATCCGGAGCTAGGTGGAGGAACCTTCACCAATTTCAATGTGGATGCTGTTCTCGAGCTCCAGTCCCTGTCCGGCGTCATGCCTGCAGAGATCGGTCGGGGCGCTTCCGGTTTCACCAACATTCTGACCCGGTCCGGCACGGACAGTATCCATGGCTCTGTCTTCGAGTTCCTGCGGAACTCCTCACTCGACGCCCGCAACTACTTCGACTACTCTTCTCCGGCAAGTCCGGGACGCATTCCTCCCTTCAAGCGGAATGAGTTTGGTTTCACCAATGGTGGTCCGATCTTTATTCCTCACGCTTACGATGGCCGCGGAAAGGCATTCTATTTCGTCGAGTATCAGGGCTTTCGACAGGTGCTTGGGACCACGCAGGTCTTTGCAGTGCCAACCGCGCAGCAACGATCCGGCATCGACACAACGGCCTACGCCGGCGATACGCTTACCGTACCGGTTGATTCGGCAATTGCGCGCGTCCTTGCGCGTTACCCCCTGCCGAACTTCGCTCAAGGCACATTTGGAGCAAATACATACGCGACCTCCTCGAAGGTGACGACCAATGCCGATCAGTTCTCCGTTCGTTTGGACTATGAGCTGGGAGCCAGGGATCACATCTTTGGCCGATTCACACTCGATAACTTGAATGGCCCAATCACCAACCCGGATCAGACTGTTCTCGATCCGAGCTTTGGTGTAGTGTACATGGATCGCCAGCGGAACGGGGTCATCACGTGGACTCATACGGCTTCATCGCGGCTCGCCTTTGAATCGTCCCTGAGCGTGACACGCACGACACCATCCTTTCCGACGACGAATCAGACCGACCCGGCCATTAAGTTCAACGACGCACTCTTTGAGCCGTTCAATGCCCCGGGCGGTTCGGTCGTACGAGCGTTTGGCAATCTCTTCCAAGCTCGCGAAAACGTTTCGATAACCACCGCCGCGCACGCCTTTAAAGCGGGTGCAGAAATCCGCCTAAACCGCGACACAACCTACTTCGGCACTTCACCCAACGGGGAGTATGACTTTGGAGGTGGAACCTCCTACTCTCCTTTTGAAATCAAGTCTCAAAGCGGGAAGCATGATGTCCATGTAGGTGACCCTCTACCCGATACGCTCTCGGCCCTACTCACCGGCAGCCCATTTGCCTACACCCGCGCGGTTGCGCCTTCGTACTTCTCGAATGGAGAACACATTGGTCCAGCTGCGGATAGCCGCAGTGCATTCGCGGCATATGTGCAGGACTCGTGGAAGGTCACGCCGCGTATGGTGCTTAACTACGGTCTGCGATTCGAACTTTATACGCCTATCTCCGAGCGAGCGCGTCGTACCTCGGGGTTCTACCCGACGGCGAATGGGGGACAGGAGTTCCTGATCAATCCACAGCCGGGCTATCGAACGGCGATGAACAACTGGGGACCGCGTGTTCAGATGGACTATCGTTTCAGCGATCACCTTGTGGGACATGCGGGTGGCGCTTTGACGACGATTCCTCCGAATATTTGGCAGGATAACCAACTCACGGGCGCACTTCCGTTCGTCTTCTACCCTCGTGTAACGGCTGCCGCGGGCGCTCAGATTCCGTATGGCTTCCAGATCACTCCGGCGCAATTGCCCCGTGTCTATACCCCTGCGGGCGTAGACATCTTTGCGAGCGGACGACCAAACGATGTTCCCGCAAACACTGTCCTTGATGTCGACAGGCTGGAACGAGACATTGCCTCGCTTTCAGGCCAGCCCTCACCCCTGAATGTGCAAGCGATCAGCCGAGGCTTCGGCAACGCGATGCTAGGCACCTGGTCGCTAGGGCTGGAGCGCTCGCTGGGCAATGTCACCGCCTCGGTAACGTATGTTGGAACCGCGGCTTATAAGCTGGCGCGCAACACCTTTCCCAACGCCTATCCCGGCGCCACGGCAGCGTTCGCACGCTTCACTCAATTCAATGCGACAGGAGTTCCCATCGGAGGCTTCGGTACGGAGAGCGAAATCACACCAACGTCGCACTCGAATTATCATGCTCTTCAACTTTCAGCCGCGGGTCAGACAGGACACGGTGGTCCCGGCATGCAAGCAAGCTACACCTGGTCGAAGTCGATGGATGACACCAGCACCGTGGCTGGGACGTCGGCGACAAGTACCGTGGGCGCAATCGCTCAAGCCGCACCGCAAGATCCTTTCGATACTCATGCTGAGCGCGGTCCATCGACCTTCGACGCGACACATTCATTTTCGCTCAGCCTTGCCCAGGAGATCCCCCTTCAAACGCTTTCTTTCCTGAACCGAGTGAACAGGAAGGCGGTAGAAGGCTGGCAGCTGATCAGCATATCCAGCATCAGCAGTGGGACTCCCTTTACCGTGTACTCCGGCATTCAGCAGACCGGCGCAGGCTCGGCTAATTCGGATCGACCGGATCAGATTGCCCAGCCCGCACTGTCGACAGCACGTGCTCGGCGTGAGGATTACTTCGGGCGCGGTGACAACAACGCCACTTTCTTTTCCATCCCGATTAATGTCGCTGGCGGGACCGGCCCCAACCAGGGGCGCTTCGGTACGTTGGGGCGAAACACCTTCCGAGGTCCTGCCTTCTACGACTTCGACATCTCGCTCGTAAAGGACACGTCCATAGGAAAGCGTAAGTCCGGAAGCGAACTGATCAATATCCAGTTCCGATCTGAGTTCTTCAACATCTTCAATATCGTGAATATGGGGCTTCCTTCCAACACACTTCTGGGTTCGGGGTTCGGTTTCATCAACCGAACGGCGGGAAGCTCTCGCCAGATTCAGTTTTCCTTGAAATTCGCATATTAGCTTTTTCGCTTGCGCTCGGATTCGGCGAGTACAGCGAAGACATGGAAGACGAGCCCGCCTGCGGCAACCGGTTTCAATCTTTCCACAAGCGATTCGAAGAGATTTTGGGACAAATCGGATTGAGATCAGGTCCCGAAGGTGTGCCAATAGGAGGAATGCCCTGCCTCCTCCACTTAATTTAAAGCTGAAGGTTACCTCTACATCCTAGCTAACCGGGGTGGAGGAACGCGATGCACCGAGTGCAGTTTGGATCCACAAATCGAGGCTACGCTGACAGTGGTCTTATCGTGAAAACTACCGACTGCCCTTTCAAAGACGAAGCTATGGGAGTTCCAGAGATTGGGCAGCGCGAAGTCGTTAGTGTCTCTAAATTATGGTCTGCGTCGATGACCTGCTGCTCAATAACGGCAGCACCTTTCCACGGCCAATGCCTGATTCTTAGTGAGACCCTTGTCCGCTGCACAGAAAAGCTCGAAACCAGAACGCGTATTGTTTGCTCATCTTCCGAGATACCTGCAAGAACCGAGATGTCGGAACGATCACCTTCTTTCAAGATTCATATTGCGCACGAACTATGACCTCGACACAAAACGTGCCTGATAGCTCCGAGCGGTAAGACTAGCCTTACCCGAGTCCATCATATAGTTTAAAACGTAAGACTTCATATGCGTCGAGACACAGCTACGCTTCCAGTTCCTGCTTGATCAGGCGTTCTCATTATCTCCTAACTTTCTAACAAATCCGGGAGCGCAGGTTCTAGATGTCTGCCGAAGAGTGTCACTACAACTACAATCGCAATTGAGGCCGCCCTTGAATGATGACAGCCCGTGTATTGCTTACAGTTCTTGTAGCTATTCAGGGGACGGCTACAGTATTGGTCGATTTCAACCGAACACATGCAACGAACCCGACGTGGCCTGGTCGCGCCCGATTTCATCTCGTCTGGCAGAGTCTTAACCAGCCTCTTTTCGCGATCCTTATCGCACTCCTTATATGGTGGCCCGGAGCTTACGCCGGAGAACGCTTCTACTTAGCCGCTTTGCTGACGGCTATTCCCTGTCTGGGTTTCGTCCTTGCTCAAGCCTCAAGAGAAGCATACGGCGGGACACTTTCGGATCCGAATGGAATTCCGCCGTTCCGATTCCGTGTATCCGGAAAAAGCTTCGAGGTCGATGGGAACGCAGCAGCAGTCTATTGTGCGTTGGCCCTGTTGCTTGTTCTGGTCGCTCTCTTTCATTACGCCAATCGTTCGATATAGCTATACCTAAGTGCGTTGGGCTTCACTCTCCTTCAACGTCCGTTGGCGTGAAGTAGCAGCTTTTTGCCTGCCTCACTCGGGACCGTGGAAGCCTTCCGTGTTGCTCGCATGATGCACCTCGCCATGCTTGGCCTTTTACTGTGGGTCATTTACCTCTTCGGTCTAGGTATAACTTCGTATACCGGCGTGGGTCTTGTAGCAACTCTCATTCATATCGCCCCGAGATCTCCGCCGATTGAACGCGGCATTCTTCCTGACCAATGGCCTGATCTCGGTAATCTTCTACCTGTTCGTCGCTGCCGATCTAATGCTCAGAGGATAGCGATCGTTGAGTACCGGGACGTCCTTCTCTGGATTTGACAACGGAAGCCTCCCTCTTGTTTTGGAGAGCGTTGACAAATGCCTCGATCGCCTCGATATCAACATCTGGAAGGTATTCATGCCCTGGCATATCCGTTCCAAGCAGACCGAATTTGATGATCTGCGCGATTTTGGCTTTCTGTATATCCACTCCAGCGTCTGATCCAGGAACGTATAGAAGCTTGTCCGTACCGAGATCTGGAGGAAGCCTGTCGAACGAGGAAGACCACCTCGTGCGTGCTCTTCCACTTAGGTGATGGCAGGTTGCGCAGTAATGGCCGAAGAGACGTGCGCCCACGGCAAGATTAGGGTTGGCTGGGGCGACTGGAGCGGGTTTCCACTCAGACATGATGTGGCGGAGGTGCTCTGCACTCTGCGGAGTCCTGAGGTTCGCGACGTAAGCAATAAGTGCGTCTCCGCGGCCGTCTCGGAACAGATAAGAATACTGGGGCATGATGGAGTCGTAGCTCACGTCACGCGGATTCATGAAGTGGATGCGAAGCCAAAGTGGCGAACGGCGGCTACCCACTTCGCTGAGGTCCGGCCCCTGGCGCCGGTTGCCGATGAGAGGAGGTTTCTCTCGCCGAATCGCTTCCACGTCCTGGGTTGGACCCCACATCAGCACATCGCTTGAATTTGGGCGCACATACTGGGAGTGGCAGTTGATGCATCCTTCCGAGATATAAACTCCACGGCCTCGTTCAATTAGATTCTGCGCATGGACGATCCTGGGGTTGGCTGCAGCACCTCCAAGAAGATGCTGCAGGATCACGGCAGCCGCCAGCGAGACAAGAACCGCAATGGCCTGCGGAAGGTAGTCCCTTCGGAGACGCCAGAGCAAGGGAAGGACGAACAAGACTCCTGCTGCGGCCACAAACGACGGCGGCACCCGGTGGAGATTCTGGCCCATGCCGATCCCCATAGCGGATCCAATCCAGCCAGCGAGCGCGTAGATCCACCCTGCTTTTCGTGCGCGGTCGATCCGCGAAGAGGTCCGCAGTAGAAGCGCCGGAGCTGCAACGAGTGCGACAGAGTAAAGAGAGACACCGACCGGATACAGGAAGGCCGCGATGGGGGCGTTTGCAGGATGGAGCAGAGCGAGGCAGGCTCCGCCCAGGCTCACGAAGGCACAGACCAGTATTATCAGGATGCCTCGCCGGCGGATCAACCACACGCTGACGAGCGCCGCTGCGAGATGCAAGACGCCAGTACGCCAAAGGTAGTTCGCCCCTCCCACGTGCCGGACTTGAGTGTGGGAGAGTTCTGAATGATGAAGAAGGCTGCCGAATCGAGCCAGATCAACGCCGTAAAAGCACATCACCTTCGATCCAACCGGCGTAGAGCATGATTGCAACATAAACCAGCGTGGCGCCGTTCCAGAGAGCGAAGCTCCATCGTGAATTCAAGACCTCGCCATCCTCCCCGAGCAGAATCGCCAGGACGAGAATTAGAAGGCTAGTGACAAAGCCCGCTGGTCCGTTCCATCCATCGCAAGCTCCTCCCGCTTTACCGTTAGACCACCCTGCCTGGAGAAAGTCTGTAACCCATTCGAGGGTGTGTGTATTTCAAGGTCGCCTGTGATGTACGCGAGCAACGTTGTGTCCAATCAGCCGGCCAGCAGCGCTACCCACCAGCACGTCAGTGGAAAGTGTGCTGACCGAGCACGCGCGTTAAGCTCACGCGGGTCGCCGGCCAATAGAGCCCTACTTGGATCCAGCGAGACGGATACTCCTACACGATAACGGCTAGGGAAGACCAGGCCAGCACACTATGCGATGAAGGAAACGACGAACCGACTCCGGCAGCTCCCTGGAAAATGGCCACGCCTTTGTGCTTCATTAACCGGGCCGCCCTGAAGCAACAGTGCCGACCAGGATCAAGTTGATCGTGACTTCCTTCCCTACATGCAGAATAAAGTTGCTCGGGTCCTTCATGCCCCATTGGACATACGGAATCGGAAACGCTCCTGTCGCCTTACATTGAGTTCCGTCCAGGTGCACCTGCATCAGAACGCTGATTTCATGGGGCATGCCGAGTAGCGTAAAAGTTCCATCGACAACAATGTTGGAGTCCCCGGCAGGAGACAAAGTTCCGCTAAAACGTTTGGGAGCGAAGATCACGGTGCTAAAGCTCGCAGCCTTCAACTCTTCTTGCATCATCTTCTTGTCGCGACTGCCATTTCCGCTGTTGCCGCTCCGCGCGTCGACCGCGATCGTTCCAGTCATACGACCATTGGCTTGGTCGAAGACAACCGTCCCTGTCTGAACCCGGAATGTTCCATGAACTGCGTGCACTGGATCGCTTAGCGTAAATTGGACCTCCGATTTCACCGGATCGATGTCGAGAGATTGTTGCTGAGCCGTGACCGTACCTGACACCAACGAAAGATTAAGAAAAGCGAGGAGCAAGTGGCGAACTGGCATAAGCAACTCCTTTCTTAACTCGCGAACTCGCGGTTCTGGCGTTCCAAGAGCACCAACGCTAGACTAGTGGTCAACCAGTTGAACCCACGCTTCGCTTACTTAGTCTTAATCCTTTAAGATGTGCGGTGTCAAGCGGCGCAACGCGGCTTCGCTAGTGCGCCGGTGCTAGCCTATTTACCTAGGTGAAACCTTATGAGAGTGCCGAAGAGCAAGAAGCCGCTTCTTCCAACTCCGGCGGAGAAGCGCCTATTACAGGCGCTTTGGGCTTTGAAAGAAGCGACCGTGGAAGAGATCGTCAATCACTTCCCTACTCCGGAGCAGCCGAACTACAAGACGACCCATACGTTTCTGCGGATTATGGAGTCGAAAGGGTTTGTGAAGCACCGCGTCTGCGGCAAAGCCTTTGTGTTCACGCCGACATTGAGCGAACACGAGGTCGCGCGGACTTCTGTCAATACTCTTCTGAAACAGAGCTTCGGCGGATCTGCGAGCGGCCTTCTCGTAAACCTTCTGGAGTCCGATACGCTGAGGAGTAGCGAACTTCGGGAGATGGAAAGCCTGATCCGAAGGTACCGAAAAGTAAAAGAGGGAGAGCCATCCCAGTGAAATTTCTTCTGATCTCGCCCACCGCAAGCATTCTTCTTCTGTCGATTCTGTGCGGCTTTATGCTGAAGATCGGTGTCGGATAGGGCCTCTGCTGGTTGGTCGCCCGCTTCGCAACCTCTTCCGTATGCCGATTCATGGTCTGGCTCTCATTCGTACTGCTGAGCGCGGCATACTGGATAATCTGCTTGGCTGAGTTCTATGGAGGTGCTCGGAGTGGCTCGCCCGGAGACATTGGACTCACCACGATCGGATCAGGTCTCCGGGGGGTCACGCTTTCAACGGCCAGCGCCGAGATGGCCGGTCGCTTGATGGGATTAGCGATTCTTGTGTATCTGCTTGGCTTGTTTTCTATGGGCGCCACGGGCGCATGGAGGCGCATTCAGTTAGCCCGTGCACTCAGCTATCGGATCGAACCGCCGGACGCCCTTACCAAGGTCTTTAGGAACCTCGCTGCGGAGATGCAGGCTCCGACGTCCCACCTTTGGCTCCTGCCTGGGCTGACTTCCCCGGCATCAATCGGTTGTGGAGTGCCCGGCTTGAAATGTGCCAGTGGATAAGAGAGAACTGGACAAGGAGAGCATATGGGACGAGGCAAGAAGTACCAGCCTGAGCAGGTGGTGAACCTGCT
>JAABUX010001392.1_pt1 | contig 36857 bp, 33 predicted proteins | sample 5561851 | NCBI WGS metagenome assembly JAABUX01 (sample SAMN10711883, study PRJNA513361) | rock metagenome | isolation source: Antarctica rocks | place: Antarctica: Victoria Land, Richard Nunatak red sandstone | collected 2016-01-03 | reverse complement strand
GAGCGCATCGGGGCCGGGGATCTGTTCTACTCCGATGTTCTCATCGTCGACCAGGCACTGCACCTGTTCGGCGTGCAATCCCACCCCCCACACTATTCTACGGAGATTCTACGGAGCGAGTAGAAACCACCTTACGCATGCTCGGCGTGCAACCACAGCCGACACGACAGACGGCCGAATGGGACATCAAGGGTAGCCTGTTCAAGATTGTCGAGACGGATGCCGTCGACGCGGCTATCGCCGCGGACATACAAGCGGCACTGCGCCAACAGGGCAGGGGGATCGCGACGGTCGACGCCCTCATCACCGCCGTCGCGCGCCGCGCCAACCTCGTGCTGCTCACGACCGACGACGACCTGACAGCCGTGCCATCGCTGCAGGTCGAGAACTGGATATAGCGCGCGGACCTGTTTACAGCGCGGTGGTCACGAAGTGGCCGCCATCGAACAGCCGAGCACGCAATCGGTTAACCGGACGCGGCAACGGTGATATGCCTACGGGAGGTCCGAGAAGATGAGGTTGAGCGGCAGGCTGAAGCCAGGGAGCAACTTCTCGTCGGTCAGGTTGCCGCCCGCGCCGACGAAGCGCATCGGGCCGTCAATGTCATAGACATGGACGACGTGCCGGCGCGGATAGACACACCACACGCGATGCGCTCCGCCCGCGAGGTAGTCCTGCACCTTCTCGGCCACGTCGTCGGCACTCTCCGACGGACTGATCACCTCCACGACGAGCTGGGGAACGGTCGGGAAATACTCGCTCCTATCCCACGGTACGTTGGCAAGTTGCTTCGCGGGCACATAGACGACATCGGCGCCTCTCACTTGAGTAGGATCGTCTGGAATAGAAAACCGCAGGCCAAACTCACCACTGGCAACAAAGCCCACCAGTCGGTTGCGCGATTCTCTTCCCTGCCCCGGTTCCCAGCCTACGGCCAGTGCCGTCTCGCGAAGGTAGCGTCCTAGTTCCTCCGTGATCGCCGACTCTATCAGTCCGTGTTCTCCTTTTGGCGGCGGCATCGTCCGGACCTCTCCCCGGACGAATTCGTGGCGGTTGCCATCGTTCGGCAGGGCCATGAACTCGTCCAGGCTGATACGCTTCGTCTGTGCGACCATCTCTCATCCTCCGTCTTGTTACTCACAGTGTAACCTCATACGAGAAGAGGCGCGCGGGCCAGGGCCACTAATCCGCTTGACGACGGCACGCTAGACGTGCTACCTTTCATCGTCGCGGACATCGACGGGCTGATCCTGCGCGTCGGGGCCGACCGCGCTGTCGCGCGCTCGCAACGAGACCGCGTACAGCTCATCGTCTCGCGACAGGTACGGGTACTGGCAGAGAAAGGGGTAACGCGATGACCGCTCGTTCGTCCGATTCTTCCCAACGGGGCGACCGCCGCGCGGATGTCGCTATCGTGGGCGCGGGGCTGGCCGGACTCACGGCGGCGCGCACGCTGGCGGCGGCAGGACTCGACGTCGTGGTGCTGGAGGCGCGGGACCGCGTGGGCGGCCGCACCGATACGCGGCCCACCGCCGATGGAACGCGGCTGGACCTCGGGGGCCAGTGGATCGGGCCGACCCAGGACCGCATCGCGGCCCTGGCCGCCGCCGTTGGCGTCACGACCTTCCCGACCTACGTCGACGGGCGCAACCTCCAGGTGTACGAGGGGCGGCGCACGCTCTACGACGGCGCCATCCCCACGGGCGATCCCTTGACAGCGGCCGAGACGGTCGAGGCGCTGCTGACGCTCAATATGATGGCCATGAGCGTCCCGCTGGAGGCGCCGTGGGAGGCGGCCGATGCCGCCGCGTGGGACGCGCGGACGTTTGCCACCTGGATCGAGGCCAACGTCGCCTCCGCGGCGGTGCGCTTCGCGCTGACGCTGGCGGTTCAGGCCGTCTTCTCGGCCGAGCCACGCGACCTCTCGCTGCTGCACGTCCTCTTCTACATCCACTCCGCCGGCGGCCTGGAGCGCCTGGTCGGTACCACGGGCGCGGCGCGGGAGCGGCGCTTCCATGCCGGGGCGCAGGGGGTCTCGACGCGTGTCGCCGCCGCGCTTGGCAACCGCGTGGCGCTCAACGCGCCCGTGCATACCATCATGCAGGACGAGGAGGGCGTGGTCGTGATCAGCGAGATCCTCACGGCCAACGTGCAGCGGGCCATCGTGGCCATCCCGCCGACGCTGGCCGGACGCCTGCGCTACGACCCGATCCTGCCGCCACTGCGCGACCAACTCACCCAGCGCGTGCCCATGGGCACGGTGATCAAGGTGCAGTGCGTCTACGACGCCCCGTTCTGGCGCGATGAGGGGCTGTCCGGGCAGGTCACCAGCGATAGCGGTCCCGTCCGTGTCACCTTTGACAACTCGCCCCAGGGCGGCACGCCGGGCGTGCTGCTGGGCTTCGTCGAGGGCGACGAGGGGCGTCACTGGATGACGAGGGACGCCGAGGAGCGGCGCGCCGCCGTTCTCGACTGCCTGGCCGGCTATCTCGGCCCGCGCGCCGCCGCGCCGAGGGAGTACGTCGAGCAGAACTGGGCCGCGGAGGAGTATACGCGCGGCTGCTACGCCGGCTACATGCCGCCAGGGGTCTGGACAGCTTACGGGCCCGCGCTGCGCGCGCCGGTCGGGCGCCTGCACTGGGCGGGCACGGAGACGGCAACGGTCTGGAACGGCTATATGGACGGCGCCGTACAGTCCGGCGAGCGCGCGGCGGCCGAGGTGCTCGCGGCGCTCAGCGTCCGGGCATCCCCGCCTCCAGCCCCAGCCCTGAGGCTGCTACGATTGGTCGATGAGCAAGAACAAGAAGAGGTATAGGGAGGATACCATGGCCACGCGTGAGGAGCTGCGCGAGGCGCTCGACGATGACGTGGCGGGGCCAACGCCAACGAGCGCGTGCGGCGCGCCATGAGCGCCTGGACGCGCGTCATCCACATCCAGGCTACCGCCGCCGATCCCGATCCCGACGCCGACGCCGCGTTCACCATGACCGTCGAGCGGGGCGAGGTGACGTCGCTACGCGACGGCCCGCACGGCACGCCGGACTTCGTGATTAGCGGGCGCGGCGAGGACCTGGAGGAGTTTCCGCGCTCCTTCGACGATCCAGACGCCGATGCCAACCTATGATCAAGAGAGCAGTATACTAATGGCGTATCAGAGTCCCATCCACCGCGCTTGATCGCTTTCCGGAGGCACGTCCATGGCCAGCGAAACCCCTGTTCGTCCACGACAGCGCGCCTCCACGACGCCCTGGCCACCGCACGACAGTGAGGAGAGCATCGTGGGGACCGACCTGCACCAGACGACCATCACCAACGTGCGCTGGGCCATGAACGAGGCTGCGCGCCGCGTCGCGGCCTCCCAGGGCGCCCAGGGCACAATCCCCGCGACGCTGCCCTGGCAGGCCCTCAGCCAGATCATCCTGCTGGGCTGCATGCGCGCCGACGGCTCGCTCTATCGCACCCTCCCCGACGTGTTCGTCTACCCGCGGCGGGTCGATCCGCGTACCAGTTCGCTGACGGTGCAGGTTGACGGGCCGCCCCGGCTCATCGTCGAGGTGCTGAGTGAAGCGACCTACGAGGCGGACCTGGAGCAGGGCAAGGGTTTCAGTTATGCGCGCGCGGGGGTCCGCGAGTACCTTGCCATCGACCCTACCAGCGCCTACCTGCCCGAGGGCATCCGCGCCTGGCGCCTCATTGATGGCGTTTATCGTCCCTGGGACGCCGCCGATGACGGACGCTGGCACAGCGCGGAGATCGGCGTTTCCATCGGGCTGGAGGGCGTGCTGGCGACCGTCTACACGCTAGAGGGCCGCCGCCTGCTGCGCGAGGGCGAAGTCGAAGAGGCCCTCGACCAGCGCGACGCGACGATCGCTCAGCAGGCCGCGGAGATCGTGGCGCTGCGCCGCCAGCTGGAAGAGCAGCAGCAGGGCGACGCGTAACGCGCGGCGGTCAACCGCAAGGCCAGCGCGCTAGCTTATGCCTCACCACTAACACTGAGCGGTCATTGGCCGCTCGCCACCGCGACGGGCGCCTCGCGGAACTGGCGCCGGTAGAGGTCGGCGTAGAGGCCGCCCCGCGCGAGTAGCGATTGGTGCGTGCCGCGCTCGGCGATGCGCCCGTCCTGCACCACCAGGATCAGGTCCGCGCCCTCGATCGTGCTCAGGCGGTGCGCGATGACCACGCTGGTGCGCCCGGCCAGCAGCGTCTTCAGCGCCCGCTGGATGGTGGCCTCGGTGCGCGTGTCGATGTTGCTGGTGGCCTCGTCCAGGATCAGGATGCGCGGGTCGGCCAGCACGGCGCGCGCAAACGAGAGCAGCTGCCGCTGTCCCTGGCTCAGCGACCCACCGCCCTCGCCTAGCACCGTGTCGTAGCCATCGGGCAGCTGCGTGATGAAGCCATGGGCGTCGACCGCGCGCGCCGCGGCCTCGATCTCCCCCTGCGTGGCGCCCTCGCGGCCGTAGCCGATGTTGTCGGCGATGCTGCCACTGAAGAGGAACGGCTCCTGGATCACGATGCCGATCTGACGGCGCAGGCTGGTCCGCGTCACACCGCGTACGTCATGCCCGTCGACCCGCACGGCCCCGCCGCTGACGTCGTAGAAGCGCGGGATCAGGTTGGCCGTGGTCGTCTTGCCGGCGCCCGTCGGGCCGACCAGCGCCACGGTCTGCCCCGCCTCGATCTCGAAGTCGACGTCGTGCAGCACGTTACGGCCGCTGGTGTAGGCGAACCGCACGTGGTCGAAGCGGATGTCGCCGCGGATGGGGCCGATGGCCGGCGTGCCCGGTGGGTCGGCCGGTTCGCGCGGCTCATCCAGGATGGAGTAGATGCGTTCGCCGCCGGCCAGCGAGGACTGCAACTGCGTGTAGACCTGCGAGATCAACTGGATGGGGCGGAAAAACTGCTGCACGTAGATCAGGAACGCCGCCAGCACGCCCACCTTGATCTGATTATTATAGACCAGGTAGCCGCCGAATCCGATCACGATGGCCGTGGCCAGCGTGGAGAGCACGTCGATGGTAGGCGAGAAGGCCGAGGTGATGGCCACGGCGGAGACGTTGGCGTCGCGGTTGGCGCGGTTGCGCTCGCGGAAGCGCGTGATATTGGCGGCGGTGCGGTTGAAGGCTTGGGCTTCGCGCACGCCGACGATCTCCTCCTGGATGTCGGCCGTGACGTCGCCCACCGTCTGACGGGTGCGCCGAAAGGCCCGACGCGACCGCTGCGCGAAGAAGACCGTCACCGCGACCATCACCGGGATGATCACGTAGCTGGCCAGCGCCAGCGGCACGTTGAGGAACAGCATGGCGATAATGATGCCGACGAGGCTGAACAGTGAGCCCAGCAGCTGCGTCAGGCCCTGCGAGAGCAACTGGTTGATCGTGTCCACATCGTTGAGCACGCGGCTCATCAGGTCGCCCGCGGGGTGGGTGTCGAAGTAGCCCAATGGCAGATGCTGGAACGAGTCGAACAGGCGCGCGCGCAGCCCCGCCAGCACCCGCTGGCCCGTGGCGCCGATGCGGGAAATCTGACCGCGCGTGGCCAGCGCCCCGACGATATAGACCACGAACAGCACGGCCATGTTAAGGGCTAACCCGCCCGGATTGGGGTGGCGCACCGCGATGTCGTCGTCAATGGCCCGGCTGATCAGCCAGGGTCCCGCCGCCTGCGCCAGGGCGCCCACCACGATGAACAGCAGGATGACCAACAATTGCGGGCGATATGGCGCAAGCTCGCCCACCAGGCGGCGCGCCGTCCGTCCGCGGTCGCGCGCCCTCTCGTCACTCGCGCCGGCGATGGCTTCGATGCCGCCCGGCCCTCGTCTCATAGCCATGATCAGGACCTCCTCGCGACGATAGGCTGAGCGTGGCCGCGGTCCGTATCGCCGCCCGTCTCGCGGTCGGCGTCCGGTTGTAACTGTGAGCCCAAAATCTCGTTGTACAGCTCACTGTCGCGCAGCAATTCGTCGTGCGTGCCCCGCGCCGCGATACGGCCGCCGTCCAGGATCAGGATGAGGTCGGCGTCGCGCACCGTGCTGATGCGCTGGGCAATGACCAGCGAGGTATGCCGACCGTCGCGCATCAGGCGGTCCAGCGCCTCCTGGATCAACACCTCGGTGCCGGCGTCGACGGCGGAGGTGCTATCGTCGAGGATCAGGATGCGCGGGTTGACCAGCAGCGCGCGGGCGATGGCGATGCGCTGGCGCTGCCCTCCCGAGAGCCCCACGCCGCGCTCGCCCACCACGGTATCATACCCCTGCGGCAAGGCGCGGATAAATTCATCGGCCTGGGCCGCGCGCGCCGCCGCCTCAATGTCGTCCCGCGTCGCGTCGGGCCGACCGTAGGCGATGTTGTCGCGCACGGGGCCGCTGAACAGCAGCGCCTCCTGCAGCACGATGCCGATCCCGGCGCGCAGGCTGGAGAGCGTCACCGTGCGCACGTCATGGCCGTCGATACGGACGCTGCCCGCGGTGGCGTCGTAGAAGCGCGGTACCAGGTTGACCAGCGTCGTCTTGCCCGAGCCGGTCGTGCCCAGGATGGCCACGGTCTGCCCCGGCTCGGCGGTGAAGCTGACCCCGCGCAGGATCTCGCGCTCGCCGCCGGGGTAGCCGAAGTGGACATCGTCGAAGCGTACCTGCCCCTTGACCGGCGGCAACTCGACCGCGTCGGGCGCGTCCTGGATCTCCACCGGCGCGTCCAGCACGTCGAAGATGCGCAGCGAGGAGGCGCCCGCGCGGGGGATCTGCGCGGCTAGGAAGCCGATGGTCAGCACGGGCTGCAACAGAAAACCCAGGTAGCTGTTGAACTCGACCAGCGTGCCGATGGAGAGGCTATGGTCGATCACCTGCGAGCCGCCGTACCAGATGATGGCCAGTGTGCCCAGATTGGCGACGAAGAACACGAAGGGGAAGTTATTGGCGAGCATGGTGATGGTCTGGACGTTCTTATCCAGCAACTCCTCGTTGACCTTGCGGTAGCGCGCGGTCTCGTAGTCTTCGCGCGCAAAGGCCCGGATCACGCGCACGCCGGCCAGGTCTTCCTGCAGCACGGTGTTGAGCCGCCCCAAGGTCTGCTGCACCTGCCCAAAGAGCGGGCCGATGCCGCGCACGAAGCGGAACAACAGGACGAGGATGGCCGGGATGATTAGCAGCGCCACGATGGCCAGACGCCAGTTGATGGTCAGCATCAAGACAGTGACCGCGACAAGCATGATGGCGGAAGACATCAGCTGGATCACGCCGTTGCCGGCGAACTGGCGGATCTGCTCCACGTCGTTGGTGAGGCGCGTCACTAACTGGCCGGTCTCTACCTTATCGTAGTAGCTGAAGCCCAGCCGCTCGATCTTGGCGAAGAGGGCGTCGCGCAGGTCGTAGGCCACGCCCTGCGAGGCGCGCTCGGTCAGGAACCCCTGCATAAAGGTGAACAGGCCGCGCACCACGGCAACGGCGACCAGCCCCCCAATGGCGACGCCGATGACCGAGGCGTCGCGGTGCGCCGTCACGCCGTCGATGACCAGGCGGATAAACTGCGGCGTGGTCAGGTTAGCCGCCGTCACAATCAGCAGCGCCACCAGCGCCCCGGCGCTGTCCCCCGCGTGGCCGCGCAGGTAGGCCATGGCGCGCAGCAGGGCCTTACCCGCTCCGGGTGGAGTGCGCCCCGGCCCACCGGGTCCGCGCGCGCCGCCCGGCCCACCACCGCCCGGACCGCCACCTGCACGGCTTGCGCCGTCGGGACGAACTCCCGCTCTCTGTCCTTGCGCCGTGGCCATGCCTTATCCTCCCCGGTTTCGCTCCAACCGGCCCTGTGTGCTCGTCAAAGCGACGAACACGCCCACCCGTGTCACTGTACCAGGAGACGGGCGCCGTCGTGAACTGGTCAGATGGGCAGGCGCGCGTCCGCGGGTTAGACGGCGCGCGCGTCAGCCGCGGCGTGCGGCGACCCTGGCATGATTTGCATCAGTTCGATGCGGTTGCCGTCGGGGTCCGCGATCCAGTATTGCCAGTTGTTGTCCTGGCCGAGCGTCGCGGCGCCCTCGATGGGCAGACCGTGCTCCGTGAGCTGGCGCAGCGTCGCGTCCATGTCGTCGACCAGCAGGCAGAAGTGGTTGTAGCCCGCGTCGGACGCCGGGCGCGGGCCGCCCTCGCCCGCGCTTGCCCCGGGGAACAGTTCAACGAAGTGGCTGGGCGCGACCTGCAGGTAGACGATCCAGGGCGACGGCTCGCCCTCGCGGTCCAGCCGAAACGCCTCGCGCAAGCCCAGCTTCGCGCAGTAGAAATCGAGCGACCGCTCCAGGTTAGTGATCCGAAACGCGACGTGCCCTATACCCGTGATCATCCTTGCCCCGCTCCTTCCATCTATCTATCTATTGGTAGTAGTATCGGTGTCCGCCTATTGGTAGTAGTATCGGTGTCCGCGTCTGTTGCGGAATCAAACGGCACTGTTTGATGGGCCGCGTCCCACACCCGACCGCGGTCGGCCTCCGTTTGGCATGCGACCGCGGTCGCGGGCGCGATGCTCTAGGCGTGGGACGGCCGCCCCATTTGCGGAGGCAGCGCGGTCGAGAAATCGTCCGCGAAGCGGCGCGCATAGTCCGTGAGCAGCACCTCGACCCGCGTGGGGTCGGGCGAGGCGACGACGAAGCCGACGTGGTGGAGCTTCTCCATGCGCATCACGATCTCGGGGTCGTCGTAGGCCGCGGTATCGGGATACTCCTGGCGCGCCAACGAGACGATCACGCCAGCATAGTCTTGACGCTGCTTTGGCGCTTTGTAGCCCTTACCCCTGCCCCGGGCGTCGCGCAGCGAGGGGATCTGCGCGGCCTCCATCCGCGCCCACTCCGCCCACAGGTTCACGTCGGTCGCCGCCTCGACCGCGTCGGCGATGCTGGCGCCGCCCACGCGATTGGCCGCCTCCAGGAAATAGAAGCGTCCATCATCATGCCCCTTGATGCACTCCAGGTGTACGGCGCCACGCACCACGCGCAACGCCTTGATGACCGCGCGGTTGACCGCCCGCAACGCCGCGTCGTCGTCGGAGCCGCGCGCCACCAGGCGCGTGGTCGAGATGCCGCCCTCGTGGTAGACATCGAGCGGCGGCCGGCCGTACTGGCTGGTCTCGCAGAAAACGACCTTGCCCTCCGAGACGAGCGAGTCGACGTGGTAGACCATGCCCGGCACGTAGCGCTCCAGCAGGTGGAACGAGCGGCGGTCGCCCAGCTCGTCCAGGCGCGACCACAGCTCGTCGGCCGCGTTGAGCCGGGTGATGCCGATGGTGGAGACCTCGCCGCGCGGCTTGAGCACCCACGGCGGCGGGACGCGCGCGACGTAGGCGGCGACCTCGTCGTCGTTAAAGACGGGTACGAAGTCGGGCTCGATGATGCCCTGCTCGCGCGCCGCCACGCGCATGGCCAGCTTATCGCGCACCAGCCGCGCCGTGCTGCTATCCGGACCCGGCAGGCGCAAATGCTCGCGCAGGGCCGCCGCCGTTTCCACGTCGTAGTCGTCGAGCGGGACGATGCGGTCGATAGGGATGCGGCGCGCCAGGTAACTGACGCCCAGGATCACCTGCCGCGCGTCGGCCAGATCGGGCATGTGGACAAGCTCGTCGATGGCCTCTCGCGGCCAAGGGGCCCCTTCCAGCGCCGAGGCCGTCAGCAGCAGGACGCGGCAGCCCTCGCGTTTAGCCTGGCGCAGGAACGCGGCGCCCTTCTCGTAGCTGGCCAGGCAGAGCACGGTTGGCGGACTTGACGGGGTGGACGGGTCCTGATCAGCCATCGCGGTCACTCCTCGTGGTATAGAGCTGGCAACTGTGGCAGCATCATGTGCGGCAGCGTCGTGCTGCCTCGTTCCATACGTCTCGCCGTCGAGACCACCTCATACCGCTATTGTAACCTTTACGCGGCAGCCTATCAGTTGCCAGTTGCCCGTTTGCCCGTTTGCCCGTGCCCGTTGGGGTGCGCCCCGAGATTGATACTGTTGGCAAATAGCACCCTCCTTTTCCCACACGATGGGGCGCAGTTTGGTATCACAAAAGCAGGGGGCGCGGTGTAAGGCCAGGCATCGGCTATACTCCGGGCAAGTCCCACAACGCGGGCTATCTATCGGCGCGCATGCGCCATGACCATGGGACAAGATGCTCGGATAGGAGCGATCCGATGAGATGGACGGGCAGGAGGGCGGCATGACGGACGAGGACGCGGGCGGCAATAGGACGGATAACGGGGCCGAGCCAATGGGAGCGCGCGGGCGGCCGACCACGATCGACGAGACGCTGGCGCTGGTCGAGGCCGACCGCCTGGCCCTGGTGCGCTTCTTGTGGTGCGACACCGATGGCGTGGTGCGCGGCAAGATGTCGAGCGCGACCGGGCTGGGCGAGCGCATGGCCTCGGGCATCGGCCTGACCAAAGCCATGCAAGCGATGAGCATGCTCGACCACCTGCAGCCCGTCGAGGGCATGGGGCCGGTCGGCGAGGTCCGGCTTGTGCCCGATCCCACCTCGTTCGTCCCGCTGCCGTACGCCGACCGGCAGGGCGCGCTGCTCTGCGACCTGCTCACCCCTGCCGGCAAGCCCTGGGAGGCCTGCCCCCGGTCGTTCTTGAAGCGCCAGATCGGCCACGCGGCCGCGCGGGGTCTGCGTCTGCAGGCATCGTTCGAAGGCGAGTTCCTCCTGGCCAGCGTCGGGGCCGACGGCGTCCCGCGGCCGGTCGACGCCGCGCAGTGCTTCAGCACCACGGCGATGAACAGTAGCAACACCTACCTCGGCAATCTGGTCGACGCCCTGCAGCGGCAGGGATTACCGCTGGAGCAGTACTACCCGGAGCTTGGTCACGGGCAGCAGGAGATCACGATCCGCCACGCCCCGGCCCTGCGCGCCGCCGACGACGCCGTGACCCTGCGCGAGACGGTGCGCGGGGTGGCGTCGCCGCTGGGCTTGCACGCCACCTTCGCTCCGAAGCCGCTGGCGCAGCAGGCGGGAAACGGCGCGCACATCCACTTCAGCGCCTGGGATGCGAGCGAGACGACCAACCTGTTCTACGACCGCGACGCCACGTATGGCCTGAGCCTGCTGGGCCGGCGCTTCGTCGCGGGGGTCGTGGCGCACCTGCCGGGCCTCGTCGCGCTGACCTGCCCCTCGGTCAACTCCTATCGCCGCTTGCAGCCGCGCGCCTGGTCCTCGGCCTATAGCTGTTGGGGGCCGGACAACCGCGAGGCCGCGGTGCGCGTGGCCTCGCCGTTCAGCCACGACGAAAGCGGTACCCTCAACGCCGAGCTCAAGCCCGTCGACGGAGCGTGCAATCCCTACCTGGCGCTGGGCGGCCTGATCGCCGCCGGCCTCGACGGCATCGCCCGCGGGCTCGACCCCGGCGAACCCGTGCTGGCCGATCCGGCCGACCTCTCCGACGACGAGCGGACGCGGCGCGGCGTCGCCCGCCTGCCCTCCTCGCTCGGCGAGGCGCTTGCCGCGCTGGAGGCGGACGTGGTGCTGACCGAGGCCCTGGGTCCGCTGTTGCTCTCGGCTTACCTCGCCGTCAAGCGCGGCGACATCGCCGACTTCGCGCGGCAAGACGAGGACGAGGAACGCATGGCCCACGCGCGCACGTTTTAGCCAGGGAGCCTGCCCTGTCCAGGAGGACGTTCACCATGACCGCTATCGACTTAAGCCACGTCCCCGTGGTCGACAACCACTGCCATAGCCTCATGCCCGCCCAGCACCCCACCGACGCGGTGGCCTGGCGCCGGCTGTTCACCGAGTCGACCGGCGCGGAGACCGCGCGTCAGCACGTGCCCGCGACGCTCTTCTATCACCGCCTGACGCGCGAACTGGCCGCGTTCCTGGGCTGCGCGCCAACGGAAGAGGCTGTGTTGGCGGCCCGCCGGTCGCGCGACGCGAGCGACCTGATCCGCCTGCTGCTGCGCGCCGCCAACATCGAGGCGCTGCTGGTCGACGAGGGCTACCCGCCTCCTGACACCGTCCTGCCACGCGCTGAGTTGGCCGCCCTGGCCGGACGCCGGGTCGCCCCCATGCTACGGCTGGAAGTGCTGATGCAGGGTCTCATCGCCGCGCACGACACGCTCCCCATGGTGACGGAGGCCCTCACAGCTGCCCTGGCCGACGTCAGAGCGCAGGGCTACGTGGCCCTCAAGACGGTCGTGGCCTACCGCACCGGGTTGGACATCCGCGCGTGGCCGGACGACGACGTGGGGGCTGCCTTCGCCGCCGCGCGCGGCGAAGTCGAGCGGACGGGCGCGCTACGGCTGGCGCACAAGCCTCTGCTGGATACGCTGCTGCACGTGGCCTTTGCCCTGGCGTCGCGGCAGGAGCTGCCGGTACAGTTCCACACCGGCTACGGCGACACCGACGCCGACATGCTGCTGGCCAACCCGCTGCACCTGCGCGCCGTGCTGGAGCGCGAAGAGTATCGCGGCATGCCGGTCGTCCTCCTGCACGAGTGCTATCCCTACACACGGCAGGGCGGCTACCTGGCCGCGGTCTACGACAACGTCTACCTGGACCTGTCCTACGGCATCCCACTGCTGGGCTACAATGAAATGGTGGCGTTCACGCGTGCGGCATGCGGCGTGGCGCCGCTGTCGAAGCTGCTCTACAGTTCGGATGGCATCGGTGTGCCCGACATCCATTGGCTGAGCGCGCTGCACGGCCGGCGCATCCTGGGGCAGGTTCTGGGCGAAGCGGTTGGGAGCGGCGAGTTGGACCTGATCGAGGCCGAACAGGCTGGCGAGGCGATCCTGCGCGGTAACGCGACGCGACTATACGGGCTCTAGAGTGTTGCGCTCCCTGGCCGACGCGCCCTCGGGACACAAAGCCTGACACGCGATGTCCCCCTGATGGTCCCTCTGTCGGTGTCCATGGGACGATGAGGACCGGGCGCTATGCCGGCGCGGAACGGGCGCCGATGGGACGACGCAGCACCAGGCGGTCGCCGCCGGGCCAGTAGTAGTCGCGGTCCGTGCGCCGGTCGACGAAGCCACGCGCGTGGTAGAAAGCGCGCGTGGCCTCGTACGGGGCATAACCGGCGCTCGCGGCTACGGTCGAGACCTCGAGCTCGCGCATCCCGTCGGCCGTCGCTCCTGCCGCCGCGTGGTCCAGCAGTGCCGTTCCCACGCCACGCCCCTGCCAGGACTCCTCGACACCCATCCAGGCTACCTCGCGCACGAGCGGGTCCGGCGTCGGCGCAACGAGCAAGAATCCGATCAGGGCGCCCTCATTGTCGTCCCCACCATTATGGTCATGCGCGGCCCAACCCACGGCGTTCTCTTTGAGAAGCGCGTCGATCGCCCGCAGGTCGGCGGGACTGAACCAACGACGCAGGCTCGCGGCCAGACCGCGCACCGCCCCGGCATCGTCCGGCGCGAGTGCGCGTATCTTAAACTTATTAACCATTGCTACCAGTTTATGGTATCCAGTTATACGATTGTCAGGGAAAGTGTACCCGTCTTACACAACCACTACCCGATGACCGGCAACTTGTCCTCACCGCGGACAGAGCTGCGACAGCTGCTGTCAACAAGTGCTGCCCGATCCCGTGACCCTGCTGGTCGGGAAGGACACCGAATGTGCCGACCCAGCCGATTCGCCCCCGGCAACGGTTAAAGATAAAGCCTCGGCCTACAACGTCAGCCGGTTGGCAGCGCAACGAGAGCCGGCAGTGCCACGGAGTGCGACCATCAGCCGGGGTATCGGCCACGCCAACCGCGTTTTCGCCGACCAGAAGCCAGCAAGATGCTGGCGGTCCCAGAGGGCACGACCACCGATATCTACTGCCACTCGTCACTCGTCACTCGTCACTCGTCACTCGTCACTCACCCCAGGTGAGCGTCAGTTCTCCGATGTAGATCTGGTCGCCGGGCTGGGCGCCCGCGCGCTCCAGGGCGGTGGTCACGCCAAAGCGCCGCATCAGCTCTTGCAGGCGGTCCATGCTCTCGGACTCCGCGGGGTTGGTCATGGCCACGGCGCGCTCGGCCCGGCGGCTACGCACGCGGAAGCCGCTGGGGATGCGCGTGACACTCACCTCGTCGACCGGCTGAACCTCGGCCACGGGCAGTTCGCGTGGTTGCGCGGCGCGCTCGGCGCGCGCCTGCTCCAGCAACGGCCACACATCGTTGAACAGCGCCGTGACGCCCGCGCCGGTCACACCCGAGATCGCGTGAGCGCGATAGCCGCGACCCTCCAGGGCGCGGCGCAATGCCGGCCACTTCTCGGCGGCCTCGGGTATGTCCATCTTGTTCACGCCCACCACCATGGGTCGCTGGGAGAGGCCTTCCTGATAGAGCTCTAACTCGTTGTTGATGACGTCGAAAGAGTGCAGCACCTCGTCGACCGTGCCAGCGGAAGCGTCGAGCAGGTGGATAAAGACGGACGTGCGCTCGACATGGCGCAAGAACTCGTGGCCCAGGCCCGCCCCGCTGTGCGCGCCCTCGATCAAGCCAGGGATGTCGGCGGCCACCAACACACGATCGCTAGTGAGGTCCCCGCCGCCGAGGTCGACCACGCCGAGATTGGGACTGAGGGTGGTAAACGGATAGTCGGCGATCTTGGGGCGGGCGGCGCTGACCCGCGCGAGCAGCGTCGATTTGCCCGCGTTGGGCAGGCCGACGATGCCGACATCGGCAATCAACTTGAGCTCGAAGGTGATCCAGTGCTCCGCGCCGGGCTCGCCGTTCTCGGCAATGCGCGGCGCCTGGCGCGTGGACGTGGCGAAGTGCGTGTTGCCCAACCCGCCACGCCCGGCGCGAGCCACCATGACGCGCGCGCCCGGCTCGTCCAGATCAGCGATGACGGCACCGCTATCGGCGTCCGCGACCACCGTGCCCACCGGGACGTAGAGGGTCAGGTCCTCGCCAGCTTTGCCATGCTTCTTGCGGCCCTCCCCCTTGCCACCGCTCTCGGCGGCGTAGTAGCGCCGATTGTAGGCGTAGCGGTAGAGCGTATTGAGGCGCGCATCGGCCTCGACATAGACCGAGCCGCCGCGGCCGCCGTCGCCACCGTCGGGACCGCCGCGCGGGATATATTTTTCGCGCCTGAAATGGAGCGAGCCGGCGCCACCGTCGCCGGCGCGGACGTTGACTTTGACGATATCACGAAGCACGGTACATGACGTTGCCTATCTCCTGGGCCAGCTCGCGCAGCGACGCGCGCGCCGCTTGCGCCCGCGCGTCGCCATCGTCGCGCACCAGCGCGCCGAGTACGGCATTGGCCCCGGTTGGTACAAGTACAATAATTCCCGTCGAATCGTCGGCCAGCAAGACCGGCTGCTCGAGGTCGGCCGCGCTGCCCTGGCCCGACTCGGCCATCAACGAGCGCAACTCGCCCGTCAGATCGGGATCGGCCTCACCAGCCAACACGCGGCCCGCGCTATCGATCACCGACATGGCCAACACATCGGGCACATCGACCAAGGCCAGACGCTCACGTACGTGGTCGAGCCTGACGTCGACCGCGGACGCCGCGCCGCTAGACGGCGGCAAGGCGGATAGAAAGCCCGTCCCGCCCGTGTCGCCCTCGTAGTGGGCGGCCTGCTCACGGCCAGCGGTTCCATAGTGCGCGGGTAACGCATGTAGCATACCAGTATAGCCATCTCTTGTCTCTGTCCCGGACCCACCGGGCGCGCCACCCCCCCGCGCGCCTATCTCCGCGAGCGCCTGTCCCTGTCCGTGGTCATTGAAGAAACGCGTCGCGTCACCCTGGTCGGGATCGACGGCAACCGCACCCGTCTCCTGGTCGTTCTCATCCTCGTCGCGGAACAAGCGCGTCGCGTCGTCGTGCTCATTGGCCGGCGGTTCCTCGCCGAAGAAGCGCGTCGCATCCGCATCGTCCTGTTGCCTGGAGAGGACGTTGCCATCGTCCGCTCCATGAACGACGGACGCGGCGGGCGAACGGAGCGCCGCGGTGGCAACCGCGCGCCGCTCGGCGCCCTCGCGGGCGCGCTGCGACGCATTGCGGTCGTACGCCGGTTCTTCCATGGACAGGTCGTCCGGGCTGGTCAAACGCTGCAGCCTGCTCTGGACATTGAACGGCTCGGCGGATTTAGCCGCCTTGCCCGCGTTCCCCACGCCGCCCTTGGCGTTCGCGCCCGACACACCCGACATCCCGATCTCATCGGAGTCGTCCGCCCCATCGGCCTCGTTGTGGGGACCGCGGCGCGCGCTTTGCCGCTTAATCAGCGCCGAGAGGATCACTGCCAGCGCCAGGGCGGCCACGAGGACCACAACGGTGACAAGTGTAATCCCTTTCAGCACCAGGGCCAGATAGACCGCGCGAACCGCGAAGATACCGCTTGGCGTCATTGTTGTTCTCCCCTCGCGACAGAGCGGGCGGCGCCGCGGCGCCGGCGCATTGCCGCGGCGCCTGCCCCGCCTTCACATAAACCTCGTGCGCGTAGGGTAAACGGTAGTGACGTTCGCTCGGTATAGGTAAAGTGGGCTATCCGATGCGCTCTTGTCGGGGGATAGAGGTGGGATCGGGGTCGGAGTGAGTGGCCAGACGGACGCGCGGCAGGCGGCGCTTGAGAGTCTCCATAAAAGTCGCCATGCCCTGCTCGACGCCGAGCGGCGCCGGAACGGCGGCGGCAAGCATCTCGCGATCAATGTTGAGCGTACGCACCTGCACTTCGTCCGCGTCGGTGCGCGCCAACAGGTCGATCAGGGCCTCGGTCTCTCCGTCGCAATCGGTATAGCCAGGGAAGGCGAGCAGATTGACCGCCACGGTGAGGCCGTAGCGGCGCGCCACATGCATCGACGCCTCGACGTTGGCCATCGAATAGCCGCGCGGCCGGTAGTAGCCGTCGTAGCCGGCCGGGTGGGCCGAGAACAGGCTGACGCGGATGCGCTGCAGCCCGACCTTGCACATCTCCTCCAGGCCGCGCGTGTTCCAGCCGTTGGTGTTGATGTTGATGATACCCGCGTCGGTGCGCGCGCGGATCAGGCGGATGGCCGCGACCAGGGGGCGGGCGCGATTGAGCGGATCGCCCTCGCAGCCCTGGCCGAACGAGACCATGGTCCCACCGCCGGTCAGGTGACGCACCGCGAGGTCGGCGATCTCCTCGGGCGTGGGCGCGAAGTCGAGGCGGATCTGCGGCGAGGGCACGAGGCCATCTTCCTGCTCGGAGATGCAGCCCACGCAGCGCGCGGCGCAGCGCGGCGAGACCGGGATAGCGCCCTCCCATCGCTGGTAGAAGACGTTCTGGGCCGTGAAGCAGCCGTAGTGCTCGGCGCAGAGAGCCAGTTGGGTGTACAGCCTGTTGTCCGGGTGCTCCGCGCGCAGCCCGGCCACGCGCGCCGCGAGGTCCGGCGTGGTGAAGTCGGCGGGCCGCCAGGTCGCGGCGTCGTCCACCCGCGCCGCCGCCGCGTAGAGGCGTCCATTGCGCGCGGCGACCGCCGTGTAGCCAAACAGCGGCAGCGGCTCGACGTCGGGCTCCTTGTGATAGGCGGGCAAAAAGAGCCGGGCGTACCCGGTGGGCAGCAGCGCGCCAACCGCGTAGTCGCGCCCGGGCCGCAGCAAGACCTGACCTCCCTGGCGGTCGTGACCCAGCGGGGTGCAGCCGGGCATCATGCACAGCGTCGCGCCAGCGGGCAACGGGATCATGCGCCCCACCGCGCGCGTCGCGGCAAACGTGCCGCCGAGCGGACCCAGCCGCGGATGCTCGCGCAACTCTCCCCGCGCGTCGCTGTAGACCAACCGCCAATCCGACATCTGTCTCCTACCCCTATGCATTCCATGAAAACTGGCCCGCGACCGCCCGGCTGGACCGGGACCGGCCGCAGCCGGTCGGGGGCGGGTCAAGCATGCGTCGCATGGCAGCGCACGGACACAGCGGTGTCAGGACGGAGGGCCTGCGCGACTGCACGACTCGCGATTACGGTAGAGTACGATCAACGAGCACTCTCTCAATAGTATACTTCCGCTATCGACTCCAAGCTCATCGAGGGAGACTTATTGTGGTAGCAAAACAACCATCGGCCATCCAGGGGCTGCGCCGCGCCAATCGCGCCGTGGCGCGCTTGCTGCGCGAGTTGGCGGACATAGCCAGGCCCGGCGTCACTACTCGCGCGCTCAACGACCACGCCATGGCCTATATCACGGGGCTCGGCGGGATACCAGTGTTCCACACCGAGGAGGGCTTCCCCGGCTGCATCAACACCTCGGTCAACGACGCCTGTGTGCACGGCGTGCCGAGCAACTACGAGCTCGGGGAGGGCGATGTCCTCAGCATCGACGCCGGCATGATCCTGGACGGTTACTGTGGGGACTCCACCATCACCGTCCCCATCGGTCCGGTCAGCCCGGCGCATCAGCGCCTCATCGCGACCACGCGCGAAACGATGATGGTGGGGATCGGCGCGGCGCGGCCGAATCGCCGCATCGGCGACATCGGCTACGCCATGCAGACGTACGCCGAGGCGCGCGGCTACGGCGTCGTCGAAAACTTTACGGGCCACGGGCTGGGCCGGCGCATGCACGAGGAGCCGAGCGTGCCCAGCGTCGGACGTCCCGGCGCCGGCGCGGCGATCCCCGAGGGCCTTGTCATCACCATCGAACCTATCCTGGTGGAGCGCTCACCGCATGTCGCCGTCGACGCCGACGGCTGGACGGTGCGCACGCTTGACGGCGGTTGGGCCGCGCAGTTCGAGCACACAGTGATGGTGGCGCGCCAGGGCGCCAAAATCCTGAGCGAGCCGTAGAGCTGTCGGACAAGACCTTAGACCGACCAATTTCCTGTCGGCAGGGCCAGCGCCGAGTCAGGCGTCAGCGCCTCCCGCAGCAACGTCACCAGCCCGTCGGAGTCGGGTTCTTGCCGGACCATGACAGGACCAGACAATGCCGTGGCCGCGGTGCGTCCGCCCGCGCCTTCCGCCCCGGCTGCACGGATACCCGGCTCGCCGCGGTGGCCAAAGGGATCGAGCTGCCTGGGCGAACCCAGCACCATGACGGGAACGGTCGCCAGGACGGGGGTTTCAGTCACGGCGGCGACCAGAGACGCGCCGTCGGCGGCCAGCGCCGCGCTGATCAAGATCAAAGAAGGGCGGATTTTCTGCAGTAGCGCCCGCGCCCGCTCGACCGTCGACGCCTCGAGCGACAGGCACCCCGCGCGACGCACGGCCGTCCGCCATGCGCCGAGTTGCGCGGGTATGGGACTGACGATCAAGACTGCTCGCCGGGTCATGGCACACCTTCCTTATCGAGTAGACGCCTCTGTTCGGTCTCCTGGGGGGATAGCGTCTCTTGCACAGGCTATGTACCATCATCGCTTCGCATAATGTGTGCCCTTCCACGCCATCAGCGCCCGAGTGGCGCATCGAGGTTAGCGACCAGAGGCACGATACCGACCAGGTGGCCATTGGCGCCATCGAGCATCCTGAGCACGGGCTGTTGAGACGCGCCAGCAGTTGGCGAGGTAGCGGTGATCGTGTCTCCTACCAGAATGGCGCCGCTCCGCTCGTCGGCGACCATGTCGCCATCGCCACTTGCTCCGTTGAGCGTGACCGTGGCGACGACAAGGTCGCCCCGCGTCGCCCGCACGGCAAGGGCAGCGCCGCCAACCACGATGACGCCCACGGCCAGCCCTATGACGAGGAGTATGATCTGGCGCATCTTCAGAGTCATAGATAGTGGGGCTTATAGCTTATGGCGGCCGAGGGATCACGTGACCGAGGGATAGCTGCTCCAGAAATGTATAGGCGGTCGCGATGCGCAGTCCCGTTCGCGCGGCCAATTCCGCATTCCAGTGACGGTCGTTGTTGGAGATAACCCAATCGGAGGACGAGTTCATCGCCGCCACGACGGGAGGCACGTCGTTCTCGTGATGCAGCGCCGGCAGGATATGTGGTTTGTGTCGCTCGATCTCCATCTGCGAACATGCTGGTTGTCGCTCCAGCCGTACGCGCGTGAGCCACTCGACCGCACCATCCTTAATTCCCTGGGCGGTCATGTCCGCACCTGCGACACCCCTACGCGTCAGGGACTTCTTGACCTGCAGCACTTTGCGATCGAGGGCCAACAGTAACTCACCTTCGACCTCTGCTGCCAGGACAATTGTATAGCGTTTGGGATACTGGGACACCAGAATTAGCACAGCCTTCGAGGGACTCCACGAACTGGTGCAACCATCGATAATGACGCCCGTATCCAGGAACAAACGGAGCGGCATGCTATCAGGCATCGGCATCGCGGTCGACGTTCCCACGGTGCAACGCCGCGAACTGGCGGCCTAACTCGTCCATGAACTCGTCGCCGTACATCTTTCGCACGACCTCGTTGCGAATAGCGGGAAGGTCATCTAATAGATCATCGACGGTCATCCCGGCTTGCTCCAGCACTGCCGCGGCGCGGTCTATCGCGGACATGACCCCATTGTCGCGCGGAACCTGCGACAGGACATCGTCGACCCGCTCGATACCCTGGACGTAGCGATCAAAAAGCAGATCGTTGAAAGTGTGAGCAAACTGAGGGTCGTCCGTCACCTGCTTGTAGAAACGGAAGTGCCCGTCGACCATGTCCTGAAGCAGGTCGTTGACCACGTGATCGAAGGTCAGCCGTGCGTTCTCGCGCGTATTGGCCCGCAGCGAGGCTTCGAGAGCGCGATTATCGGCCAACCGCTGCTCCAGCTCACGGATGCACAGCTTGTCCTCGTCGGTGAAGTTGGTCCCGTCGTGCTCGTTGAGCGTGCGGATGATGACGGACAGGGCTTCTATCTGCTCAGGAGGCGCGCTGTACCCTTCCTTGGGCCCGATTCCCTTCACCTCGGTCGTCCCGCGCGACAGGCCGATGCGGCCATGGCTCGTCTGTTGCACCACATACGAGTCGATGCTAATATTCTCCTGGATCTCGACGGGCAGCCGGTCCCGCGCCACCGGCAGCTTGCGTAGCAGGAGCCGGCCAAACACGAAAAGCTTTTCCAGGTCGGTATCGACAAAAGGCACGACCTGCGAGAGGAAGGCGTAGAGTCGCAGGTAGTCAGTCAGCTGCCCCCTGAAATTGGTCTGGTCGTCCCTGGGCGCCTGTTTGTATCGCTCAACCACGGGGGCCAGGACCGCGTGCAGCCGATCCTGCGTCATCGTGGGAGCATAGTGGATCCTGGCGAAGTGGTCCACGTCGTCCATGGTATAGAGATCGAAGCTGTCGAGGCGCGTCTGGATATCGTAGAGCAAGTTGGGATCGGTCGGCTCCGCCAGCAACGTCTTCTGATAGTACGGGGCGAAAGCCTGCTGGATTTCCTCGGCCTCGTTGGCGAAGTCGAGCACCATCGTCTCTGCTTTGCCCGGATGGACACGGTTGAGGCGCGAGAGCGTCTGCACCGCGCCAACGCCGCCGAGCTTCTTATCGACGTACATGGTATGCAGCAGCGGCTGGTCGAAGCCGGTCTGATACTTATTGGCCACGATGAGCAGGCGGTACTCGTCGCGCTTGAAGGTCTCGGCGGTCTTGCTCTCGGGGAAGCGATTCATGCCTGCCTCGGTGTATTCGATTCCACCATCCTTGACGGTCCCGGAGAAAGCGACGAGCGCCTTGTAGGAGTACCCCTTCTCGCTCAGGTAACGGTCCACCTGCTGCTTGTAGCGCACGGCGTGCAGGCGCGAGCGGGTCACGATCATGGACTTGGCAGCGCCGCCGATACGCGGCGCAACCGTATCGGCGAAGTGGTCGACCATGATCGCGGCCTTCTTGCCGATGACGTGCTCATCCAGGTTGACGAACGATGTCAAGAGCGCGGCGGCCTTCTCGCGGTCGTAGTGCGGGTCGGCCTCGATCGTCTTGAGCAGGCCCCAGTAGGCACGGTAGGTGGTGTAATTCTCCAGCACGTCCAGGATAAAGCCCTCCTCGATGGCCTGGCGCATCGAGTAGAGGCTGAAGGGCTCGAAGCGGCCGTCGCGCTGGGCGCCGAAGAGCTCGAGCGTCTTGGGCTTGGGCGTGGCCGTGAAGGCGAAGAAACTGGCGTTGGCCACGCGGCCACGATCGCGCATCGCGGTCGCGATGCGATCCTCCTGGTCATCACCCTCAGCAACGGCGTCCTGACGCTCGGCCTCGTCAAGGTTCGCGACCGCCAGCACTTTCTTGAGGCTGGTCGTGCTGGCGCCGCTCTGCGAGGAGTGCGCCTCGTCCACGATCACGGCAAAACGCCGTCCAGCCAGTACCCCGATCTCATCAACGATGACGGGGAACTTTTGCAGCGTGGTGACAATGATGGTCTTGCCGTCTTCCATCGCTTGCTTGAGCTGGCGCGAGGTGGTGTCGATGTTCTCGACCACGCCGAGCGTCTGCTCGAACTGGCGCACCGTACGCTGTATCTGCCGGTCGAGCACGCGACGGTCGGTGACCACGATGATGGAGTCGAAGACGCGGCTGTCCTCATCGTCGTGTAGCACGGACAGCCGGTGGGCCAGCCAGGCAATAGTGTTGCTCTTGCCGCTGCCGGCGCTGTGCTGGATCAGGTAGCGCTGCCCAGCGCCCTGCACCCGCGCCTGCTCCACCAATCGACGCACCGCGTCGAGCTGGTGATAGCGCGGGAAGACCAGGCGGCGCCTCCCTGTCTTGCGGCCTTCGTCGTCCTCGTCGTCGACGGTCTGCACGAAGTTCTGCACCAGGTCGAGCACGCTATCCCGCGCCCAAAGACGCTCCCACAGGTATGAGGTGGCGTAGCCGCGCCAGGTTGGCGGGTTGCCCGCCCCGTCGTCGCGCCCCTGGTTGAAGGGCAGGAATGTAGTGGCGGGCCCCTGCAGATGCGTGGTCATATAGACGAGATCGGGATCGACGGCGAAGTGGGCCAGACAACGCCCGAAGGCGAACAGCGGCTCGGAGGGGTTGCGATCCTCGCGGTACTGCCGCACGGCGTCCTGCACGGTCTGGCCGGTCAGCGGGTTTTTCAGCTCGGCCGTGAAGAGAGGCAGTCCGTTGAGGAAAATGGCCATGTCAAGGCCGGGATCGCCCTGTTTGGCGCCATTGCCGCCATCGCCCGCGGCGCCAACCTGACGGTAGCGCAACTGGCGCACGATGGAGAAGATGTTGGCCTCGTAGAGCGTTTGCAACTCGTCGTTGAGCCCGCTAGAGGGACGGAAGTAGGCCAGCCGGAAGCGGCAACCGTTGGCCTTGACGCCCTTACGCAGCACGTCCAGGGTTCCTCGGCCGCGCACCTCATCCGCGATGCGGCGCAGCACATGGTTGCGTGCATCGGCCCCTACCAGCGTCCTGAAACGATCCCACTCTTGAGGCTGGCTGGCGTAGATGAAGGACAGCACGTCGTCGGGGATGAGGCAGAGAGCGGGGTCGTACTCGTACGACGTGCGGCGACGGTAGCCGCCCGTGGCCGGCTCTCCGTACACCAAACGTCCCTCGCGCATCGTCCCGGTATCGGCGTCCGGTGTATCCGGGTATGCGTCCGGGCCACCGGCGAGCAGCGCGCGCTCAATCGCCTCCTCGAAGTTCTTCTCCGACACGTCCATCTCAGTCACCTACCTCTCACGACTCGCGTACATCAATTTTGCCGGTTACGGCAGCTGCTATGAGCGCGGTCCTGTATTCGCACAGCCTGTCGATATGTTCCCGCACCTTGGCCACGAGGGTATCGATCCTGGCCGTCTCCCGATCAAGATAGGCAACAATAGCCTCTTGCTCGAAGAGAGGCGGAACGAGAATCGATAGGTTGTTGACATCGTCGAGGCCCAAACCGTCCTTCGTCCCTCCGTTAAGCAAAACACGAAACTGGTTTTGACCGACATAGGACGATAGGCAATAGGCTAACCATCTAGGAAGAACAACGTCCTGATGCGGTCGCACAAGAGCGACGTGCTGATTAACGTAGGCTTCACCAATATCCTCACTCACGACTGCCACGGCCCCAATAAGAGCTGTGATGGAGACGAGAACGTCTCCAATACTCACACGTGTGCGCTCACCTTCAGCATCGCGAGGCGGATTAACGCGCTGGATGTCGTCAAGGTCCAGATTTATCGACATCTGTGAAAGATTATCGATACGCAGGAAGAGTGCCCCATTATCACTGTAATATTGGTCGGGAAACCCGCGTCGCGGAACATGGCATCGGTCATCAGCCAACAGTGTTCAGAGACGACGATGCCCACCGTTGCCTGTCGCTAGATGTACCCCCGTCTTATACCGGTCTAATACCAGTATAGTGCTCCCCTATGTGCATGGGGGAACAGCCCTACAGCAGCCTGCGTCCCCCAATATACCTCCATGACGGCTGTGCAAGCGAGAATTCACGGACCGTTAGGATGCCCTACCGCTGCATGCCGATTCTGCCCTACACTACTAATGTTGAGAGACGAGACACCCTATATCTTTACGCAAGCATGTAAGAGGTTTGAGCTATGCCTATTACCCGCGCCGATGTCGAGAAAACGGCCCAACTCGCGCGCATCGAGTTGCGCGAGGACGAGAAGGACCGCCTGGTCGAGCAGCTCTCCAGTATCCTGGACACCATCGCCGCGATCTCGCGGGTGGACACCAGCGCCGTCGCCCCCACTGCGCAGATCCTGCCCCTGCGCAACGTGATGCGCGCCGACGAGACGCGGCCCTCGCTGTCGCCGGACGCCGTCCTGGCCAACGCGCCCCAGCGCGAGGGCGACTTCTTCCGCGTGCGCGCCGTGCTCGAGGGCGAGGAGCCGGAGACCGGACGGGCCGACCTATGAGTCTCCATGACCTGACGGCGCTCACGACACTCACGGCCCACGAGGCCGCCGCCCGCCTGCGCGCGCGCGACATCTCCAGCGTCGAGCTGACCGACGCCTACCTGGGGCGCATCGACGCGGTTGAGCCCGCCGTACACGCCTACCTCAACGTCACGCGCGACCTCGCCCTGTCCATGGCCGCCGAGGCCGACCGACGCCGCGCGGAGGGTGAGGACGGGCCGCTGCTCGGCATCCCCGTCGCGCTCAAAGATCTGCTGGCCACCGAGGGCCTGGAGACGACCGCCGGCTCGCGCATGTTGCAAGGCTACCGCCCTCCCTACTCCGCCACCGTCGTCGAGCGGCTGCGCGACGCGGGCGCGGTGTTCCTGGGCAAGACGAACATGGACGAGTTTGCCATGGGCTCCTCCAACGAGTACAGCGCCTACGGCCCCGTCTACAATCCCTGGGACACCACGCGCGTGCCCGGCGGTTCCAGCGGCGGCTCGGCCGCGGCGGTAGCGGCCGACGAGGCGGCAATCGCCCTGGGCTCGGACACCGGAGGCTCGATCCGCCAGCCAGGCTCGCTGTGCGGCGTGGTTGGGTTCAAGCCGACCTACGGACGCGTCTCGCGCTACGGCCTGATCGCCTTTGCCTCCTCGCTCGACCAGATCGGCCCCCTGACCAAGGACGTGACCGACGCGGCAACGATGTTGGGGGCCATCGCCGGCCCCGATCCGCGCGACTCCACCACCGTGCCCGCGCCGGTCCCGGACTATTTGGCCACGCTGAAGGACGGTGTGAAGGGGCTGCGCCTGGGCGTGCCGCGCGAGTACTTCGTGCCGGGCATGGAGCCCGGCGTGGAGCGGGCGGTGCGCGGGGCCATCGCCGCGCTGGAGGGGCTGGGAGCCACGGTCGGCGAGGTCTCGCTGCCCTCGACCGAGCACGCGCTGGCCACCTACTATATCATCGCCCCCGCCGAGGCCAGCGCCAACCTGGCGCGCTTCGACGGCATCAAGTACGGCTACTCTGCCCCCGCCGAGACGATGTGGCAGGCCTACGGCGAGACGCGCGATGGGGGCTTCGGTCCCGAGGTCAAGCGCCGCATCATGATCGGCGCCTACGCCCTGTCCTCCACCTACTACGATGCATATTATGTCAAAGCGCAGCGCATCCGCACCATGGTCAAGGACGACTTCGACCGCGTCTTCCGGGACTACGACGCCATCGTGGCGCCGACCTCACCGACGGTGGCCTTTGCGCTGGGCCAGAAGATGGGCGACCCGGTGCAAATGTACCTGGCCGATGTCTGCACGCTGCCGGTCAACATCGCGGGCCTGCCCGGCGTCTCGGTCCCCTGCGGCCTCTCCGAGGGCCTGCCCGTGGGTCTGCAGATCATCACCCCCTCCTTCACCGAGGACCTGCTGTTGCGCATCGCCTACGCGTACGAGCAGAGCGGTCACTACGCGCGGCAGCGGCCGGTGATTGGATGAATGGCCTGCGACCGCAGTCGCATGGCAAACCACGGACGCTGCGGTGTCAGACGGAGCATGGAAGGTTGGTAAGACGGCTCCACCCGACCGCAGTCGGCGCTCGTTTGCCCTGCGACCGCAGTCGCAGGCTTGATCGCACCCACCATCACAATCTCGGACTGCATCCTTCACAGCTGAACGGCATGTCAATCCGCGAGGCCTCCTGATAGAATAGACTGGTATATAGACTAGTTGACCGTTTCCAGGGGAGAGCATCATGGATAGCATCGGTGCGTATGAGGCCAGGACACACCTGCCTCGCCTCCTTGATGAGGTGGCGCAGGGGCGTAGCTTCCTGATCACCAAGCGCGGTATTCCCATAGCCAGGCTGGTCCCGATGGAACAGGAGCGTCCGCAGAGCAAGCGCGACGCAGTGGAGGCGCTCAAAGACTACCAACGGACCGCGCCGTCGCTGGGCGGTCTCTCGATCCGCGAGATGATCGAGGAAGGCCGCGATTAATGCCGCTCGTCCTCGACACCTCGGTGACGATGTCATGGGCCTTCGGCGAGATAGACCTTTACGCGGCGCACATCCGTGAGCTGCTGGCCGCGGACGAGGCGCTGGTCCCACCAATCTGGGCGCTGGAAGTAGCGAACACGATCCTTGTCGGCGAACGACGGGGACGCCTGGATCAGGCAGCGAGCACACGCTTCCTCAGCCTCCTGCAAGGGCTGGACATCGTGGTGGACATGGCCGGAGCCGAGAGATTCCTGACCGTGGTTTTGGGGCTTGCACGCGCGCAAAGTCTCTCCAGCTATGACGCTTCCTACCTCGAGTTAGCCATGCGCGACGGCGTTCCCCTGGCCACGACGGATGACGCGCTCCGGGCCGCTGCCGCGCGGGTGGGAGTTCCGCTCGTGGCCGGTCCATAATCGCACGGAGCGGCACACCTGAGTTGTCGACGAGCGACACATGCAACGAATCAATACGACAAGAGGAGGTCCGCCGGTGGAGTATGAGCCGGTCATCGGGTTGGAAGTACATGCGCAACCCCTGACCCAGAGCAAGATGTTTTGTAGCTGTAGCGCGGCCTACGCCGACGCGCCGCCCAACACGCACGTGTGCCAGGTGTGCATGGGCTCGCCCGGCGTGATGCCGACCATCAACGGCGAGGCCGTGCGCAAGACGGTGATGACGGCGCTGGCGCTGCACTGCCGCATCCCGGAGTTCAGCAAGTTCGACCGCAAGAACTATCCCTACCCCGATCTGGTCAAGGGCTACCAGATCTCACAATACGACATGCCGCTGAGCGAAGGCGGCTACCTCGATGTCGAGACGGACGGCGAGACGCATCGCGTGGGCATCGTGCGCGTCCACCTGGAGGAGGATACGGCCAAGCTGGTGCACCGCGACGAGGGCGGTGAGCGCTACAGCCTGATGGACGTCAACCGCTCCGGCGTGCCACTGATGGAGATCGTCAGCAGCCCCGAGATCTACTCGCCCGAGCAGGCCCGCGCCTACTTCCAGACGCTGCGCCAGGTGCTGCAATACCTGGGAGCCAGCGAGGGCGACATGGACAAGGGCGCGCTGCGCTGCGACGCCAACATCTCGCTGCGCCCCAGGGGCAGCAGCGGTCTCGGCGTCAAGACCGAGATCAAGAACATGAACTCGTTCCGCGCGGTGCGCGACGCGCTGGCCTATGAGATCACGCGCCAAACCGCGGTGCTGCGGGCCGGCGGGACCATCACACAGGAGACACGCGGCTGGGACGAGGCGCGCGGCGTAACCGTGCCGCAACGCTCCAAGGAGTTTGCACACGACTACCGCTACTTCCCCGAGCCCGACTTGCCGCCGCTGGAGCTGTCCGCGGCCTACGTCGATCCGATCCGCGCTGCCTTACCCGAGTTGGCTCCAGCCCGTCGCGCGCGCTTCGTGGAGGGGTACGGGCTGCCCGACGCCGACGCCCGACTGCTCACGGAGACGCGCTCGCTGGCCGACTTCTACGAGCAGGCCGTCGCGGCGGTGCCGGCGGACACGGCGCGCGACGTGGCCAACCGCCTGCTCAACGACGTGAATGGTATCCTGAGCGCGCAAGGGCTGGAACTGGAGGCGAGTAAGCTGACGCCGCGGAACCTGGGCGCGCTGGTGGCCTTGACCAGCGACGGGACGCTCAACAGCAAGACCGCCAAGTCCGTGCTGGAGGAGACGCTGACCACGGGGACGGCCCCGGCCCAGATCATACAGGACAAGGGCCTGGCCAAGATCGGCGACCCCGCGCAACTCGAGCCGGTGGTGCGGCGCGTCGTCGCGGCCAACCCCAAGCCCGTCGCCGACTACCGCGCCGGCCGGACGGCCGCCCTGCAGGCCCTCTTCGGCAAGGTGATGGGTGAGACCAGGGGCCAGGCCGACCCCGATGTGGCGCGCCGCCTGCTGGAGCAGGCGCTCGCGGAATAGCCAATGCCTCCAAAAGAGAATGTAACGATGAAATATGTAGCGATCATCGAGGACGCGGGCACGAACTATTCGGCGTACGTGCCCGACTTGCCGGGCTGTATATCGACCGGACAAACAATTGAGGAAACCACGCGGAATATCCAGGAGGCCATCGCCTTCCACATCGACGGCATGCTTGAGGCCGGTCTTCCAATCCCACCACGATACACGGCTGCCGTGGTCGAGTTCGACGTAGAAGCCAGTGCCGTTGCTTAATACGGTGGGATGCTGAAAGGGGGCGCGCATGGCGCAGCGATTAGATCAGGTCGTGGTGGTCGATGTCGAGTCGACGTGCTGGGAGGGCGAGCCACCGCCAGGACAGGAGGCCGAGATCATCGAGATTGGCGTCTGCACGCTCGATGTGGCCTCGGCCCAGCGCCTGGAGCGTGAGAGCATCCTGGTGCGGCCCAGCACGTCGACGGTGAGCCCGTTTTGTACCGCGTTGACGACGCTGACGCAAGAGCAGGTCGCCGGGGGCATCGAGTTCGCCGAGGCCTGCGCGCTGCTGCGCGAGCGATATCTGACCCCGAAGCGCGCCTGGGCCAGCTACGGCGACTACGACCGGCGCCAGTTCGAGCGCCAGTGCGCCAATCGCGGGGTGGCTTATCCGTTCGGTCCCAGCCACCTCAACGTCAAGACGCTGTTTGCCCTGGCGCACGCCCTACCGCGTGAGATCGGTATGGCCGAGGCCCTCAAGACGCTGGACATGCCCCTGGAGGGCACGCACCACCGCGGCGGCGACGACGCCTGGAACATCGCGCTGATCCTCTCATCACTGCTGAGTCGAGCCAGGCGGACATAGACGGATGTTGGGCACACTTTGAGATAACGGATTGCAACCTGCGACTGCGGTCGCATGGAAGCGCGCAAACACTGCGGTGTCAGGACGAGGGTAAAGACGTATCTGTCACGCCTTGACTGATATGCATGGGGGCACATCCAAAGCGACCCTGTCCCCCTTAACCCGACCGCAGTCGTCGTACGCTTCCATGCGACCGCAGTCGCAGGTTCGGCTCCACCGCACAAAATGGCTATAGTGATGATAGCCAACAAGAGTAACGAGCAAGGACCGGATAATCATGGTGACACAGAATAGATACCGGCGCTCACCCGGTGAGCGTCGGGCGAACGGGCAGCCGGTGGAACTGGAGCTGCGGGGCGGCGCCTACCAGGGGCGCATGGTCGCGCGCCAAAGCCTCCAGGACGTGACACAGCAAGACGACACGGAGGCGGTCAGCGGCGGCAAAGGGCGCGTGGTGTTCGTGGACGGCGGCATCCCCGGCGAGACGGTGCGCGCCGAGTTGACCGTGGAGAAGAAGGCCTTTGCCGAGGGCCGCGCGCTGCGGATCGTTTCCCCCGCCGCGAACCGCGTCGCGCCGCCGTGCCCGTACTTTGGCGAGAACGGCGTGCAACGCGGGGCCGTCCCCACGGGCAACGCGCTGCCGGGTGAGCGCGGCGCCTGCGGCGGCTGCCAGTACCAGCACATCGACTATGGCGGGCAACTGGCGCTCAAACGCGACATCGTGGCCGACCTGATGCGCCGGCAGGCGCGCCTACCAGACGTGGAGGTGCGTCCCACCATCGCCTCGCCCGCGCCGTGGCGCTACCGCAACCGCACCCGTTGGATCGTCGACGACGATGGTCGGCCCTGCTACCATCAGAGCGCCAGCGACCGCCTGCTGCCCGTCGCGCTGTGCCACATCGTGCAGCCCGTGCTCGACGACATCCTGGGGCAGTTGGCCGGCCCGGACTGGCGCCTGCCCCTGCGCACCTTGGTCTCCGAGATTACCGCGCGCACGGCTATCCCGTGGACGGAGGATGACGACCCCGACGGGCCGCCGCAGCCCTCGGTGCTGCTGGCGCTGCACGCGCGACAGGGCGCGAAGCGGCGCGACCTCAAGATGTTCGCCGGCGACCTTGGCGCGGCGCTGCCCGCGCTCGACGGCGTCACGCTGTCCGCCGCCCTGATGGCGGGGGCGCAGCCGGGCAGCGGCGGCGGCCTATGGGGTGTGGACCACTTCGACGCGCGCTTCGCCGGCTTCCGCTTCCGCCTCTCGCCGCTGACCTTTTTCCAGGTCAACGAGCCAACAGCCGCGGTGCTGGTCGACCTGGTCATGGAGTTGCTGGGCGACTTGAGGGGCAAGAGCGTGCTCGACATCTATGCCGGCGCCGGGACCTTCACGCTGCCCATCGCCGCGCGCGCCGAACAGGTGCTGGCGATGGAGAACGACGCGCTGGCCGTCGACGACGCCCAATTGAGCGCGCGCGCCAACCGCCTGGCCAACGTCCATGTGATGCCCGGCGACGCGGCGGACGAGTTGGAGGGCCTGCCGATTCGCGCCGGCGGCGCGGCCGTGCTCGACCCTCCGCGCGCCGGCGTCGACGAGCGCGTGATCGCCGAGCTTGACCGCATCAAAGTGCCGCGCATCGTCTACGTCTCGTGCGATCCCGCCACGCTGGCTCGCGACCTGCGTCGCTTTACCGACCGCGGCTATGCCGTGGAGAGCATCCAGCCCATTGACCTCTTCCCGCAGACCTTCCACATCGAGACGGTCGTGGCGCTGCGCAGGTCGTAGGCCGAGGGCGGGCACATGATCGCCTAGCGGTTGCCCGGATGCACCTGTTCCCAGGCGCGGATCGCGGCGCCATGAACACCGGCCAGACTTCCCAGCCCGGCGGGAACAATCGGCGGGATGTCCGCCCGGCTGACGCCCGCCCGTACGAGCGCCGAGAGCGGGTCGAACAGGGCAGAGCCAGCCAGGGACATCCCGCCGCCGACCACGACCAGTTCCGGTTCGAGGATCTCCACGTAGGTGGCGACGGCGCGGCCCAACGCCGCGACCGCTCGCCCCCACACGCCACGGGCCGCCGCATCTCCGGCGTGCAACAGCGTCACTACGTCGCGCGCGGAATACGACCCGCCTCCCGGATGCAACTCCGCGTAGCGCCGGCCGACGGCCTCGGCCGAGGCCACCATTTCAAGGCAGCCAAACTTACCGCAGCGGCACGGCGGCCCCTCCGGCTCCACGACGATATGCGCCATCTCGCCTCCCAGGCCGCCGGCTCCAAGATAGATCTGCCCGTCAAAGATCATCGCCGACCCCACGCCCGTGCCCAACGAGAGGTAGAGGTAGTGGCGTCGCCCGCGCGCAGCGCCTCGTCGCCCTTCCGCATAGGCCGCGCTCTGGACATCGTGACCAAAGCCGATGGGAAGGCCTGTCCGCGCGGCGAGCAGATCGACGAACGGTACTGCCTGCCACCCGAGGATCATGGACGAGACGCCGATCCCACGTGTGGGATCGACAACGCCCGGCACGGCCAGGCCGACGGCGACGACGGCCAGCCCCTCCGCCCGGCCGACCGCAGTCAGATCGGCGGCGAAGTCGACGATGGACGCGATCAGGTCCGCGCGCGCATCGAACCTGGGTGTGTCACGCTGCTCAAGCGCGCTCAACTCCCCGTCCTGAGTACAGAGCGCGCCTTTCATCGACGTCCCGCCCACGTCGATCGCCGCCACGACGGTCGTCGTCATGCGGGTACCAACGCCAGATCACCCAGGACGTGCGGGTCGATATGGGGATCGATCGTCCGATCCAGATTGCGGACGGAGTCGGGATTGGCCCCTTGTTCGATCGTCTGATGATACGCGAGTAGCTGGAGGAACGGTAAGGCAAGGTTGCCGTAGAGCCAGGGCGGCAGGTCGGCCGTCAGCGGGATCGACTCCACGCCAGCGGGCAGCGCGCGCGCGGAGTCCTCGGGCCCGATCACGATGGCCCGGCCGCCAAGGAACCGCACATCGCCCGCCTGGAGCGCGTCGAAGGCGGCGGTGTGCTGACAGGAGACGCAGGTGACGACCGACCGCGTGGTCAAAGCGGCGATGGGACCGTGCCGGTACTCCAGGCCGGCGTAGCTCTCCGCCTGGGCTTGCGACATCTCCTGGACCTTGAGGACCGCCTCAGCGCAGAGGCCCGCGAAAGGGCCGCTGCCGAGGAACACGTACTGGCCCACACCCGCGTGCGCGATGGCGCGCGCCTTGTCGTCGAACGCGGAGAGAGCGTCGCCCACCGCGGGGGCGACCCGCCCGAGACCATCCAGGTAGGACGGCGCGACGGCAGAACCGGCGGCGCGGGCGACGACCGCCGCCAGCCACTGGGCGGCGAGGAGCATGTTGGAAAACGACTGCAACATCACGCGCCCGGCCTCGCGGACGTGGGTCAGGGGCAGGGCAAAGCTGCCCAACTCATGCATGGGGACGTTGTCAGCCAGGCTGATCGTGACGGCCGGGACGCCGCGCGCCCGCGCCATCTCCAATGCGCGCAGCACTTCCGCGGTCGTCCCGGTGCGCGAGATAGCGACGAGGATCGTCCCCTCCCGCAGCCACATGTCCGGCAACAGCCAGATTTCCGAACTGGGGACGGCGCTCGCCGGCGGGCCGCCGAGGGCCCGCATCAACTGCGCCGCGCATTGCCCGACGTAGTAGGATGAGCCACATCCCGTGAAGACAAACGCCCGTCCCGGCTGCACGGCGAAAGCCGGCGCCGCGGCGTCCGCCAGTACTCCCGCCGTCGTCGACAGCGTCGACGCCTGTCCCACAATATCGGCATAGGCCTTGGATTGTCTCTCCGTCACCCGGCACACTCCTTCGCGGATCTCTCCACACTCGTCATCGATCAGGGGGGACGTTCGGACATGTCAACACCCGCTGTTCGCTGTTCGCGCTGCTCAATCACTATCGAGCACATAGAATCACAAATGTACACGTTGTGTCAAGTGCTGGCTCTGCCTCGGGGTGCACCTTACAATTGTGGAATCCGACCTGCGACTGCGGTCGCATGGCACACGACGGACACTGCGGTGTCAGACCGGGGCTAAGTAGGTGTTGCTAAGTTCATGCATGCCAAAGCGCCTGTGAAAATGCTCGGCCAGGTGTGCGGGTCGTGCAAGAACTTCCCAACTCATACTTAGGAACAGCGCGGCGGTGGACCCCATCCGACCGCAGTCGGCCCGTGGTGTGCCATGCGACCGCAGTCGCAGGCCCGTTCGGCCGCGTTTGACGGGGGCGCTGACGCGTGTCACAATGCGCCTGGATGTGCCCAATGGATGGGCAAGCGTGAAACGGAAACAACGGTGGATGGCATGGGCATGCTGGACGTCGAGCGTCGGCAGCGCGTGGTGGATTTCATCGATCAGAACGGCCGGGCAACGGTTGATGAGTTGAGCCGGCGCTTTGGTGTCAGCCCGGCCACCGCGCGCCGCGATCTGGTCCATTTGAGCCAGCGTGGTTTGATCGAGCGCGCGCACGGGGGAGCCGTCCCCAGGCGGGTGCGGCACGATCAGGGGCTCGCGGAGTTGCCCGTCCCCAGCCGAATCGCGCTGCACAGCGAGGAGAAGCGCCGCATCGGTCGCGCGGCTGCGAACCATGTCAGGAATGGCGACGTCGTCATCATCAGCGCGGGGACGACGACGGCCGAAATGGCGCCGCATCTGGCCCATCACCAGGGGCTGACGGTCCTGACCAACGCGCTCAACGTGGCGACCGTGCTGACCGCCTACCGTGACATCACGGTCGTGGTGTTGGGCGGGGTGCTGCACCACGATCAGTTGTCCGTGTCGGGGGCGCTAACCGAGGACGCGCTCAAGAACCTGCGCGCGGACAAACTGTTCATGGGGATACCCGCCCTGCACGTCGACTACGGCCTGTCCGCGGCCGACCTTACCGAAGTCCAGGGCGCCCGCGCCCTCATCGCGGCTGCCAATGACGTCTTCGTGCTGTGCGATCACACCAAATTCGGCAAGGTAGCGACCATGCGCGTCGCCCCGGTGGAGGCGGCCAGTTGCATCATCACGGATGATGGAACGGCCCCCGCCGAGCTCGACGCGCTCAGGGCGCGCGGGGTGCGCGTGAACGTGGCTCGCTAGCCATCACGGGGATGACTGCCGTTCGGCGCATGGCGCAAGTCCGCTCATGTGTGAGCGATCATGCTTGACAAACTCGTTCGATTGTGCTTATATCTGATTAACCAGCGCCTAGCACGGCAGGACGGTTGGCTTGTCATCCCGCGAAAAATCAGCAGCCCAGCACCAAGGAGGCCGTTTGTTCGTCGGGCCGTCCGGTCGGTGATCCATCACCGCCGGTCATGCCCTTGTCGCACCTGTGCAGCGTACTCGAGCGCGCGCGGCGACGGTTGTGTCGCGCGTCTACAGCAAAGGAGATCCGGGACATGGCAGACATGCGCGATCATGAGACAGATCAACCCCAGCAGACGACCGCGGTGAGCCGCGATCGTTTCCTCCGGCAGGTCGGACAGGGCGCTATCGCCGGCGGCGCCGCCGCCGCGCTCCCCGAGGTTGTCGGCCCCATCGTGGCGCGCGCTGCCTCGCCAGCGGCGACGCGGACGCTCAACGTCACCTGGTACTCGAACGTCACCCCGCTCCACTCCTGGCTGACGCTGCTCGATGGATTCGGGAAGCAGGAAGGTGTCCACGTCAACTACATCCCGCTGCCCTCGGTGTTCGGCGACTGGGTCCAGAAGCTGACCACCGCCCTCTCCACCGGCTACACGGGCTACGATGTCCTGTGGATCGACGACTTCATGACGGCGACGTTCAGCACGGCCGGATGGCTCGAGCCCCTGGAAAACAGCTTGCCGAAGGGCCTGCCGCAGACGGCCACGCCGGCCCTCGTGCAGACGAGCACGTACAACGGCCACCTGTACCGCATGCCGGGCATCGCCGACGACGTCATGTTCTTCTACCGCAAGGATCTGTTCGACAAAGCGGGTCTCAGCGTCCCGCGCACCTGGCAGGATGTGGTCAAAGCGGGCAAGGCGCTCACCAAGGGCGGGCGCTATGGACTGGGCTTTGCTGGGAAGAACGGCAATACCGAACTGTTCAATGAACTGTGCTACTGGATGGGACAGGCAGGCGCCGACCCCCTCCACTTGAAGACGCCGGGCGCGCGTACGGCGCTGCAGTTCATCTACGACATGCTGCACACGTCCAAGATCCTGCCGCCCGATACGGTCACGAATGATTACACATCGTTGCTGGCCGCGTTCCAGGACGGCCGCATCGCCATGTGGCCCGTCTGGGACTCCCTGCTCGGCGCCGCCTTGCAGGGCAACGCCCGGATCGCGCGGGGCGCGCTCGCCATCGGCCTCCCGCCGCGCGGGCCGGTCGTCGGCTCAACCATCACCGGCGCGGGCGGCTGGTCCATCAGCAAGTACTCGCCCAACAAGGATCTGGCCGTGAAGTTCCTGGAGTACGTCACGACGAACGCGCGGGAAGCGACGATCGCGCAGTTGGGCTACTCGCCGGCGCGCACCTCCGCTCTCTCGATCGGCAGCGTCGCGAAGACCCTGCCGCAGGCGCCGTATCTCGCCTCCTACGCGCGGTTGAACCTGACACGCAACCGCCCGCTCGGGGCGCAGGCCCAGCGCATCTCCGACGCCCTGGAGGCGGTCATCAACCAGTACCTGAACCAGCATCTGACACTCGACGCGGCCATCACCACGGCCCAGCAGCAGATCGACCAGATCCAGCAGAACTCGTAAGACGCGGGCGCGAACCGACCGGGCGGCGTGGGCGTGACGGACCGTTCCTGGAGAGGGGACGGCGTCAGGGTCACGTCGCCGGTGGCGTTCGCGGGTGGCGGAGGAGGGTGTGCGGAGACCATGGTACTAGCGGTTCGACAGGTCAGGCGGGCGTCGTGGCGACGGCGCCGCGGACGCGGCGTGCTCCTCGCCTACGCCCTGGTGGCGCCGGCCATTCTCTGGCGCGCCGTGGTCGCGATCTACCCTTTCCTGCACACCGTCGCGCAGAGCTTCACAAACGAGAGCCCGCTCAACGGCGCGACGCGTGGAGTCGGCTTGCGCAATTACCGCACCATGTTCGGCGACCCGGCCGTCACGGAGAGCCTGGTCTTCACAGTCGTCTTCACCCTGGCCTCGACCGCGTTGCAACTCATCTATGGACTGGGCATCGCCACGCTGCTCAACCGTCGGTTCAAGGGGCGCATGATCGTGCGGGCCGTCAACCTCCTGCCCTGGGCCATCCCGACCATCGTCATCGCGACCGCCGCCCAGTGGCTATTCAACAGCCCGTATGGCATGATCGACGACCTCATCAATCGCATCCTGCCCGTGCGGCCCATCTGGCTGGCCGATAGTACGATGGCGCGCATCGCCGTCATCTTGCTCGATAGCTGGAAGAATGCCCCATGGGCGGCGATTATCATCCTGGCCGGCCTGCAGAACATCCC
>JAABUX010001390.1_pt1 | contig 36889 bp, 34 predicted proteins | sample 5561851 | NCBI WGS metagenome assembly JAABUX01 (sample SAMN10711883, study PRJNA513361) | rock metagenome | isolation source: Antarctica rocks | place: Antarctica: Victoria Land, Richard Nunatak red sandstone | collected 2016-01-03 | reverse complement strand
TTATACATTGAGCTATGTGTCTTGAGCTGGAAGAAAAGATACGCCCCGTATACCACTAGCAGTAGAATGGCGGTTCCCCGGGATAATTGTGTAATTCGATCTGACTTCAGCTTCTCTATGTGCATCATGTAATCAGATATTCATGTTCGCTGGCTTTTGGGGTGGAGAACTTACGAGTACCGTCTGCCCAAGCTTGGAAAGCCGCGGGGATGATTAAGCTGCCGACAGCAAGCGCTAGTAAACTTGAGGCTGTCTGTGCAACTGTCACGTTGAAGTGCTGCTCGACACGATTCAACCCACCAAAGAAAAAGCACATTCCCATGACGAGAAGTAGATTGGAAAGTATACTACCAATTAAGGATTCTGCAGTGGATTCGGGCGTCAGTGATGCTGTTCGAGGATAGTGGGAGCTTTGAGATAAACCTTGCACAATATCGACCTCGCCCTTAACCAAAGCTAGTACAGAAACAATGAGCTCGACAGCATTGCTTGAACTTGATCAGTAATTTGCATAGTGGAGACTGGATTTTCAAACTCACCCAAACGTTGCATTGAGCAGTCCTCCGAGGGTCTCCCCTACTCGGAGGGCAATCTCTTCGGTTGCGTAGCTCAGCATAGCGGCGAGTGGAATGATGGCGATGAAATTGATTACAAAAACTCCCACCCTCGATACACCAGGTACGTAGTTGACGGCGATGCCAATTGGAACAAATATCAACAGGACGTTGATATAGGAGTTGAGGAGTGTAGCCCGGAGTTGCCCAGCAGCAGTGAATTTTTGTGTTTCCGCTCTGAATAAGGATGACTGTCTCCTTGATTTCTCTACCTCCTCAACCCCGCCGACCTTGCTCCTCTTGCCAATGAATGGGAACTTTCGGTGTCTCGTTTTAGGTATGGTAGATGGCTCCGAGCCTACGACGGTTTCACTGGAAACTGCTCCGGAGTCCTGACTATCTTCTTTTTCTCTCTCATGTTCCACAGGGTGTGGACTCTGTTCAAAGTCATTTACATTTGACATAAACCCATTGACCGGGGACTTAGATGATGAGGAAGGCATGGTGTCGGCATGTTTAGGAACCGAAACGTCATGGAAATTTCTTGAACGTCGCTCATCCTCAATCGAATTGGGCGCGCAGTTCTCCGAGTAGTTGGTCTGGGTTCGCAAAGCTGGATTCTCGACATCGCTCCGGTCTTTTGTCTTCGTTCTGATCTTCCGAAAGGGATTGTAATTAGGAAGTGCATTGGGGTGGTCGTCATCGTACCATGCCTCTCGTTTCGCCGCCGCTCGGTATTTGTCTGCAGGAAGCATGAGCGAACGTCAGACGCGGCCAATTACATTTGCAGAACTCACGCATAATTAGCAGAGGTGGCAAAAGTATACGCTGAAGTGCACGTTCGCGTGGAAGTTATTAGGCTGGTGTTAGAAGGTCAGCCTCGAGGGTACAGCACTTGAGCGGGCGGACAGCCTCACCAACGTGCAGATGGGGCTGACCGTAGGTCGCAGGGGGTCCAGAATATAATCAACAAAGTAGTTAACGATCGTTCTAAATTATCTGCGACAGGGATCTAGATCCTTTGGCGTGTTTCTATGCGAGAGCTTTGCCTCGCGGTAAGAGGGAGGTTGCAGGAAGCGCTCTTTAATAGGGAGGGAGAAGGCTGCGTTGTAGTTAATGAATCTGGGTGGATGAATGATGCAACAATGAATTTGAGGCAAGAAAGCTGGTAATACCAAGAGCGTACGGATAAGTACCTTAGGTACTTTGATTACCCTCAGCCAAGACTTTTCTTCCCTGGAATTTATTGAACGGTCTCAGGGGTCTGATAGATGATTTGGCTATGCTAGATGTCTGAAAAGGTGTCTAGGAACAAGACGACGAGACAATGAGACTATGTAGACGTGGCCATTCGCTTATTGTCTTGGCCGAAGGCTCTATTTCCAACAGACGCTAGGCCTAATTTTACGGGCATGAACCCTAGACGGCTACTAGGTGTAGACGGTTACCAGGCACCCAGGTGAACCCTTCTAGCGTCTGGCCAATGCCTTCGCAAACGACTGTATCTCACCCAGAATTTTTTTAAAACAATTCGAAGCAGTCGGAGACTATTGTAACTCCCACTTGTCACAGTGTGGTCTAGAAATGTTGCCTACGAAACTCTCATTCAGAGACTCTAGGAGTGATGCTACTAAAAGTGATGGTTCTGCGTTACCCTCAGAACATCCTACTCCTCAGACGGTGTCTGAAGATATATACCTCCACGCTTTTTTGGATACTCCCCTAGCCGAGGAGATACGTTCAATGCTTGGTCTTCAGCTTAGTGTTGACACTGGTGATAATGTCTTACGCCTCGGTCGTAGCCTTTCATAGATGCTGATGAGTTAAGCCAACATCAGCGAGCTACCCAAATCTGGTGTTCTTGAAACGTTTGCAATATCCTATGATCAGTAATCTTGACTTTCTGACACAGGGTATCACATGAAAAGGGACGTAAGCGATTCACACTTTGTCCGGTATTTGACCACTACATTGTAAGCGATATGAGACTCCTCGTTGGGCGATGTCCCATCTCCGTCGTATGGTTCGTCCTGCTCTCGCGGAGACGTATCCTGAAACTCCATGTTCCTCCTTTGACAGCACGGAGAGTACAAAGCCTCACTACAAGGCTGTAGTGGACCATCACTTCCGTTCTCCTTTCCCTCCATCCACACTCGAGGAAACTGTAAGCCCATTCGCAAGCCTCAGTACATCACCACAGAATCCTGATTACGATCTTGTATATTTTAGTGGGATTGGAGAAAGAGAGTGCCATCTTCATTGAGATATAACAAATCTAGAGATAGAGAAATTGAAGCTCGCAGGTCGGCAGAAGGAGAGACGTCTCAGATCGAAGTTAAGAGAACACAGCTGAAGATCGAGCGTTTGAAAGTTGGTGCACCAGAAGAATAGCTTGGGTCTGTCATCCATCAATAGCCTCAGACAGCAAACAGAGTAAGTCTTCGTGTCCAGAGTAGTTCAGGCTTGCGTAGACTTATTGGAGAGCGGAATAGATGTCGAGGATGTCATCGACTTGTCTAGATTCCCGCCGTTGGAAGAGGAGGAAAGCTCGTTGCCATTCTCTTAATTCGTGATCGGAGTGGGTTGAACAATAAATCGCGAAAGTCTTTGAAGGGACCTCCGTATAAACGTCGATGGTAAACTTGCGCTTGAGCTTCTGTTCGCGGGTTCTACGGTTTGAGCATATATTGACGGAACGAACAAAAACCCTATCCAAGAGGACTCCCGGGGCTTTGCGGCTTGCGGTAAATATATTGAGTTCAAAGTCACTCAGCGTCAGATAACAGGTTCTTGAAGAGAACTTATGTATCAATATCTCCAAGTATCTTGGGATACAAATTGTACCACATGGACAAGCATAATAGCCAGGAGAGAACTTTAACTCCAGTGGTACCATGTCAACGGTGATACGAATTTATATAAGGCAGATAGAGCAGCAACCAGTGATTGTGATGCCGGGACTGCTGTTGTGATTGTTCCAAGAGCCCAGCAGACGATACTGGAAGAAACATTCGCCAGTTGACGCCCTGATTTTCAGTTGTACATGAATGACGCAGACTTCCGCTATCACTGTGCCAATTCGCGAACGACCCACTCGATATGTCTTTTCACGGAGCGCGATCGGGGGTCTTGTATCGTCCCTTGTACATCAGCAGCCGAGCAATATAAGGCGCAGGTTCAGCTAAGCATCTTGAAGTGTTTGTGATTCTATAGAAATTGTAAGCGTCAGAATTTTCAATGCTTTTGAACCTCGATGACCCATACATTGTTTGCCGATCTCAACAATCTCGTCGTATGTGGCACAATCCTAGACCTTGGCGGGCCACAGGAATTTTTGCGGTTAGCTGTAATTGGGGCTCCTAGGCGTGCGAGGTTGTCGGCCCGGATTTGGTTGCAGGCCTCTAGCTTTCTAGCCAGCGTTGCAATCTGTTTCCTCAAGTCCGCGACGTCCTCACCGTGCTTTTGATTTTGACCTCTTTCGGAAGACTGTTGGACTACCTGATCCTTGACCAACTCTTCAATTTTAGTCCTCAATACTGTCACGTCATGACCAAAGTGCTCTTTAGCATTATCGAAGTCCTCTAACAATTGGGCCAATTTGCCTTGGATTGCGGTGAACATCGTTGACTGCTGCTGTTGACCCTTTTTCAACTGATTCATACCTGTCCATATGATGGAAACAATTTTATGCAGGGGCATAGGGGAAATGCCACGATTTTGAGTCATAGTTGCTTGCACAGGCAATGCAAACGCGAGAAAGCCGAGGATGTAGAGCGTGGACTGTGTTGGTAATAATATAGAATAGCGCATGGTAGGACTTGGGATGGTCACGAAGTGGGGAGACATGTCAGGACTTCTAGAAGAATTCGGACACAAGATCATGTGGAGAACCCCACCAGAGTTCCCACTCTCTGTCATTTATGAGGGTCTTGCGACGTACTGTTGGGGCGAGTGACATTGAGAACTTATTGAATAGATGCAAGTACAACGCTTGCTCTGATTCGAGGCAACCGATGCCCTGCCACAGGAGTCGTCAGAGCCTTCTAATACCGATTCTCGAACCGACAACACTTCCCTTCTACAGAGACTACGGACATATGGATCTTGGTCCATGAGCCAAAACCTTCCGACTTACCTCTTGGTGTCGGTAGCACACGAACAGCAACCCTGAGGGGCTGTCCCGAAAGACACCTTCAAGGGCAGGAGCACGGAGGGTACAGACAAGGACAAGAACTCTGAGGCAAACAATAACACATCAAATTCCTCACTTCCTTCCTTCCTTCCTGCGTTTCAGCGATACTGCAGTGATCAAACGAATCAGCAAAGTGCTATGCGCGGTATCTTGAGTCATTATCAGCCGACTGCAGAGGTAGTGGCTAATCAGGCGGATTTGGGAAAAGCAGGAGTGAGGAGTGGGCAGGATTTAGTACGCTGCATCATGGACAGGAGGTGGACCTTACATCGGCTGTTGTTGGACGGTTTCAAGATTTTTCAAGGTGTGGCCTGAGGACAACAAGACGCACGTTCAATTTTCTCCTACCTTCCTCTCCACAATTCCAGCAACACTACAGAACCCAACCTCTCGACATTGGATGCAGTATCTCGAGTCATCGTGAGCCAATCAGGATGGGCTGCGGATGGTTCGGCGAACCTCGCAAAGACGGCAGGCCTTAGTATGTGCTAGATTATAGACAGGAGGTGGAATTTCTACATCAGGTTTTGAGGGGAGAATCTAGAACTTGCATGCGGGACAGGGTGGACGACGGCTGTGGCAATAGCAGGACAATTTGGCAACATGACAAGAGCCTAGGGATTTACAGCTGTTACGCGCTTGCGATCTTCTATTCTGCTCTCACGACGGCATCGATGTTCCATGCATGTGCAACTGCCATTCTTTCCCCGGGCACTATTTCATCTGATTTACAGTGCTTCACATCGTTGCCTGTCAACGCAGAAAAAGACACAAGCACCACCATCAATGATCAGCGCCAATAGCGAACGGACCTATCCTCTTCGTACCAGGCAGTCGGTTTTGGCGGCGTCTGAGCGAACGAACATGACTGCCTGGTCCCGACAATGTTGGTCTGTAACACATGCTTTTTTTGTTGACTGGAGTAGAGGCACAGGCACATCAGGCACTTGCCAAGAGACGGGGTGAAGTTCATGAGATCAGGCATATCATTTGCCTATACAGAGCGGTTCTCGCAGGATTTGATATTTTGGAATGGGACTGTGCTTCGATGTGTCCAGAATAACCAACATTTCCACCAAGATTGTGCCTAGGATACAGCTGGCCTCGTTACTAGGGTTTCTTATTAAGGGGGTAGGTAACTTGTATATTTTTATAAACTTAGTTTAGCGTATTCAGGACTCTTAATAAACCTTGGCGCTTAAAGTACAAAATCCTCCCCCCCCCCATTTTGTATGTAAAACTACATGACAAGTAACTAGAGGGTATTATCGGTCTATAACGTCCTATTCTATTGCGATTAGAGCTATTCGTAACCCGTAGGCACTTTGTCTTCCCTCTCACGTCATGCTTTATCGTCTGATTTCTACTTACGATCTATTATTAGTTGTAAGTTGGTTATTATGTAGATTTACACATAAATAGAGGGGGTGGATTTCTGTTTTCAGTGCCAAGGTTTATTAAGAGTCTTGAATACGCTAAGTATTAAAATACTAAATAAGCTAGTGAAAGGGGCGTCGAGCTTATCGATGAATATGACGCTATTCACCATCTACTACTGCCGTTCTGGGGCCTTAAACCTTTGCTAATACGGGAAAGAGCAAGGGAAGCTCTTGGCTTTGATCATAGGCTACTTGGGGTAATCATACGAAATGATGCGATCACAGAGGTTACGGATGGTTTAGAATGGCTACCGACCTCAATAATTATAACGGTAAATTACAAAAATACCACACTTTTCTGAAATATTTTCATTAATGCCACCCCTATATTTCAAAAATACCACACCGGGGACTTGCGCACCCCGGACGCTGGGCGCATCAGCTTGAGGTACCCCGCAAGAGCCCCTACAGCAGCCTCCGTAAGTTAGCGTCCGGCACCTCCGTCCCTAGGGCATAGGCAGGCCTAGAGACCTCCTATATAGACCTCCTACTAACCGTCGCTATTATCATAGCGAATAAAATTTTTCGGGGTAAGATATAACTTCTTCAGGGACTTATCCCTAGAGCTTAGGGTACTCAGCGCTCTTCCATCAGGCTAGGTAATTACGCTGGGAGCCCTACCAAGGGAGCTAGACTACGGGGACTGCTGCGGGGGCTGCTGCGGGGGCTGCTGCGGGGGCTGCTACGCGGAGTCTCAGGCTTCAAGGGCGGCTATGGGGCTGGTACGCCCAGCGTCCGGGGAGCGTAAGTCCCCGGTGTGGTATTTTTGAAATATGGGGGTGGCATTTATGAAAATATTTCAGAAAAGCGTGGTATTTTGGTAATTTGCCGTAATTATAATGCTCGTGGGATTTCTGCGCGATATAGATCTTCCCCTTAATGATTACGATGAACCTCGAGTCGTCATACCGAATGATGACTTAGATCGATTGATCTCTATTGCGACAAAGGTCACAATACCTCAGGCCTTCCGAAATTCCATGTCGAAGAATGCGTGGCTCTTATAGCCTGCCGATATGAAGTGGCCGAATAGTGTCAAGACTACAAGATTCACTAGCATTAATCGTCAATCGACATGGACGACATCCCGAATGTCAAGTCATCCTACCAATCCGGCTCGAACCTTGAACGATAGTAGGCAAGACGCCGAATTGTTTTTTGTATTTACGCAACTAGACTTCATCTCCAATATAACCGCTTTCACAGATATTTGTTTATCACCATCACTGAAAGAAATTCACGGCTTCCTTAATCGGCCTGCTACAATCAATATTGTCCACGAACTATTCCCAGTCTTCTCTTATAGTAAGACTATTACCTACCAAGATGTACTCTATCCATCACCTTGGTACTGGTCCGATCAAGTGTCTTGGAAGGAAAAGAAAAATAAATTTTACTGGCGTGGGAAAACAATTGGCGGATACTCGAAAGGAGGTACATGGCGACGACACCACAGGCAGTCGTTTGTCTCAAGAATCAATGCCGTAGATACTACTAAGGTTATGAAAGATGTTAGCGCTTCAGCGGCTGGAACCGAGTGGGTTGTGGAAGAAGTACCAAGGACGGATTACAAGGAGCTTATTAATGTCAAATTAACTCAGGTTACCCTATGTGATCCCGAAGATTACAATGCCCAACATCAGTCTTTCGAAGTGGTTAAGCCGAGTAAAGAGGAGGCCTGGCAATACAAGTACCTACTTGATATCGACGGTAACACTTTTAGTGGACGATTTTATGCTTTATTGAAGAGCATGAGCCTCGTGTTTAAGATAGCCCTCTTTAGAGAATGGCATCTGGCTAATTCCATGGGTGCATTACATACCCCTAAGTTTGAAAGGGGACGAGCATGTGGAGAGTATACGATACTTCAACGAGGAGCCAGATAGGCAGATACAGGCATTCAAGTTAGCTAGACAAGGGCGTGATTGTCGCCAGCGACTTATGGCACGTCAAACGATCCATTCCCCCAGTAACAACGCCTTCCATCACACAGCCGCCCTCGTATCAAACTTCATCGCCTTTACTTGCCATATGTCCGCCCAAAGACCACTTGATATTACCGGAATATGTACTTCTCAAGTCCATGTACACAGCCTTACGATAGAAGACCTTGTTACAAAACTCAACAGCATCAATCTTGACTTCTTCTCTTTCCCCTATGATCCAGCAACCTCTCAGACACCAGTCCGAACAGCGACGTCCATAATAGCGGATATATGTCGTACTGACAGCCATAATGAACGGACTTTTGTGGAGGAATAGACGAACGTGGACAGCAGAACATCGGGCTGACCTTGCTCGTGTGGACTATCTACATTAGCCATTGAGGGAGGTTTTCGTGGGTTTTCCATGCGACAGCGGGGAATGCTGCGGCGACAGCAGGATCTCTTCTGCCAAACAGTTTCCCGCCACGACGTCATCTCATCGAGACCACAACACGACATACAGGTCACGAAGTCACAGGTCATGCAGGGTAGATTAATACACATCCATTACGACAGTAGACAGAATGATGATGGCCAGGCTGACCCGTAGCCCGTCAATAGGGTCATCACATCGTTTGTTGTTGAAGAAATGGAGGAATACGGCGACGAGATCTAGCTAGAACGTTCTGGTTGTGGGCGATTGAAATGTAAGACGCCCTTCACACAACCGAGAAGTGACTTTCCAATGCCTCGGCTGCTTTCCTAATGACCCTCCTGAGCTTTCTACTCACACGTGCAAAGTATGCAGCCGGTTGCATCTATGCTGACAGCAATCTCCCATAATTTCCAGTCCTGATATCTGCTCATCATCTCATTGCCGCGACATCAAACGACTAGTCTCCACGTAGACGACAAAGGTTGTACCATGGCGATCGTTTCATGGTGCTTTCTGCGTCTCTTGCCGCTCCGGTCAAAGTTGGTAAAGTGTCGACTCTATCGACATATTATTGTGGTCCTCCTCCTTATCCACCATTTCAGCCTTGCCCGCTGGCCTTTTCCTCTAATCATGGTTTGCGCAGTGGTCACTGTTGATCTATCCATCTTGTCCCAGTTGAGCTAGAGGCAAGGACAACTAATGGATAGGTAATATAACAAATGTGCTGTTTCAGAATCTTAGTCCATTCCGACCAGGAGGAAAAGCAGCCACACCTCCAAAGTAGGTCTAGGTAGTTCAACCTAGAGTGCGTCATGTATTTGTCTCTCGCACCTCCTTTCGGAGATGAGTACCTGTTCCTAGTACTTGGATCTCTGTTCCAGTCGCCTAGCCGCACAGTAGCTTCAGCACGTATCGTTCAGCACGTATTTTGTATCGCAGCTAACACGAATCCCTCGCGGGACAGCTTCTGACACCAAATCGACGACTTCCCTCCCTGCTCCAGGAGCTTTGGTATGCTCTTCCAGCAGCTTACGCGTTCTTGACGAAGGCTAGAAGAGTGCCCAAGTCAACAGTCCATAAGAGAATGGGTTCGATTCCCATTGGCGCTGGTCTAATGGTAGAGCTTGTGGTCTTCTTTCTCTCAGATTATGCTCTAGTCCAAACGCACTGCCCGCCTTGTTCTTCTGATGGTGTGCGTACGGCGATATCAGGTAGGCGATGCCTCGTGATGGCTCAATCAAAACGCAACTGGTCGTGCTAATGCCCGGACAGGATCATCGGGATCCCAGACGTCGAGGTATTCTCCGAGTCTGAGCATATCGCAGTTTTAAAGAAAGCAGAGTACGGACTCGAATAGACTCGGGCAATTCCAGAAAGTCAGGCTGACACTACTATATCTTCAGGCAGCGGCGGGTTTCAGGTCATCTCGACGTTGAAGCTCTCCAATTCACACTACAGTTCGTCCAAACACCCCATAACTCTCCTTCGTATACTGAAGATGTGACAACACAGATCCATAACACCACCTCTAGACGAGGAGGAAGATGACGAATAGTCTCGCATGCTCGAGGCCCACGAGCGTGTAAAGGCTTAGAAAGCGATGGCTGTCCTCCCTGCTACCCAGCCTGCCTCGACGTCCCCTTGCGAAACCCGCCTGAGGAATACCAACCGATGATAGAGTACTGGCAATTGTTCTCGTCGACAGGCCATGTGGTGCTTTGTGCCTAGAGATCAGATTGGCGGAAATTCCGAGTGTCCCAGGTCAGAGTCCGGGGCCGCTATCGAAATGAACGATTCAATATATCTGTGGACGAAGTTCGCGAGCGTCGGCGAAGACATAGGTGCAGCAGCAGAGTCAGCAACAGAACTGGATCGAGTTTCCGAACTACGTGAGCTTACTGCCGAAGCATGGGATACGACAATAGGGGTAAAGTAGCTATCTGGATATTGCTTGGCACTGAGGGACCGTCAACCCGCAACAATTGTCAGTGTACACGACTTAGTTTCAGTCATACTGCTACACCTATATATGGACGGACGACAAGAGCACCTCAGTCTATCGTCGATAAGCCCTTCGTCATCTACAACGTCAACCCCAAGCTCAACTCAGCTACCTCCTTCATTCAAGGCTGACCTTAAAATTTCAAATGAGGATATCGAAAGGTTGGTCGACAAGTACAACCGTCAGGCAATTCCTGTCATGGAAGATGAAGAATTTTGTAAACAGCTCGGGGAATTCGTTGCCACAGCCGGTGGTGTCGACGAGATAAAACTTGCTTACTGGATTTTTGAAAAGAGCTCCCGCATAGATTCTGACTGCGTTGATGCGAAAACCAACATCAGCTTTACTGGCCTGGATTTCTTCGATACAGACGAGCAGAGGCATAACATGATCGCAGGCCTCCAAGGACCCACCATTCACGGGTACGGGCGCCTTATAGACTGAGTCTCTTTTCTGGTCGAGCGGACGGCGCCGCAAAAGAGGAACTCAAAGTATCGAAAAATCACCCGTGTAAACTGTGAGCCTAGCCACAGTCAACCACAGCGATCGTCGCGTCCGACTTTGCATATGACTGGGTCCACAGGCCTTGGAGCACTCGCAACTCTCGTCAAACTCCACGGCGGAGCGCACGTATTCAGTAACAGAAGAGGAGGAACATGACATGTTTGAAGTCCGAAGAAGACCGTTTAATACATGCTGAACGTATGCCAGATTACAGTATTTAAACCCAGCCTGTCCGCGTCTCCCGTTCTGTCCGAACATTTCCGACGCTTGTATGAAGCCGTATAGAGCTTTGTTCAGTCTGCAGGCGTGTCCTTGTTGGCCATTAGTAAAGCGGTGAGGTTGCTCTACCCAGATTTCTTCCTGAACGAGCGATTCCAAGAAGGCCGCGACAACGTCTGAACACTCGACGACTAGCCCATGCTTAGCAATCGCCATGACGATGCCTTCAGGGTCGATGAGAATGTCTCATTAAAATCGATCCCCTAATTTAGTGGAAGCCCTTAACTACCCATCGTGCTTTTATATCGGCTGATTTCGCCCATTGGCCCATAAGACCCACCTTCCTGGCAAGACATGCGCTTTGCGGGGCGGTCGATATAGTTCCTGCCATGTTATCTGCTTGGCGTGATTGGCCAGTTCTTCTTCGGCGGCAGCGAGCCATTTGTCATTATCAGGCCCATGGAGAGCCTCGTCTATTGACGTTGGGCAGGGACGCTCCTTAGTGCCGGCAACGACGCGGGTGAGCATGGCTCTGAACCCATCCGGGTTATCAGAAGACTTCATACCCCTCTTGTTCGTCTGGCTGTAGTCGATCCGTGGTTTGTCACGACCGGAACGACGTGATGGATCAGGAACAATTCTCTGAGATTTGTTGTTCCGAGACGATTGCTTATTGACAACAGCTGATAGTGTTACAGTAGTAATTTGGCGTGTCGAACCAACCTGACTATTCTGATTATGATCAGTTGGTAATTCCGACTCCGCTCGGCTATTTTCAGCAGTCTGATTATTTGACTCATTCTGATTTGATTCAGGTGGATTGTCCTGATCACGTCCATTTGGACTGGTCGGCCTGCTTACGTTATCAGTTAGGCCTGATGATGATTAGCCAGATGGAAAAGTTGTTGCTGATCCATTGCCAGTGTTGCTAGTATTGTCAGTATTTTCAGAATTATCTGACACTCCCTCGACACCCTGTCGATTGGGGGTAGTTGCTCCCTCTGAGACCTGATTGCCGTCGTCTGATTGGTCCGTTTGGAGTTGACTCAGGAGGTCTGCGATGTTGTCATCGTCTGAGTCTCCTTTTATTGGGAGCTCATTGTCGTCTATTGACGGCATAGCGGCCTTCTCGTCAAACACCACATGTGCAGATCGAGGGACACGTTATCCCTTGATATCCTATACGCGGTAGATACTCTTACCGTCGTGACCAAGGAAGCGGCATTTGATAGCCTTCCCATCCTTGCCAGGTATAAGGTTCTCAATGTAATTAATATAGTAGATAGCCTCACCCCAGAATTCTTGTAGTAGTCCGGCGTCAATAAGAACCGTTCTAACTTTGCTGAATAGCGTCCGGCTCTTCCGTTCAGCGATCCCATTCTAATGAGGGTTGTATAGTACTGATGGGGTAATAAATATCCCATGCTCCTGGAAGATTTGTTAGCATTCACGGCCCTGGACTAGTTCATTGTCGCTTCGAATAAAGGCCCTTTTATACCCCTGATTTTTCTATTGTTTTATTCGGAACTCGAGTTTTTGTGGTAACTCTGCCCTACCAGTCATATGATCTATCTGGGTAAATCCTGATGCCTCGCATAGAGACCATCACGTTGGTATGCCCCCCAAGGGTGGTCATATGGCTTGCTGACGCCAGGTCGATGTGCCAGCATTGGCCAGGAATGGTAACTCTAGGCATTGGTATGCGTGAGGGCATTCGGGTAATTTTCCTCGATATGCAACTCTCACATAGTTCCTGTTTCTCATATTTTTGTAGGCGATCAGCAGCCTCACAGTCGACATTGGTAGCACGTGCTATAGCTTTTGTAGCCTCCATGCTGACGTGCCCATATCTCTTATGCCATTGGGTCCAAGACGCATCATTCTTGGCCGGGATTGTTGACTTGAGGCGGAATGCCCTCATCTGTTGGATCCACACGGTTTCCAGCCAGTACGTACGGTCATGTAGGAAAGCCTGTAGCACTTCCTCGCCTTGTTTGTTGTAGATTGTGTTCTTCCCTCCGCCACCGGTGTGCGTGTAGCCTTGTAGGTCTAGCTGCGTGACAGATAGGAGGTTGTATTCGATGTTTGGTACGTGGCGAACATCGGTCAGTGAGAATTCGCTAACCTTGTTATCGACAATTACCGGGATTTGTACTGTTCCGATCCCTTCAACTTTTATCGGTTTACCCCCAGTTGGTCCCGATACCGTGTGGTTCTGGACTGGTGAATAGTCGGTAAACTTGGAGCGGTCCCGGAAGGCATGCTCCTGATCCCCTGAGTCGATGATGATCTCATGGGACTTGTTGTTTTGTTGTGGGCTATGCTCGAAGCGAGCGGTGTAGGATTTGTCCTATTTTTGTTCGTCCAGATTTTGTTTGCTTTGCTGACGACTAGGACGTCTCTCTTGATACCGTTCGTTCCGTGCTTCCAGCTCTTTCCTTGTTTTAGGAGTAAATCCTTCTGGTGCGGTCTTTGGATTGGCATGCCAGCAGTCTCTTATGTTATGGGCGCAGCCACAGAACGTACATTTGTCCTTGTTGTTGCCCTGGCTTTTATTGCTGGGCTTATTTTGATGTTGGCCTTATTTTAGCTGTTTGCCAAAATTGCCAGCAAATGCCTTGGATTATTCAGTCTTCAAGGACATAAATCTGTTGACTAACGACGTGGTAATATACTTAAAATCCGCTGGCTCCTTCCTGGATCGTGCGATCTCTGTTAGGGTATAGACCGCTTCCTTCATGTCATCTGGTAGGCCCCTTCCAAAGACCGCTGTCTGGAAATCCATAGCTAGGGGAGTCCCCATTTACTGAAGCTTGTTTGTATTCTCCTCAAATTTGGCGAGATAGGCATGAAGGTCTTTAAATTGATCTGAACGAAGCTTATGCAGGGCGAAGTACGTTGCTTTCTTGGTGGCGTATGAGTCCGTCCCATATAATGACTTTAATCTTACCCATGCTTCTTTAGCTGTCGTCAGATTTTCTATCATGCTGTAGGCCGATGGCGAGGTAGTGATGTGAATAGCGGCGAGTATCGCTCCTCCAGATCGAGATACTTTTCCTATTTATCCTCATCTGCCTCCACGATAGGCAATTTTACTCCTTTAGTAGTAGGTGAGTCTAGGTTAGTTAGCGTTTTATATTCAGGTTTAATGACCTTGAATACGCCGTTAACAACGAGTGATACGCGTATAGCTACCTCCTATTACTTATAATTCTTAGTGCCTTTAAGCTTCTGAATTTTGTAATAGTCAGACATGATGGTGCCTACTGTGAATAGTCCTGGGAATGCTTCTTCTAGAACTACCCTAAGACTTAGTAAAAAGCTTGCTGTGCGATTTATGCGGTTCCCAAGGTTACGCAGAACCCGGGCTCATAACCTGATGAAAGACATGATGCTTATAAGTCATCTGCACGTGATTTGGGTGTAACATCACGAGAAATTTCTACTAGAACTAGTTTGCCAAGGCCCCCTGATTGGTAATCACCGAGGTTGACCGGCCTAAATTCCAACACGGGTCAACCGCTTTGCAAACAACTATAGACACCTTTTCAGACATCTAGAATAGTCAATGACAGCCAAATTATCCATCATACCCCGGATATCATTCAACGGTTTCTAGGCTACAACGGGCGCATGTCGTTGAGAGGCAGTCTGCTAGGGTTCCCTTTTAATCCTGTGCTTCTCGGTCTGACGTCGTTGCACCCGTCGGGCTTTCTTAGCTATTTGATCTGATCCTTCAGGCGCTTCCGCCTGAAACTCTAGTTCGTCAATGTATCGATATAACATTTGTAGGTACACACCCTCTTTCCTGAATTGCGCACTTGATGTGAGTGGTATCTCTATCGTCAAGCCTGTGCCATCTCCAACAACATTTCCTCGGTCTACAAGATAACAATTAATTTGCACTTTATAGGGGCCTCCTGACTTATAAATAATGGCATTCGGTCTCAAAGCTGCATCCAATGGAAGCAATGAAGATCTAGTACCCTCTAGGTACTCCGACACCATGCAATTTAATCTTTCGCGTGAGCTTAAGTCTTTCAAGAGAAATAGTAGATCAGTCAATGGAACTTTCTTCGTAGAATACGATGGGGTCATCCAGAGAAGTAACATCTCCAAAGACTCGGCTGGTGCCATCTTCCAGGGCCAACCTAGGCAGAGAACTCTAAGACCTTCGCGTAGAATACTATCTCGTTCCAATATACCATTTCTTCGACTATCGAAAGCAGCTGACAATTGGTTTTCCAGAGACCTTTTCCATGTTTCTACATCCCAATCATAGTCAGCTCGTTCCCCTATATATTGTCCTATAGTATCGATCTCGTTGTAAGTAATAATCTTGTGAAGTGCAATATGAATTATAAGAGCTGGATATAAGTTATTTGCATTGACTTCAGACTTTAATACTTCTACCGACTTTTTAAATAGTAATATCCATGAATCATTAAGTCCAAAGACACTTGACAAGTATCTATTATTACTATAAGCTCTTAAATTCTTATAGGACTGATTAAAGAATTCGAAAGCCATATAAATCTTTAGTAAACTACTATAGTAGTCCTCTATATAGTAGATACTCGAGATAGAATTATATAAGGATTACACTCTTATCTAGGAGTAAGACAACGAGATAACGAGACTTAGTAAACGTAGCCACTCGCTTATTATCTTAGTAGAAGGGCTTATTTCTAACCTCAAGCGCCAGATCGGTAAATCATCTTTGTTATTGTCTGATATTTGGTAGACCGCTGGATCGAAGACCATCGTGAGAGCTCACATGCCCACATGCAGTATCTTGCCCCCATCATTTGAAGGCGGAATGCCTCATCGCGAGGCCACCCCCTAACTACCTACAGTTACACCCCCCCGCATTAGGCTAGATCCGTCGTTGCCAGGGTAATGCCTTGCGGAGATCCTACTACTAAACATTTGGCGATATCTCTAACGGGATGTTCTTTAGACCGGATTAATTATTCGTAAAATCTAACAGACCTGAAATATTCTATTACCGTAGTATTCACGACCGCGTCGGGTCGGTACTTCGAACTCGAGTCGGGTTCCCGACTCGACTCTTGGCGAGTCAATACCAAATTCCTGGCCCGAGTATTCGGGTCGGTACCAATAGTTGGTACCGAGTATTCGAGTCAATACCATGGGGTAGTACCGAGTATTAGTACCGAAGTATTGACCCGACTCGCCAAGACATTAGTTCCACTCATATTATTTTGCCAAGACTATAATATGAGGAATATTTTTTAGTTATAACAATATTTTATACTATATATAAGACTTACTAAGATATTACTAAGCATTATTATTATTACTAACTAGCTAACTCTTAATAGTAAATAAGGTAGTAGCTAATTAACTATTTATATAGAAATAATTACTATAATATTACTAATGTTTTCTATTTATAGTAGTATTTAGTACTATATATATAACTTACTATTATATTACTAAGTATTATTATTATTATTACCTAGGTAGTACCCTTAAGTAAACAAGGTAATGCAAAAAGGTAATGCATATACCTAGAGAATTAAGGGGACTATAAAAATTATAATTAAAAAATAATTTATTTTTAGAATAGCACTAATTTCAGAAAAAATCTAGGCTATCTAGCTTATTTATTAGTGGCTTGGCGTCTTGGCGATACCTTGGCGATTCGGGTCGGTCCAACCCGACTCGCCAAGGTACCGAGGGCTTTTCGGGTCGGTACCGGTAACTGGTACCGAGTATTCGGGTCGGTACCAATCCATGGTACCGAAACCCGACTCGACGGTCAGTCTAACTGAGGTGGATCTATGAGGAAGGGCATATTGTTAGCTGCTATATAGGGAATCATGTAGCGCTAATAGTATTAGATATTCTGTTGGAAATAAGCCCTTCTGCTAAAATAATAAGCGAGTGACCACGTCTATAAAGTCTTATTATCCCGTTATCTTATTCCTAGATACCTTTTCAGATATCTAGAATAGTTAACGACAGCTAAATTATCTATTATACTACTGAGATCGTTTAACATGTTCTAAGTAAGCGTTGTCAGGGGCGTTACCCTGGCAACGACGGATCTAGCCTAATGCGGGAGTAGGTAGTTAGGAGGTGTAATTGTAGGTAAAGGGGGTGTAACCGTAATATCTCCTTTAAGTTTTATTTGTAACGCTGTAAACGTAAGAATCTTGAATTTTTACAGGCATTTTAATAATAGCTAGTTGATACTACTTTACTATTTCCAGGATATTATTAAAGAATAGGATAGGAGGAAGAGGTTCCAATCCTATATATTTATTTAGATATAGCTTCGAGATTAAATAGGATAATCCCACGGTATAAGTAGACTAACCGCGAGGAATTAAATTTAGAGTCAAATTTATAAAGCTATACAACGCTAAACCTATATAAGGTATAAACTAGCTGTAAGTAGTTTATTATTTCGAGTTAATACTAAGAATAACCTCTAAGTACTAAAAAAATAACTAGTCTAGGTATAAGCTATTTATAAGACTAATTTATAGGATAGGATTTTTATAGAATATCCTCGTGTTATTATTCTACGTCGGTAAAATCTTAACTCGCCTCTATACCCTTAGTAAAGACCTTATACCTGCAGGCCTAGGGCGGCTTCAGAGGTAGCGTCACGTGACTGCTAAATAAGTAATATTTCTAAAATCTATCAGTTCGTAGATTTTAGGAAGTCACGTGACTGATTACTAAGTAGAACTTCAAAAGTTTCAATGTTCTATAGCTAACAGGGGACTCGTATAGCGCTAACCTAGGTATTTCTCCGGGTTTTCAGAAATTACCGACATAGATATTACTTCCCTTAATTTATATTAGGATATCTTAATATATACAATTAGTATAATAGCGGCTTACTAGTATAAAGTAGCCTTATAGCCTCGATGTATTAGCTACCTAGAGGATATCCTTTTTGTAAGGCCTGTACCCGCTGGCTCTGCAGCGGCGTGTCAGATAATAAAAGACGTAGAGTCACGTTATAGGCCCTGAAGATTAGCGTTAGCTGTCCTAGAACAATGTACATTTTACGCTACCCGCTCCCTAGTCTTCGGGGCTAAGGCTCTAGAGGGGGGTATAATTGTAAGGGTTGCATGCGCTGCAGGCGTACCTTAGGCTATCCGCCTCAGGCTGCGCATGTATACCCAGAAGAATAGGGGTCGGGTAATAATCCAAACACCTCAGCGTCCTTTTTAGGGCCTATTAGCCCATGTAGAGTCCTTATAATAATTCCTTAGATATCTCTATAAATAAGAACTATACTATTAATTTAAATAGTTATAAACTTTTCTACAAGCCTATTTATAATATATTAGAAAAGATATAAGAAACTCTATAATCTAGATATTACTAATTTAAAGGGATAGATATAAAAATCTACTAAGTAGCTATATATAACTCCTATTTTACTTATATTAAAAAGGATAGTAGCTTACAGCTATATACTAACTATTATAAGTTAAATAAGGTAATAGTTAGGAATTATTATTCTCTCCCCTAATTTAGTAAAATACTTAACTATATAAGGTATTAACTATTAAGATATATATTATAAGATATATATCTATAAGAGTAATAAATATAAAGTAGTATTCTATATATATTATAAGATATATATCTATAAGAGTAATAAATAGAAAGTAGTATTATATATATAGTATAAGTATTTTAATTATATAGTTATACTATATATAGACTGACCGTCGAGTCGGGTTTCAGTACCATGAATTCTACCGGCCCGAATGCTCGGTACCAGTTTAGGTACCGACCCGAATACTTAGTACCTACTTCCGGTACCGACCCGAAAAGCCCTCGGTACCTTAGCGAGTCGGGTTGCGACCCGACTCGCAAAGGTACCGCCAAGACGCCAAGCCCCTAATAAAATAGTAAGGGACACCAAATTTTTCTAGAATTACCCTTATTCTAAATTTAGATATTTTTTCAAATTAGAATTTAAATACCCCTCTTAACTCCCTAGGGATATGCATTACCTTTTTACATTACCTTTTTACATTACCTTATTTACTTTTCAGAATTACCTAGGTAATAATAATAATAATAATTAATAATATAGGAGTAAATCCTATATATAGTAAGAAATATGACTATAAATAGAAAATATTACTAATATTATAGTCTTTATCTTTCTAGGGATATATATTACTTCTTTACATTACCTTATTTACTTTTAAGAATTCCCTAGGTAATAATAATAATGATAATTAGAAAAAAAACGGAAAAATAGAAAATATTACTAGGGAAAAAAGTCTTGACGAGTCGGGTCAATACTTCGGGTCGATACTTAGTACTACCCCTTGTAGACTAACCGCGTCGGTTCCATTTAGAACCGAATTCATAATTATTATGCAACGCTAAACCTATACAGGGCATAACCTAGCCGTAAGTAGTTTAGCGAGTCGTGTCAGTACTAAGATCTGGTACCGAGTACCGAAAAAACGGTTAGTCTAACCCCTTGGTATTGACTCGAATACTCGGTACCACTCGAGTTCGAAGTACCGACCCGACGCGGTTAGTCTAACTAAGTTAGCTAATACTCTAGTAATATTTAGGCCTATATTAATGAATATTACTTATATAGTATCTTCTTACTATAATAGAACTAGAAAATGCCTGTAGAAATTCAAGATTTTTACGTCGGAAAATCACCCCTACTACCTGGTGTTTAGTAGGTGAGGTGGATAGCGGGGAGTATATCAGACACGTTGGTAGGTAGATAGCCTATGCATACGACAGCATTAGCTATATCAGATGCATGCACCCATTCTGACAGCGTTCCATACCTGGCAATGAGACGGATATTTCCCCCCATTCAGACCGATATCAGACACGTTGGTAGGTGAGGTGAATAGTAGGGAGCATATCAGACACGTTGGTAGGTGACGTGAATAGTAGGGAGCATATCAGACACGTTGGTAGGTAGGTGGCCTGTAAAATGTGACAGCATTAGCCTATGCACCCATGCAGCGATATAGATCATTCTGACAGTGTTGCATACCTGGCAATGAGACAGATATCACCCCCCATTCAGACCGATATCAGACACGTTGGTAGGTGACGTGGTAGAATAGGTAATTTGTAAACAATGACAGGATTTTTGTTGTTGATCCAATTATTCTAGCCGTTGGCGCATAGAATTTAGTAGGTAAATTCATTTATGAAGACATATCTTCCGAACCACTACACCGATTTTCATGATTTTTAAAGCTTTGAATAGCTATAGATGTCTTGTATAACTTCATTTAAGTAGAAAATATCATAGAGCGTGGGTGCAGACATGGGTAGGATGCGAAGAAATGTCAGACTTTTGATGTTCGCGCTAGTCCAGGAAAGGAATCTGGGGGACTTATTGACCAATAGATAAGGTGCGATAAGCTCAGGGTCCCAGTGTTCCTATATTCTATTATAGTAAAGAAGATAAACGGGCTGCTAATTAGTAAGTAGGCTGCAAATACCTACTTATTCTATACTCTAAGCGCTTAAAAGCGACGATCGAGGATATTCCTAGTAAACCTACTCCTAAGCACTTATAGTACCCTAAGTAAGCTATAGATTTTTGCAGATGTAAGAGCTTATAAGTAGAGGTAGTTAGCTATTTATTATTACTAGCTAAATATTTTATAATACTATTATATATTTCTCCCTATTAGCTTTATACTATTATTAACCTATTAAATTATAATATATAAGCTTTTAGATCTTATATATAAAGTATATATTTTCTAAAAATAACTTAAGAATAACTTATATCTTAATATTAATAAAGTTATAAAGTATTATAATATTTGTATATATATCCTTTAAGAATATATTAATAGTAATCTTCTTACTATAATAGAATACGCTAGGAGTCTCTTTTCAGGAATACGCTATATCTGATCGGGTAGTAATTATTTTAGGTGTACAGCAAATAGATTAGTAGAGAAGTCCCCCGAATTACTGCTTTGGGGTTAGCGGGAAAAGCGAGGAACATTAAATTCCTAAGTTTCTTCGCATTCTACCCACGTATGTACCGACGCTCCATGATATTTTCTAATTAAATGAATGATTTTCAAAAATGCCACCCCTATATTTCAAAAATACCACACCGGGGACTTGCGCACCCCGTTACCTAGCCTGATAGAAGAGCGCCAAGTACCCTAAGCTCTAGGGATAAGTCCCTAAAGAAGTTATATTCTACCCCTAAAACTTTTATTCTCTATGATAATAGCGACGGTTAGGAGGTATATAAGAGGTCTTCATGCTTGCCTATAGTTTAGGGACGGAGGTGCCGGAAGCTGACGTACGGGGGTAGCTGCGGGAGCTGTTGCGGGGAGTCCCAAGGGCGGCCCGTGGGGCTGATCTGCCTAGCTTCCGGGGTGCGCACATACCCGGTGTGGTATTTTTGAAATATGGGTATGGCATTTTTGAAAATATTCCAGAAAAGTGTGGTATTTTTGTAATTTGCCGTACTTAATACTTCAAAAATTATGAGAATCGGTGTAGTAATTCAAAAGATATGTCGTCATGAATGGATTTACCTACCAAATTCCATGCGCCCACGGCTCACGGCTCACGGCTAGAATATTAGATCACGAACAACAAAAATAATTCTGATATTCATTTTACCTATTCCATGACAACGCCTACTAAAGTGTCTGCTATCGGTCTAAATAGGGGGAAATATCCGTCTCATTGCCAGGTATGCAACGCTGTCAGAATAATCCATATCGGTCTATTAGTACATGCACATGATATGGCTAATGCTGTGGCATGCACAGGCTACCTACCAACGTGTCTGATATGCTCCCTACTATTCACCTCGCCTACCAACGTGTCTGATATCGGTCTGAATAGGGGGAAATATCCGTGTCATTAATAGCCCAGTATATCTGATATGCTCCCTACTATTCACCCCACCTACCAACGTGTCTGATATGCTCCCCGCAATTCACGTTACCTAGTAAACGCCAGGTAGTAGGGGTGATTTTCCGACGTAAAAATCTTGAATTTTTACAGGCATTTTCTAGTAATCTAACATATTTATATTTAGAATTTTAATATTTTAAGGAATAGACATAATATAAGTATATTAAGTACTTTAATATTATTAATATTATACTTAAACTAAGAATAATTAAGAAAATATTAAATTAAATATTATAAATAATTTATTAATTTATATAAGAAAAGATAAGCTTTAGTTAAATAGATTACCCTTTTAAGTATACTTAGAAAGCTTTAGAAAGTTGTAAATATATTAAAGTTAAGATGAAAGAGAAATAAGCTAAGGTAAAAAGAAAGTAGATAAAAGTAAAACAAGAGGCTTATTAATCTAGAAATAACTTTCTTAGAAAAATAATCTAAGATTTAGCCTATATTATAGTATGTCTATTATCTATTAGTCCTTAGTAAGAACAATTAAAAGTCTAACTATAGAATACCCCCTTCTAATATTATATTATATAACGAAGATATATATTATACAGCTTTTATAAATATATCTAGATCTTAGTACCTTTCCTATTAATACTAATATTAAACGGAGTTAATAGAAAGCTCTTAATATAAATAGTAAGTATCTCTATATTTTAGTATTTAAGAACTCTAGATAAGCCTTAGTATTTCTAATAGACTTTATACTATAATATAAGATAAGCTATTTAAAATATATAACCTAACTATCTTAATATAAGAAGGCTATAATTAAAGGATATATATATATTCTAAAAATATTATTTACCTAGTAATAATAAATAGCTAATTACCTTAAAAAGCTTGTAACTAGGAGCTAGGATATTTAAAATCTGGTACCGAGTACTAAAAAAACGATTAGTCTAATATTTACAGGCTAAATTCCTATATCTTAGCATTTGCAATTACTATTCAAAAAATCTGATTCCTATTAGTACTAATATTACAGGGTAGTAGTTCCTCTAATCTAAGTATAACTAAATAATTTAGTAATAAGGTATTAAGGTATTAAGTACTTTTTGATACCTACGCGAGTATAATAAGTAGTAGGGAATAAGAAGGTTTCAAGCGCGAATTAAAGGGGAAGTGTAATAGGATAAAACGCTAGGCCTTTTCTCTACTATAAGAAAAGGAAAGATAGGCCTTATCCTATATCCTAGCAACTTAGACACTTCAGGGGGTCCTGCTAAGGTGCTAGCAGATATCCCTGAAACGATACGCGGAACGACGGTGAGGACAATTTTGACAGCGTTGTCATATCTTTAGCGCTACTGACTGGTAAGGCACAGCTGGGCGGGTCGAGACAATATACGTGTAAATGTCAGGAATTTCATGTTCCTAACAGTCTTGGAGCGTTGATTGAAGAATGTTCGCAAGGACTTTCGCTAAAAGTGAATGCAGGTCAAACATTTTCTAAGAATCTGCATCTTCTCGACCTCTACTTCTGTGATGCCCTGTCTTCTGTATCGCTCTCAGCAGCGCGAGCGCAAAGTACGCGCACAACCACTCACCGAGAAAGAGTTGCCTCAATTGCCTAAGGATAGCATAAGTCACAGCTTCAATGTAGGAGCGCATGGGCGACGGGACGAGACCATTGACTCTTTGGTGGATGATCTACGCATCGCTACCGCTCGACTACATCAGCTTGGAGGTGACTACTCAAATATTCTCCACCAGCTTGAGAAGATCCTCAAGCCGGGAGACGAAGCTGTCAGGGTACCAAGCTCAAGAATGCGAAAAAGGGTACATTGGTTAGACTAAAGTCGGGCGACCACTAGATCTAGGCCAAGAGATTTGTCCGATTTTCATTGCGATCCAGCACATCGATGCCAAGCTAGACTGAGGCTCACGCAAGCTTAAGTTACATGATGTCAAATTAAAAACTAGACCTGGACGCTTTATTAAGCTGCACTTCCTTTTTTTTTTATTATCAGTGGAAGCGGGATTTGTACAGCGTTGTCGTCAAACCTGGAGACAGCGCTATTCACGATGGGGTGCGTAACACTATGCACTGAAACATCGTTCGCCGAGTTTGACTTGACACGTGGGTAACGACGATGCCTGTCGCTCTTACAGGAACGTGCGTAGTGTCGATCCCATAGGACCCATAGGCCAAAAATGGCTGAAAACATAATGCCGAAGCTGCACAGAGCAGTAAATAAAACGATGGCAGGGGTGTACATAGCGATCGACCTGCTACTTTCTTCTTTATATTTTCTTCCCCTTATCTGCTGCGCGTCTCAGCTTGACTCTTTCCAGCTCTAATTTAGCGAGCTCAACCTGGCATTTACTTTCAGTCTCCGCGAGTAAAATCTCCTCGTGGCTTTTTGCGATCTCCCGTCTCTTATAGTTCAATAACTGTTCGTGCCGCGAATTAAGGTAAGCTAGATCTGCAGGTAGCTTCTCTTCCGTTTGGTGTAAGCGGCGGTCGAAAGGATTATAGCACACTGGCTCGCTTGACTCGTCCGTGACGATCGCGGAGAAATCGAAATCAAGATCGAAATTCTGAGGAATCGGCCAATTTGTATCCAGCTGTAATTCTTGGAGCTCGGGATGTTGGGTGCTATTCTGTTCGGCTGAGCCTTGGGACAGCGGTAACACCAATGCTTGATTCGATTTCGGAGTCAGACTCGTTTTGCTGCCGGACTCAGGGGACCAGATATTTTGTCCAATTGCATATTCTGAAATCAATTATTTAGATCATGAGGTCTGTAAATCTTCACAACTACGCTTATCGTACAGACCTGCTATTGATGTGTTATTGTCACAATATTGCGAATTCTCTTCGGGGGGAGGACTGCTAATTTCGGTCCAATCTCGAGCCATGGATTAATGGGTCAGATTATGTTGCTCGCAAATAGTCTGACTGGACGCGATCCTAAGATATACTTCACAGAGGGCATAAGCTCGGTCATATGACTATGACGAGTTCTAAGGGCATTACCGGAGACATGAAACGTGTAAGAGACTAGAATTAGAGTTCATCCTTTACTACATACATCCGGCTCGTTGACGCTGTACGCCATCCTGGAAACATATTCAATCGCCTCGATGAATTCAAGGACTTCATCCGCAGAGTCCAGAGGATCTTCTTTCTCTGTACAAATACACTCATAACATTTCAACTCTTCTAAAATTCATAAGAATCTCTTAAACTCTGCATTATCCAAATAGCAGAGTCGTTATTTACATCCAAGTGACTTAAAAGCGAAGGCTAAAGTCCTTATATAGAGGAATATAGTAGTTAATTAGTAACTACTTACTCTCTCTCCTAGTACATTGCTAATAGGAATACGTTGGAAAGAGCTGACAAGGCTAAACTGACTCGTACAAAGTTATATGATATTCTCCATCTATCCTCCGTGATCTGATCATTCCATTGACGGTCGGGACAGCAGCATCGAAACACGCCCTATCCTTTCAAGGACTTCATTTAAAGCAAAATGAGGACCTTCGAACTTCATGTCCCACTTACTAACAAGTCTTAATCTAATATTCTCCAATTCCTTTTCGCTATATGAACTACATTGCTGTGTAGAGTCGTCCTGTAGAAGAGTGGATCGAAAGCAGAATTCTTTACTGACGTTATTCCCAAAGATGAAGGGTGAAGATCTTGAGCTAAGTCTAACTCGGGGTGATTTGATAATAAGTATATCCGGTGGCATTATGCTATTGTCGCATTGACGTCGCTTTCGAGGAAGTAAATCTTGTGGCGTATGAGGTCGTTTCATGGAAAAAGGTCACCTTGGTTGTATCCCGAAGAAGATATTAGCGATGCATATTAAAGGACTATCAGCTCTATATATATATCATTCCATAACCGAACTGCTGACTCATGTTACCATTCGCGCCAAAAACTTGTGCTTATATATCTCTCTAACTTTTCCTTGTCCAGGCGATGAGATTTAGCTTACCTCAATACCTAAGTACCGAATAAGACTAGTATTCATGTACCGGATGTTTTCGGAATATCTAGTGATGATAGTCAACAAGTCTAATGGCAAAGCCAATCCTGTCCTTGCAAACTTCCCCTTTGTGCCCACTCCTCCAAGGTCCACTAAGCTCATCAGTGTCCCCCAGGCAGTAGGGGCTCATGAAACGATCCAAAGCTAAGAGCAAGCCGAACACTGTGCTAAAGCGAAGCTTCACCAGACGATGTCATCTTGAGTTCCGCGCGAGCATGTATAAAATCCAATTAATTTTAATGAACGAGCGACTCAGATATCGCAGGTCAACGTTAGAGTAGAGAATCAAAATCCAGAGTGTCCAATGGATTCAGTCTTACTACAGAACCAAGATGTGGATCTAGCAAAATTGGGTTGTCAAAGTCGGTCGTTATTGGCAAAGAATCCAAATTTTCACCTCCTAATCTTGTAGCTCATTCCAAGGTACTGAAAGCTGCAAATACAATATGGATTTGATTGAATTGCGTCAATGCCATGATTTAGCATACGCAAAGATGCTAAGAAATCATTACTATGTCAGCACAAATGGCTACTATATATACTTACTACTCGCTGTGATATTGCGAACGGGTTCAACATGAATTCAAACTTTTCCTATGGCAACCCGACACATCAATCACGAGAATCTGAGTTGTATTATTAGAATCATGCCGAGAATACCCCTTCTTCACGGCTACAGGCGCCGTCAACAAGTTTACCAGACCAGAAGGCGCTTCACCAGTCTAACGCAGTGAAATTTCATGTCAAGACGTTGGGTTGGAGTTTCGATTTTGAAGGTCCGTATATAGCACTACACAAGATACTGGAATCGCTTGAATCTATTACAGAACAATTATTACATAGAGAATAATACTATATAAGATCTAATTAATCTATCTATTAGCTTATATTAAAGCACGTATTCTATATAGAAAGAGAAGTAGAAGTTTTAATATATATTAGACTTTATAAAAACTTAGAGTTAAGAAAGACGGAAAGCTCGCTAACAACCTACTTAGTAATTAGTAGTGGGAAAAACGATTTCAAGGCGTTCCGACTTCGAGTATTCGAGTTTATACTAAGGGGTAGTACTAAGTATTAATCTAAAGTATTAACCCGACTCGCTAAGACTTTTTTCCCTAGTAATATTTTCAATTTTTAGTAGTAAGAAGTAGATAACTACTATAGGTATTTACTTATTATCGCTATTATTAATAGCGCGGATTTATCTAGCACGCCTTCCTACGAAAGGCGCCCGCACTCTACGCACTTAGGTAGGTTTCCTGCATATAGAGAATGCATCTTCTTTCCACATCATGAATCAGTTATAATAATAAGGTAATGTAAAAAGGTAATACATATTCCTAGAGAAATAGAGGAGCTAGTAAAATTCTAGTTAAAAGATATTCTATTTTAAGAATAGGGGTAAGTCTAAGAAAACTTTAGTATCCCTTACTATTTTATTAGGGGCTTGGCGTCTTGGCGATACAAGGTATCAGGGCCTTGGCGAGTCGATACCAAAAGTAGGTACCGAGTATTTGAGTCGGTATAGAACAAAGACACAATGTTCCACCATCTCTTCAGCCGTCCAACGTCAATAAACATTCTCTGGAATAGCAAGGGAAGGCCCCAGAATCTTTTTATCCACTTTGTGGCGATCAGTCCCCAAGCAATTTTTCAGACCCCTCTGCAGGTATTAAGAAATTACGTACATGCCAGTTCCATTTAGCGTATTCAGGACTCATTTAGCGTATTCAGGACTCATGCGAAACCTTGGCGCTTAACGTGGAAATTTCCCCCCCCCATTTTGTATGTGTTACACAACAATCAGCTATTCACATTTTTCCTATCCACAACGTCCTGTTTTGTCAAAATTGAAGCTATACGCAGCCTCCACAGTCATGTCCTCCGCCCCGCATCATACTCGCTCTACAGGGCAGGCCAATTCGCTCCTTGTTACCCTGAATACGGCCCTCCCACGTCCTTCGGCTCGTTCCAAGAAAAACGTCTCATGGGCAGGGCGTACTGCAGAGGAAGAGGCCGATAGAGTCATCGCAGACGCAACGAGTGCTGGTAGTAGACGCGGTGGGCGTAGTGGGCTCGGTGGGCGCGGTGGCAAGAACAGGCATTGGCTAGGAAGCACACAGAAGCGGTAGAAAGGATACAGCAAGCAGGTCATACACAACGGGATACTCGTAATGACGCAACGGCTCCTCCTCATAGCTGTGGGGCCTCTGCTAATATCTCTACTTCTCGCGGCAAGACCAATAGTGCACCTATTAAACGACTAGATCTTTCACCTCCGCCAGGACCGGTACGTCTCACTTGAGGCCCATTATGGGGTACACCTGTTCAGGACCATGTGTTAATAAATCAGATTATTAACAAACAACGAGCCCTCGACGGCGAGAAGCAAAGTTCTACCTCTGACGAGGAGGCGTCTGATGAAATTAGCGACCTTGATCCAGACAATAAGAAATACCTACAGGAGGAGACTAACTATAAGGCATGGCAGATATATCCCTACCAGTATAGCGTGAAAGAAGTCCTTCGGAACCTCGTCGGCACCAAAGGTAGCCAATCGCGACCCAAGTGGTATAGAAAATTGGTGATGAGGAGTGGTTACAGAATAATTTCAACATAGACAAAGTCGTGGGTATCATCTATAAGCAGCTCCGTCTTAATCATACAGAGGAGGAGTTAGCTTCTATTACTGTTGGTATCAAATCCGCCCACTCCGAAACTAGCCGTCAACACGTCTCGTTAGCTAAGGTGGAGCCTGTGCTACAGGGGGAGTGGAAGAAAGTGGAAGAAATATGTTCAGAAACGACTAGAAGCCGAAATCGTTATCGTCGGCACCCTCTCACCTAATCAGCCTGTACCCACCCCGAAGAGACCTGCCTCTAAGGTTGATACTATACAAAAGTCGCCCGGGCGTAGTCGCAAGACACGTACGACCGATCAAGAAGCAGTAGGGGCACATCGCCGTGACATAAACGAGGCCGCTGGCGACATGCCAGAAAAACTATGTCTTAAATAGTACTACAGGGACGAGCATTATAATAATCATCCTAGCGGCTTCTACTTCATCGCTTGTAATGGCAAGCTTTATACCCTCAGCACCGAAAAACGAAAGGCATGGTCACGGGCCATTATTAATTCTATTAATAACAACCTCTATAGATCAACCACCTGCCCCAATGTACCGCTATCTACTTGAGAACCAAGGTGAGATGACTACGCGCTACAAGAATTTAGCGAAGCACGAGAAGCGCGAAGAAAAGAAGAGTATGTCAGAGCAAATAATGGAAACTATGAGTAAGACGATGGAAATGAGTATGGCACAGCAGATGTTTCAGCAAAAAGTGCCTCCATGGCAGCCTAACCAACGGACTGGCAACACCAGTACCAGCCTCCACCTCCTCCGCCCCCCCCTCAGTATCAGCCACCTGCTGTATCTCACACCCACCAACCGACCGCTCCCCCTTTAGCTCCTGCACCGACTCCTGTATCTGAGCCACCTCCGCAACCGCCACAGGTTCTATAACCACCCCGGCAACATACTCCGCCAGCCCCTGTATCCAGTCCAATCAGTGCCCTGGAGCTGGAACAGGAACAGGTTATGGAAGACTATTGGCATTGGAAGAAGACAAGAGCAGCATCAGAAGGGTCAAGGGCTATACTGGAAAGGGCACAGGCGACTGTCGAGGGACAGTTCTGGCGTGCTGAGCATCTGAAGGCCTTCAAGGCCATATTCCGCAACGAATATCGGACGGCTAGACACATGGCGGCAATCCGGGGGGGGCGGGTTTTTGCCAGGTACGTAAGAAGAGCATTGGTCAGGAAAGGCCACTAACCTCTGTTAGGCAATTGAGTACATATCTAACAAGGTGTGCAATCGATTATTTCAGCTTTATGGAGTTTATCCGGGGTTGAGGTCTTGAGGGGAAATAATTCACAGAAAAAGGGTGGTTAACAAAAAAAAAGTATTGGCGACGACGTTATTGCATAATCACCGTTATAAGTATCATGAAGATACTTAATAGGGGTGTTCATATGTCATTTATATATATCCGAGTAGATACAGCATATTCCTGGTGTTACCGTTGATATAGCCAGACCTCACTGTCGTATATGCTGCCAGTATACTCCTTGTATCACCTCTTCTCATGTCCTCACTCCACCGTAACGGTTCACCGATCGGAGCGTAGCCCATACCTCGCCAGCCTCTCTCTTCCTTAAATATTGATTCGTCCAAGAAACACAGTTGTACTGCCCTCACATCCATCATGAAGGCCTGCCACTGCATACGTAATTGCTTACTCTGCGGTCCAACAAGCTGCGCTGAGTGACGACTTAGCCGTTCCTCCTTCAACAGGCGAGAGATAGTAGGCTGAGAGACGACAAGACCCCATTCATCTTCAAGAAATACTGCTAGCTCATCCTGGTAGACCCATGGATGTTGCTTCTGATATTCTAGCAGAGCTTTCTTTGCTGCAATGTGGATACGCCGGCGCGGCCCTGGAAAGAAGGAGCTCCTTAGCTAAGAATCGATCGTGGGTACAAATGAGACGATAAGGCATGATGTGAGAGCGATGACCTAGTGCCTGCAGTTGCGTATAGCCTCAATGTCGACGGAATAGGACGTTGTTGACTGATAACATATCAATAGCTGGTTATTGTAGGATTCTACATACAAAATGGGGGGGGAACTTTCTTGGGTGGCGGTACATCCAGTCCCTGAATGATGAGCGGGCAGGAGGTGGGAAACCTAATTCTGTTTTGCTCTTGGCCCACGAACATGCGGCAGGCATACATCTCTGACGATCCAGGTATATACTGACACTCATTCGCCGACCCGAAGAGCATTCCGCAGCCAGGAATTGGGCTTAGCGCCATGTGTGTGTTGGCAATCCTAGTTTTCAAGTTGGACGTCGTCCGGGTAACTATTGGCTCAAGAAACAGTATATTGTCGATCCTCAGGAGTCGTTGATGGCACAGGCTATGACATCTTCTCGAAACTTTCATGCCAGCGTTATATGTCTTTATGTCCGTCACTTCAACCAGTGATTGGGGAGTCCTGATCTTCCTGGTTTTCCTGTTCTTCCTGTGCTCCTTCCGTATATATTCTATCGCCTTTATTTTCTTTCCTAGATTTGAATTCATTTTGGGGGCTTGTCCCTGCCCCTGAGTATGCAACCCGTCTCTCACTATCTTGCTTATCTCTGGCCACCTACTGGACTTTCGAGGTCCCCTGACTTAATCGTGTCGCTCTTTGTCATACTTGTCCCAGACATCCATGGACAGGTGTATCTCAGATGAGAGGAGCGGTAGTAAAACATTATATTCGACACGAGTCTGTTGACCTTGTTCATATGCTTTCGTTGGCACCACAACCTCGACCGATTTCAGGAGTGCGCTCAACGAAGTACAGTTGCTCTCAGAATAGCCACATTAAACCGCGTCGGGGATCGCCTTTTCCAAGATGCCGGCGCGGATCCATCGTGGTACCAGACAGATCAAGGCTCCTTCGAACCAGTATTTCGATGTTCCCAGCGCTGACCCTACCTGCATGCTATGCATCACCACATAGTCAGTAATCACGTCTGTCTGAGGTGGAATAACGCATTGGGACCCAATCCCTACTGGAGTAATGAGCCCTCTCACTCCGTCTAGCTCACTTTCCACCGCAATGCCTGCGGAAAGACTTCCCTCGCGAGGTTCGACGATACATCGTTCGTCTATAAGATTATACTGATCACCTCCAGCAGCAAAGCATTTGATGAAATACGGATCCCTCGAAATGGTAATCCTTAGCTGTCCGTCCAAGCAGTGACCAACAGATTTTCAGATGCGACTTTCGGAAGGTGTCGCCCAATTTTCAGCTTTCTAACACTCCCCCTCATGTAGTACCATCCCATGCTAGATCAACGGTGACAACAATCCAAATAAGAGAACAACATCCCTCGGAGGTAGACGAGGTATCAGGCTTGAAGCGAGGCTGTTATTAAGGTAATTCCAATGTATGGTTGTTGGGTATCGGCCTCCTGAGTAAATTGTGAATGGGGACTATTGGAAATCTTCATAATCTTCAGGATTCTTCGGAATAGACGAGTGAGGACCTTATCGATAAGTCTGAGGCCATTTCTGAAGGAATTGAGACGTTGCGAGCATACTAGGTGCGTAATCTGACGTAGCCCATAACATGCCGTAGCTCCCCCAGTATAGTATCCCGTCGCTCCCCCAACAGGGTATCACTCCTGGTAGCATAACGTGGCAGCATGACGTGCCTGCCAGAGTATCGCTGTCGCTCCAGAGTCGTGGCTCCCCCAACATGGTATCACTCCTGCTGGCAGCATGACGTGCCTGCCAGGGTGTCGCTGTCGCTCCCGCTCCGCTCCCCCAACCTGGTATCACTCCTCCTCTTGGCGGCATGACGTGCCTGCCAGGTCGCTGTCGCTCCCGCTCCGCTCCCCCAGTGTGTCGCTACCGCTCCAGGTCGTCGCTCCCCCAGCCCGGTATCACTCCTCCTCCCAATCTCCCCCTCTCGTATCACGGTAGAAATTATCGGTAGAGCCGTGGGGCGGAGGTTGGAAGGTGAATGCCGAGAATGAGTAGAGTGGCGGGAGAAACCCACGAAAAAGCTCCCCCAAATTCGTCTGAATCTGGCGGGTGGGAGGGATGATAGGTAGGTAAATTGCGGAGGGATAAGAGGAGGGTAAATCGCGGAGGGATAAGAGAAGGGTAGAGTGGCGAGGAGCTGCTCCCCCTAAAATGGCTCCTGGCTCCCCCGAGTAGATATGTCGTTGAAAAGAATGTAAGACTTAAAATGGAATAGCCGTCAACACTCGGGATCGAGAATGACTGTGCAAATGGCTCCGTAGCGTCTGATTTTAATTGTCTGATTTCAATGGCTTCGTATCGTCATTTGAATTTTTGTCTGATAATGATTCGTTCTGCTCACACGGCGAGCTTTCGCTATAAGTTTGCTCCCTTGGGCGGCCTTTGGCTTCCTGGCGTCTACCAGCCTAAATCCAGGCGACCTGACAGATAGGTATGAGCTTTTACCACAGGTAAGGAAGGATCTAATGAGTTTGCTCCCTCATAGTACTGCACCACAGGTTTAGTACCGTAATTGCGCCCACAGAACTAGCAAATAACCGCTGCTACAGGAGAGTAGACACAGGCAGCTTATATGGCAACCGGGTCTCATGACCTCTTGAACAACGTGTTGGCAACGTGTCTAGGGAGGTAACAACGAGAACAACGAATTTCCTTGGCAAGGAAGTATACACTTGCATACTGGTCGAATATCTATGAAGCGTCGTACGGAAGCCAAAGCTCGTATTATCACGAAGCGCCCAGATCCTTTGCCATGTCCTCGTTCCTTGCTCTTCCCATCACCAACCCAGCCGTCCTCTTGCCTCTTCTTCAGGCTACCCGCAGAGCTTCGGATCCGGATCTACCATCTTGTCTACTCAAATCACATTTTCCATCTTTCCCTCGTTTCGAATTACATTGTCCATGATCAACTCGACAACTCCGAGGACATCGACGATCAAGTCGGTAGCGTACCGATAGTAATGCCGCCGCACAGAGGATTTGTGGAGGACCACGGCGTTCAAGGACAAACTCTGTTAGCGCTGTCACAAACGTGCCGCATTCTCTACAACGAAACCGTTCCGCTGGTCTATGCCACCAACATCTTCTCCCTCAACTCCCCTCTAGCCCTACTCTACCTTTGCGATTACATCCTTCCCCCTCAGCGAATTCCGGGCATACGTCATCTCAGACTATTTTGGAAACACTCATGCACGTCATCAGATGAGCACGCTTGGGAGAGGTTGTGGACATTGGTAGCTGAGATGAAATTGGAGAGTTTGGCGATTTGGCTATTCCATATCGGAAAAGAAGAGAATGTGGACGTGGAGAGAGAATGGATTAAACCCTTGTTCAAGGTCAAAGGAGTTCAGAAGATAGGGTTCAGGGTGGAAACATCACCGGGCTCCGGAAGTCGGCGGGTAGAGGAGGTGGAAAGGGAGATTGCAAGACGCTTGACTCTCTAGAGTCGCGTATATGAAGTTGCGATATTCACGTTGTTCTCTGATAACTCGAGAGCCTGAGCTCTTGCGCGCTGTGAACGTTGGTCAGGCCACAAGGACTGGATCCCTCCGAGGGAGACTGAATCCATCTATCTTTTTGGGAAAAGTGACATTGAACATGATAAATGTGTGTAGGGATCTTGTATATACCGATGCTATTAGGACACTTCGATCGCTCCTCGTGAACATAACTACGCACAACTAACGCAGGAGGCGCAACTGGAATTATCTTGCCAGGACATCAAGCTTGATTCTCTTCCTTTCCAGAACTGTCTACTATGTTCAAGCGTCCTTTCCAATTCGTATCCGTTATCCCGACCATGCTCTTGCCATTCCACCCACTTTCATCAAATAAGGATGCTACCTGCCGGTATAACTTGTCATCTTTTAACATATGCGGGGCAATAGCTTCTTTTCCAACAGTTCCAGGTGGATGCGTATCAGGGCCAGCGACATCGAATGCGCGCTTTTTATCCAATTTCACGAATTCGTACTTGACCTGTTCCCTGCCGAGTAATTCGCCCACCATGACATCCTCTGGTATATCAAACAGTGATGATTGCGTGTGAGATTGTGCTAGGAGGAGGATCATATCCCAGGACAGTGTGTAAAAGGAGCCTTGGGGCCAGGGATGCCGTCTCGTCTTTTGCATCCATCGTGCTATCAGCGTTCGCGTTGCTGGCATGGGGTGGAGTCTGGGAGCCAGGTAGTCCGAAAAAAATTTGGTTGCGACAAGGAAAACATCGTCGTCGATTTTACTGACAAAATCATAACATCTGCCTCTTGAACCTGCTTCTGCAACGATGTGCTTGAAATACTCCATAGTCTTAATCGTGTGCGCCTCCTTCGCACCTGGTTCCACGTTGTCCAAGCGTACCAGGTCACCATAGGTACGATTCTCCTGTTCGATTGAGTACGACCATGAGTCATTATAATTTGCAATGACGAAGCGTGTCTCGAAGACTGGTGACGCGTATAGCGCTTGCCACGTGTTTCGAATTGTATCACGACGAGCCAAGCTATCTACCGCGGACATGGTAGATATCAGCCACCTAGGCTGGTTATCCTGATGGTTCGAGCCAAACTGTGACTGGCTCTTGAGGAGCGGTCCGGGAGAGAGGTTGCGAGAGGGATTGCCGATCCATGGCACACACATGAAGAGGAGAATGATAGTACTAGAGATAAGAATGCTAATGAGAAAGCGACCCATATATCTAATTTGGCGGATGTTTAATTATGTTGTAGGAGTTTAGCCCACTTCGGCTTGTACCATTTAGCTCAGATCAGACCGTGACAATTGCCCACTAAATGAAAAAAATGACAGCGTCCCCGCTGTCCAGGTAGCAACAGCGATATGGTAGCGACAGCATGCCGATCCTGACCAATCAGAGTCATTGCCTATATGCTTGTAGTCCTCCTCAGCACTATCATGTACATGTGGTTGCTGTAGGCGATTCTTGACATGTTCCATATGGAGGTCTTAGCGGATCCGGAACAATTATGACGGATTTCTGACAGGCGATTTCTAGTCGATTAGCGATGTCTTCAGAAAATGTGCAACGAGGGGTGAGTCGATGGATATGATAGGTGAGAACGAGAGCGTCTGATCAGCTGATAAGGTCTCGTTCTTAGGCTTCATGGAATGGTAAGCACGGAGGTTTTTATGTAGCTAAGTCTTTGAGGGGAGTGCTTCTAGGTAACGTCGACAAGGGGAAGGCTCGTTGTTTAGCTTGATGTTCTACCTCTTTCCTAGCTGTTTCTTGAGCCTTGTCCTGAATCTCTTCCTAATATTCTCACATAAAATTTTGTACCCATTTCTTTTGCTGGTTTTGATCCATGAGGACGGGTTTGTAGAGGGAGGATTTGCTACACGGTAGCTGGGCTGCACACGGTGCTGAGTGTAGTTATCGTCGGCACGGAGGACTGAGTGGTTGACGCCATGAGCTGAGTGCGTTTATCGTCGACACGTAGGACTGGCGCTATGACAGCGAGCTGAGTACATTTATCGTCGGCACGTTGGACTGAGTACTTTGAAAGCATAAGCTGAGTAGCTTAGTAAGCGGCTACTGATAATGACGGCCCAATTAAGGGATCATCTCATCGAATAAGGGACTAATAATGACGATAGGCCTGGTGAAAAGATCGACTTAAGGGTTTTTCTGCTATTCCTGCAGCAACGGTCTCTCGTGTAGAGGCGTTGATATAATAGTGACCGGAAGCGACCAAGGATGACTGACACCGTGTGTAGGTGTTCCTACCATTTGTCAGGAACAACGACGTGGTTCCTAACAAGTACTATTAATTATTAATAAGACTTAGTTACATGTTAGAATTACCTAGTTAGTACTAGCTCTATATAGTTATTATATTACATAGTGTCAGTCCCAGCCCCAGGGCCGGCACATGAGCGCGCCAGTTATATGCGGAAAATGCGTATATTTTTGCATTATTCCAGCTCCCTACAACATAGTTCGCCGATGTTACTTCACATCTACAGGGTATATCGTTAGTTGATGTAGGCACGCGGTGAGCAAAATAATTCGGACACTTTTAGCTGAGAACCCTGCCAAGATGTCCGAATTA
>JAABUX010001389.1_pt1 | contig 36897 bp, 28 predicted proteins | sample 5561851 | NCBI WGS metagenome assembly JAABUX01 (sample SAMN10711883, study PRJNA513361) | rock metagenome | isolation source: Antarctica rocks | place: Antarctica: Victoria Land, Richard Nunatak red sandstone | collected 2016-01-03 | reverse complement strand
TCTCTTGTTTGTTTACCATACTGATCATGTTGTGCGGCTGATTTGCTGCGCAAATCAAACCGCTTTACAGCCGTCAGTGGTATAGTTTTCAACTGAAATATGGTATACTATTCAACCGGTATATACAGTGCTTTTTCCTCCTTTCTTTAATTTACGCCAAAGCTAGTGCAGTTTTTAGTGTAATTCTGGTAACTTAGATTACAAACCTTAATTATGATCAAATCTTTCCTTCTAAGTTGCGGCTTTGCCGTGCTGTGTCTCCTTCTGTGCCAGCAATTAATTGCCCAAAAAATCCTTATAAATGGAAAAGTTCTTGCTGTGGACGATGGCCAGCCTTTGGCTGGGGTTTCAGTTCACGTTAAGGGAACAACTGAAGGGGCGCAAACTAACGCCAGTGGCGTTTTTACGGTTAGAGGTGATTTGGGAAATGTTCTCGTTTTTAGTTCGATAGGATATATTCAGTTTGAATACCGGGTAAGAGGACCCGAACCGGTAACCATTCGACTGGAAGCCGCCAGCAAGACAATAAACGAACTGGTTGTGGTGGGCTATGGGGTTAAGCCCATCAAAGAAATCGTTGGCTCAGTATCCAAAATAAGGGGAAGTGACGTTGCGTCCATTCCCTTGCCAAGTTTCGACCAGGCTTTGTCAGGGAAAACTGCAGGTGTCCAGATAGCGAGTAGTGGTGGTCTTTTGGGGGATGGTATTTCTATTAGAATAAGGGGTATCAATTCAATAAGCGGAAGCTCGCTTCCTCTGGTCGTCATCGATGGCATACCTACATCAAATGTAGAAAATGCCAACTCGTTTAACAGCGGCAATGGTACACGGTTTAATCCACTTGCAAGCCTTAATGAAAATGACATTGAGTCCATTGACATCCTCAAAGACGCAGGAGCAAGCGCTATTTACGGGTCCAGGGCCTCAAACGGGGTGGTGCTCATTACGACAAAACATGGTAGGGCGGGCCAGGCCAAGGTAACCGTTGACTCACGGTTTAGCTGGCAGCAGGCCGAACGGCTTTTGCCACTTCTCAATGGAGACCAGTTCATAACCATTCAAAATGAAAAGGCTTTAAACCGTTTTGGACCGGCTGACCCAAATAGTGTCATTGCGAAAAACAGTTTTACGCTTGACCCTAATAAGCCTGACCGCACAGATTGGAACAAAGAGCTATATCATAAGGGATTCGGATATGACAACAATCTGTCTGTGTCAGGGGGCAGCGAGAAAGCCTCGTTCTTCGGTTCGGTGAGATACTTTGATCAAAAAGGAATTGTCTTGAGCAATCGTCTGAAAAGCGGACAAGCCCGTATCAATGTAGACGTTCATCCGAAAAACTGGTTCAAGGCAAACCTGTCACTTGCATACAGCAAATTGTTCAATCAGGGTCTGCTGAGCGACCGTTACTTGGCGGGATTTACTGTAGCTGGAGAGAACGCCCCCCCCAATGTTGCAAGGTTGAATCCTTCGGGCGGCTATAGTCTTGACAGCCGCGGCTACCTTGACCTAGGGCCGAATTTAGGCAGCCTAAGCAGTGGCACCTCCATCGTGCAGAACAACATCAATCACCCCACTGCTGTGATTGCCCTTAATAGGAATAACAATACGCTCCAAAATATCAGCGGTAATGTGAGTGCTGAGCTCATGCCGCTAAATGGCTTGCGCATTTCTTCCAGGTTTGGCATTGACGACATTGAAAACTTTGAAGACCAGTATAGTTCGCCGCTTCTCTCAGGACTTGGCAAAAGTTTCAATGGCATAGTTCAGGATAATTACCGAAACCGTAACCTTTGGAACTGGTCGAACTACGCTTCATACGATCACCTCTTTTCCCAACGTCATAAAATTTCTTTGCTTGCTGGAAATGAATACCAGTATACCGAAGAACAGTCAACTTATGCAGGTGCCAGCGATTTTACTGATCCTTTTTTCAAAGACATCATTTCTGGTGCATATACCGGAAATGATAATAACGGGACGTTGCAATTATGGTCAGGCGGTGACCGATTTTCTAACGGGCTTGTATCGTACTTCGGCCGGGCAACCTATTCATTTGATGAAAAATATTTTCTTGATCTAAGTTTCAGGCGGGACGGTTTTTCGGCATTTGGCAAAAACAACCGTTTTGGTAATTTTCCAGGAATTTCGGCCGGCTGGATCATCAGTAGGGAGCGCTTTTTATCGGATTCAAAGTTTATAAATTTTTTGAAACTCAGAGGTAGTTATGGTATTGTCGGAAATAGCAGAGGTATTGGCGATTATGCCTCTAGATTCCTTTATAGGGGTAGTCTTTATGCCAGCCTCGGAGGCTTTTCCGGTTCGCAGGCAGGTAATCCGAACCTTAAGTGGGAGGCTGGTAAGAAATTTGATGTCGGTTTTGACCTGATCCTGTTATCGAACAAACTTAGCCTCACAGCAGACTTCTTTCAGAACAACATTTTTCAGTTGCTGTTAAATGCACCTGTTCTCTATACTGTCGGTGTTCCTAATCCTAACATAGTCGGTGTTCCTAACTCAACGGTGGCCAAGAACATTGGATCGATGTATAACCGTGGTATTGAGCTCACCCTGAATGACCAGGTTGTTAAATCGGGTCATTTTTCCTGGAACAGCTCCATAAATTTTACAGCCATCAAGAACCGTGTGACCGCAACGGCCGATGGTTCCCCTATCACTGACCCGAACTTTTTACAAGCGTCAGCCACCGTGGGCAAGCCACTTGGCGTTTATAGGCTCATTCGCTGGGCCGGTGTCGACCCGCAGACAGGTAATCCCAGTTTTCTCAGTGCTGACGGCACCCGGAAATTTTACGATCCCTCAAAACCTTCCTCCCGGTGGACAACAGCAGATGGAAAGGCAACGACTGCAATAAGTGGTAGTGATGCGGTCTACCAGGGTAATAAGACAGGGGTACCCTCGATGTATGGAGGCTGGAATAATACATTTCAGTATCACGGCATTGAACTTTCGTTCAGTCTTGTCTACACGGGAGGTTTCTATATATACAATTCAACCCGGTCGAATTTACTCAGCAACTACCTGAACAACAATATCACCGAAATCCTTGGCAGGTGGACAAGCCCTGGCCAAAATGCTGCCGTACCCAAACTTTACCTGCTTGACAACACTGCAAATCAAACCTCAACGCGTTTCTTAGAAAAGGGGGATTTCCTTCGCTTGCGAACCGTCAACCTCGGTTATTCGCTTCCATCATCCTGGCTTAAGCAAAGTGGGTTGGAGAGTGTAAAAATTTACGCCCAGGTGTATAATGCATTTCTGATCACTGGCTACAAAGGAGCTGATCCCGAAGTCAACTACAATCGAAACAACACGAATATTGCGGTGGCGCTGGATAGCCGTTCTGTACCACAACCCCGTATTTACGCACTTGGAATAAACATTACTTTATAGAAAGACCATGAAGACAAAATTTAAAATCCTAGCACTCTTTAGTTTAGTCGCTTTCATGATAGGGTCGGAATCGTGTCAGAAAGAGTTGTTCAAGCAACCGATAAATGCACTGGCACCCGAGTCGGCCTTTGATTCGCCTACTCATATAGAAAAGTCGGCAATTGGCATGTATAGTCAGCTTGAAAATCGCGACTTTTTTGGCGGCCGTGTTCTTGTATATGCTGACATTAGGGGCGATGATGTTAATTTACCGGCGTACTTTGGCAATATTTCTCTTTTTAACACTTTAATTTCAACTGACGGAATTGTTTCTGACGCCTGGACCGGTGCTTACCGGACGATTGGTGAATGCAATTCTTTTATGGACCAACTTGCCCCTAAGGCATCCCTGATTAGTGCAGCCAAGTATGCTCAATACAAAGGCGAAGCGAAATTCATTCGTTCTCTTGTTTATTTTTATTTGGTCAATTTCTGGGCGCAACCTTACCGGGCTACAGCCGATGCCAGCCAACCGGGCGTTCCTCTTGTTCTCAACACGACCATAGATCCCTTTGGAGCAGCAAACCAGCTACCAAGGAGTACGGTTGCCCAAGTGTATTCACAGATGGAATCTGACCTCAAAGAGTCTGAATCCAGTCTTCCTGCTGACTATAAAGATCCTGGATTCCAAAACGTGGCGCGAGCCACTCAGGGTGCTGCTCAGGCGCTTCTTATGCGGATGTATCTGTATAAAGGAGATTACCAAAATGCCTCGCTTTACGCTGACAAGCTAATTGGTGGGCGCTATGCGCTCAACAAGACTCCGGAAATACCTTTTAAAACATACACAACGTCTGAGTCCATCTTTAGCGTAGCACACAACGGAGCCGATAACCCAAACACGAACAATGCTCTTGGTGCTCATTATGCTCCTGACCGAAGGGCAGATATCAATTTGAGCAAAAGCTTTATTGCCCTGCTGGATACAAGCCGGGATTTGCGGTACAAAAATTTGGTAAAAACTGTTTCGAAACAATTTTGGACCACCAAATACGTCGGATTGACAGATTGGGTGCCGGTTTTGCGCTATTCTGAAATTTTGTTAACCAAAGCGGAGGCACTGGCTAATTTGAGTAAAACGCCTGATCCTGCTGCTATCACGTTGATCCAGCAGGTTCGCAACCGGTCAAACGGTGGCCCGCTTCCAACGATAGTGAGCCAACAGGATCTGATAAGTGCCGTCCTCAAAGAACGAAAGATAGAGCTGGCATTTGAAGGACAGGGAAGTTTTGATTACCTGAGAACTGGTAGAGATATTCCTGCTCATGGCGTTGTAGGAGTGCAGGCCTATAAGTCAACATTTACCGTTTTGCCAATTCCATTTTATGATGTGCAAAAAAATCCCAAACTAACCCAAAATAGTGGGTATTAAGTAAACATATGAGTAGGTAGACCAGGGTGTGCTGAAAGGAATACGGGCTTTTTAAAATTACAGCTTTTGATAGGTCCGCCACCAGCGGTCGGGCATTTCGCCCTGGCTTGCGGCTTGAAAATCTTCGTAAAGGCAGGGAACGAGATGAACATGATCATTTCGCTTGATATTTTCGGGGTAAGGAACCTGCATCCACCACCGTTTGCTTTTTCGGCTTTTGTAAAATAGGATCTCGGTGGACTGTTTATTCACCATCGTGCGGTACTTAACGAAGTGTGAACTGTGAGTCAGCGGGTTTTCCTGTTTGCGATATGCAAACCCGTCAAGAAAGTACCAGATCATTTGAGCTAGCAGCTGCGCGGTTTGGTTGCGCACATCGAGTGTGGGATTATATTCGTAAAGCCCGAGTGAGGAAAGCTGCGAATTGAGCCCCGCAAAACGCATGAGCTGGCAAGCTTCCTCACCGTAAAACCCGTGCGGATTTTGTCTACCCCGGGCAGGGGCATCACTAAACCGGATTGCATTAATGTCAAAACTGATCATGTGGGCGCTCCGTATCACCGGTTCGGTATCGTGGATGTTAGAGGCTAGCTCACCCAGCCGGTAAATATCAAATGACAGTTTATCCATGAGACGAAGCACCGGCTCGCTGGCAAAATAGGTTTGATAGCCAATGTTGCTGTAGTTAAATAATATGTCGGGCTCGTGACTTAACACAGCAGTTAGCCAGGTGGATGATGCGCCACCTGATCGCCCGGTCTCCTGCCTGTCATCAAGGTCGAAGCAGGAATCAATTGCAAGAAGATCTATTTTGTTATTGGATCTCCCTAGAGCAGTGAACTGGGAGTAGCATAGATCCTGACTTCCGCCTATAACGATTGGAAAAATTTTCTCGGCTTCTAAGTCAATGAGCACCATTTCAAGCGCCTTATAGGTATCATCCAGCGTATTTCCTCTTTTCAAATTTCCCAGATCGCTGATGCCGAATGCGAAATGATCCTGTAACCTGTAAAGTTCATCCCGAACAGCATTTGCACCGGTCGCGCAGCCTTTGTTGTCCCGGCTGCCACGATCCTCAGGTATGCCAAGGATTGCCACTTCGATCTTTATAGCCTCGGGGTGAGGCTCGCTTACAAAGCGCTGGCCAAGATCCTGCAGTAGAAATGCGGAACCATGTTCAGAATCAGCCGGCACATAAGCTTCGAAAAATTCATGTTTGTCCATTGTTCGCAAGCGAATATAGCAGAAGGGCCGTTTACCGCTTAGCTTTGTTTTCGTCAATATTCAAATGGTATTAATAACAGGTGCGACAGGCTTTCTAGGCTCCTTCCTTGCGGCAAGGCTTGTAGCGCAGGGAGAAAACCCGGTGCTGCTTAAAAGATCGAGCTCAACAATCCCGGCGATTTTACAACCCTATGACGACCAAGGCCGTCTCAACTGGCGTGAGGGCGATCTGTTGGATATTTTTAGCCTTGAGAGAGCGCTCGAGGGCATTACGAAAATTTACAACTGCGCGGCGCTGGTCTCATTTGATCCGAAAGACGCAAAGCAAATGCTGCGGGTAAACGTGGAAGGAACGGCCAATCTGGTGAATTACTCCATTAAAGCCGGGGTTCGCCGCCTGTTGCAGGTAAGTTCAGTTGCGGCGGTAGGAGATGCGGCAAAAGGTAAGCTGGCCAATGAGGATTCTCAATGGGAACAAAATGATCATACGTCGATGTATGCCCTCAGTAAGTTCGAATCGCAGCGGGAAGTATGGCGGGGCGAAGTCGAAGGGCTGCAGGTAAATATCGTAAACCCTTCGATCATCCTTGGCGAGCCCGACTGGAACCATGGAAGCGGCTTGTTGTTCAACTTTGTTCGCGATGGTGTAAAGGCCTATCCGCCGGGAGCAAATGCTATGATTTGGGTTGAGGACGTCGTTGACTGTATGCGGGCTATCATGGACAGTGATCTAAACGGTGAACAATTCATTCTTTCTGCCGAAAACATGACCTATAAAGCGTTTTTTGAGCAGGTAGCCCAGCGGCTTGATGTACCTGCGCCTACGATCGCTTTAAAACCCTGGATGTTAACGTTGGGATGGCGAATGAGCCGCTTGTTCGGTATAAAAGGCTTCTCGCGTGACGTAGCTTTAGGCGCACGTGATGTGGCGTGTTATGATTCAAGTAAGGCAGCGAAGGTTTTAAAGTACAGCTTTACGCCAATCACACAGGTAATCGACCATATTTGCACGGCCTATGAGAAAAGTGCTACGGCCGCTGGCAGGAAGTCCGGAACCGGAAGCCGGCAGCGGCAAGCCGGGGATAAAAATTAATGGTAAAGAACGCAGTCCCCAAGGAGTATTACATCATTGATTTCGACAGTACATTCACTCAGGTTGAGGCGCTTGACGAATTGGTACGTATTTCTCTGGAGGGTTCGCCGCACAAAGACGAGGTAGCCGCCGAGATAAGCCGGTTAACGAATTGCGCGATGAATGGGACCCTGTCCTTTAAGGAAAGCCTGGAGAAGCGTATCGCATTACTGGGTGCCAATAAAGAGCATCTTGCTCATCTGGTTAAAGTTTTGAAGCAAAAAGTTAGTACTTCGTTTGCCCGCAACAAGGCCTTTCTCAGGTCTCATAATGAAAACGTAATTATCGTTTCCGGTGGTTTCAGAGAATTCATTCTTCCGGTTGTAAAAGACTATGGCTTGTTGGACAAGAACGTATACGCCAATACCTTCACGTTTGATGATGGCGGCAATATCACAGGATTTGACCGGGAGAATCCATTAAGTGAGGAGGGCGGAAAGGTTAAGCTCCTTCAACAACTCAATTTGCAAGGGCTTTTATACGGTCTCGGGGACGGGTATTCAGATTACCAGCTTAAAGAATCGGGTCTTATAAGCCGCTTTTTTGCCTTTACAGAGAACATCTCAAGGGAAAAAGTAACGCGTAACGCCGATTATATCGCCCCGAGCTTTGACGAATTCCTGTATATCAAGAATCTGCCGCGTGCTATCTCTTACCCAAAGAACCGCATACTTTGCCTTTGCGTCGGCAAATTGTCAGTAGAAAGCTCAAATTTTTTTAAAGAAGATGGGCTTTCTGTGCGTTTGAAACCGGGTCTCGAACTAAAGTATAGAAAAGACATCGGAATGCTTCTTTTGGGTTCCGACATTGAAGTAAGTGAAGAGGAGTTGAAGACCTGCGAAAAGCTTAAAGTGATCGGCTGCCTGGGAGATCTTTCCAAGCAAGTTCCTATGGAAACAGCGAACCGTATGGGAATTGTTGTCTTTGGCGATCTCAAAAGACATGCCGGCGGCAGCGTCTACATACCCCGGCGTATGATCAGTTTTATTAATACCGGTTCAACTTGGAGGAGCACAAATTTCCCGCAGATCAGGATGGAACAAAACAAAGGCACGCACCGGTTCATTCATATCCATGCTAATAAACCTGGGGTGATCGCCTCCATAAACCTCGTGTTATCGACCCATCAGATGAACATTGAAGGGCAATTCCTTAAAACGAATGAGGCGCTTGGCTATGTCATCACCGATGTCAATAAGATCTATGATGATGAGGTTATCGCTGACCTAAAGGGAATACGGCACACGCTTAAGTTCAGGGTGCTCTATTAGATTTCTTGGTAAATTCAGTATAATTTGTGCGACTGAATTCATTCTATGATTGTTTTAAAATTTGGCGGGTCTTCTGTTTCGTCTCCTGAAAACCTGCAGGTTGTCGCAGGTATTATAAGCGGGTACTGCAAATCGTCGAAGAAACCGGTCGTAGTTTGTTCGGCTTTAGGAGGTGTGACTGATCAGCTGCTGGCATTGAGCCAGCTAGCGGCGGCAGGCAATCTAACTTACCTAGATGGTTTCGCGCGCCTGGTAGAGCGCCATCATTCGGTTGCCAAAGCTATATTTTCATCAGTTAGCGGCGTCCCTACTGCTTTGGAACGTGAAGGTCAGGAGTATACGAGCGAGGTACGAGAGGTAAAGACCGGTACAGTGGAGGTAAAAGCCGGCTTTGAATCGGTAAAAATGCGGTTTACCGAGTATGGAACAAGTCCCACTCAAAGTCTTGGCTTTGATAACAATGCGAGCGGCTTCTCCTACGAACTGACCTTGCAAAACCTCACCGCCGAAATAAGCAGCGAATTTTTGCGGCTGGAAAATAAACTGAAGGGCATTTACCTGCTTGAGGAATTATCTGAGCGAAGTACCGATGCCGTTGCCGGTACCGGTGAGATACTCGCAAGCAAAATATTGAGCGCTGCCTTAACCCGGTTAGGTGTTGCCAACGCCTGGATCGATGCCCGGGATCTTATCATTTCAGACGACACCCACCCTACAGTAAGAGCAAGGCTTCCCGAGAGCTTTGCCTTAATTCAGGCACGCTATAAAGAGGCCGAAACGAAGGCTGGGAACCCGCTGTGGGTTGTACCCGGTTTCATTGCTTCTTCTTACGAAGGAATTATGACAACGCTCGGGCGCGGAGGCTCCGATTATACCGCCTCAATACTGGGTGCGGCACTGGACGCGACCGAGATCGAGATATGGACAGATGTTCATGGTTTTCTTACCGCAGACCCGCGTAAGGTTAAAAAAGCGTTTCCTATTACGCATTTGAGCTATGAGGAAGCCATGGAAATGTCTCATTTCGGCGCCAAGGTTCTTTATCCGCCAACCGTTATGCCGGCCTTTCAGAAACAGATCCCCATACGCATACGAAACACCTTTGATATAAACTTTCCTGGTACGTTGATCTCGGCGTCAAGCTCTGAAAAACGGTACACCGTTAAAGGGGTAACAGCCATCGAAGAGGTGAGCCTTCTTACGCTCAAAGGCCGTGGCATGGCCTCGGTAACCGCTATTCCAATACGGCTCTTCGGTAGTTTAGCCAATAATCGCATCCAGGTTATTCTCATTATGCAGGGCTCCTCTGAATACTCCATGACTTTTGCGGTATACGAGAAGTCGAGTGATAAAGCGGTCAAGATCATTCATGAGGAATTCAACCTGGAAATCGAATCAGGATTGCTGGATGCCATGCAGCATGAACAGTCGTGCCTGGTAGCCGTAGTAGGCGAAAATATGAAACACATGCCGGGAATCGCCGGCCGTTTTCTCACGTCTCTAGGCCGAAACGGGATAAACGTTACCGCAATAGCGCAGGGCTCATCTGAATTAACCATCGCCGTAGCGATAGGAAGGGAGAATCTTTCCAAAGCCCTTAATGCCGCCCATGAAACCTTTTTTCTTTCGGACACGCGCACCCTCAATCTCTTTGTCATCGGAGTAGGAAACATTGGCGGTACTTTGCTCAATATCATGGAAGAACAGAAAGAGTTTTTAAACCGGCGCAAATCGGTGGAGCTTAATCTTGCCGGTGTTGCGAACAGTAAAAAGATGCTTTTCTCTCGTGACGGCGTACCAATGGGATCTGGAAAGAAACAGCTTGTAGAGTCTCAGGTCAGGATGGTTCTTGACTTGTTCATCCAGGAGATGATCGACTACAATCTACCAAACAGTGTTTTTATCGATTGTACAGCCGATACCGAAATAGCTTCCCGTTATGCCGAGATCCTGGAGGAAAGCATTTCAATCGTGACTCCAAACAAAGTCGCGAACTCGAGTTCTTTTGAATACTACACTCAGTTGGGCCAGATCAAAAAGAAGCGGGGTGTAAGCTATCTCTATGAGACCAATGTAGGGGCGGGGCTGCCGGTAATAGGCACCCTAAATGATCTTTTGGCAAGTGGGGACAAATTATTGAAGATCGAGGCAGTCCTTTCTGGCTCGCTATCGTTTATATTTAACCAGCTTAGGCCAGGCAAAGCATTTAGCGCGATCGTTCGTGAAGCGATGGACCTGGGCTATACAGAACCCGATCCCCGCACTGACCTTAGTGGTGCAGATTTTGCCAAAAAGCTAGTGATCCTCGCCCGTGAGAGTGGAATACCCATGGAGCTTAGAGAGGTAAAGATCGACCCCATCCTGCCGGCTCATTACTTCGAAGGCGGCAATGCCGCCGAGTTCATGCAAAAGCTTCCTGCAGAAGATTCGCGTTTTACGGGAATGATCGAGAAGGCGCTGGCTTCGCAGCGCCTCATACGTCTTATTGGGATCATCGAGCACGGGAAGGCAAGCATAAGTCTTGTAGAGGCCGATATAAGCAACCCATTCTATAACCTTTCGGGCAGCGACAATCTTATCGCTTTTACGACGAACCGTTACCGGGAACGCCCACTCGTTATAAAAGGGCCGGGAGCGGGCGCCGAAGTGACAGCCGCAGGTGTCTTTTCGGAGATCATCACCATTAGCAATACGGTGCAGGCATGGTAAGCTCTGTGCGGGTCCACGCCCCGGCATCTGTGGCAAATGTCGGTTGTGGATTTGACATGATGGGTTTCGCGGTAGACGGCTTTGGTGACGACATGATCTTGCGGTCAAACACCAGTGAAAAAATAACGATAAGCCGTATTACCGGTGATCAGGGGAAGATTTCCCAAGATCCGATGGAAAACTGCGCAGGTGTAGCTATTAAGCGTATGCTGGAAAGTTTAGACGAAGCGCATGGGGTCGATCTTGAAATACACAAACTTACCCCGGTAGGGAGCGGACTTGGCTCAAGCGCCTCCAGCACCACAGCAGCGGTCGTGGGGTTGAATGAACTGCTTGGCCGTCCTTTTAGTCGACGTGAAGACCTTATACCGTTCGCCCTCGAAGGAGAAAGGCTTGCGAGCGGCGGTCTTCACGCAGACAATGTCGCCCCCTGCCTGCTTGGGGGTATGCTTGTCATACGTTCTATTGATCCACTGGATCTGGTACCTATCCCCGTACCGCCTTGGTTACTAACAGTACTTGTCCATCCTGCGCTGGAGGTGCTCACTAAAGACGCCCGGGCGATGCTTCGCACGGAGATCCCGATGGCCGATACGATTTCCCAAATGGCCAATGTCGCGGCTTTTGTCATGTCGATGGTTAACCACGACACCGACCTCATGAAGCGCTCTTTCGAGGACCGTATCGCCGAACCTTACCGGGCGGCCCTCATTCCCGGATATTATGAAGTAAAGGCTGCGGCCTTAGCAAATGGGGCCATTGCCTGCAGCATATCGGGATCGGGACCTACCGTATTTGCATTTGTAAATAACCCCGAAACTGCTTTTGCTGTCTCGAAAGCGATGCAAAACGCGTTTGCCTCGATTGACGTTTGTTCGCGCTCGGTCATCAGCGCGGTATGTTCGAAAGGAACGCTTGTCACATGATCCTATATTCTACTAACGATCCGCAAAAGCGGCGGGTCTCATTTAGCGAAGCGCTTATTAACGCTTTTCCGGCTGACAAGGGCCTGTATGTACCCGCCTTGCTCCCCCGGCTGACTGCCGGTGTATTAGAGAGTCTACCGAAAATGGATTTTCCAAACGTAGCTCAATGTGTCGCCCAGGAATTACTGAGTGATGAATACACCGGGGATGAGCTTGAAGCGATCTGTTACCAGGCGTTTAATTTCCCAATTGAGCTTCGAAAGTTAAGCGGGCAGGATTATGTATTGGAGCTTTTCCACGGACCAACACTTGCCTTTAAAGATTTTGGCGCACGCTTTATGGCGCTTTGTCTGGAAGCCGCTCTTCGTAAATCTCCAACTGCTAGGTCTAAGCGAACTGTGGTGTTAACAGCTACCTCTGGTGATACTGGAGGGGCGGTAGCTAGCGGCTTCAAAGGTATTCCTAACGTGGATGTTGTGATACTGTACCCTGCCGGCCGTGTAAGCGCCTTCCAGCGCCGTCAGCTAACTACACCGGGCGAAAATGTCTTCGCACTGGCCGTTAATTGTTCTTTTGACGATTGCCAGCGACTGGTCAAAGAGGCTTTTCTGGACCCTTTTCTGCGGGCGAAGTTCCAGCTGTGTTCGGCTAACTCCATTAATATAGGGCGACTGATTCCCCAATCGTTTTACTACTTCTATGCCTGGTCGCGTATGCACTCCATGCAAAGCTCTGCCGGGGTTTCATTTGGTGTTCCGAGCGGAAACTTTGGCAATCTGACTGCCGGGGTGATCGCCTGGAAAATGGGATTGCCTGTAAAGCATTTCATCGCGGCTTGTAATGAGAACGATTCGATACCCCGCTTTCTTCTGAGCGGTGTCTTTGAACCGCGGCAAAGCCTTGAAACCATGTCTTCGGCGATGGACGTAGGGAATCCCAGCAATTTCCCCCGCTTAATGTACCTTTTTGGAAACGATCCGGCCGCCGTTCAAAGGCAAATCACCGGCTACCGGGTGAGTGACCAGGAAACTTTGGAAACTATGGAAGACATGCTCACTTCGCAGCGGTACATGCTTGACCCGCATACCGCGGTAGGTGTAAAGGCCTTATCGAAGTACCGTATGGATCAGGATGTTGAAGAGGTTGCCAGGGGCCCCGCTGTTATCCTCTCAACCGCGCACGCCTCGAAATTTTGGTCTGAAACTTTGGTGGGTACCGAAGGGTATAAGTTGCCCTCCCAGCTAGAAGGCTTGAGAGTGCTGCCCGAGCGAATGATCAATATCGAAGCCACGCTCGCCGCGCTCCAGGATTTTCTCAAAAGTAAGCTTAAAGTATAATAGGGTTCATTCCGTATAGCCCACTCGGTAAAGGGTTCCTAACAAGAAAAATGGACGCTGACACGAAGTTTGAGAGTGGCGACTTTTGTGCTAATCTCCCCCGGTTTACTTCGGAGGCCATGAAGGCGAATCAGGCGTTCGTCAATCTGCTAAACAAATTCTCGAAGAGAAAAGCGCGACACTGGCGCAGATCGCTTTGGCGTGGTTAGTTATCCTGATCTATTATTGATTTTTTCGCTAACCCTTTAATAACTAACTTTATGACGATGCAAAGAGCAAAATTTTTGGAAGATTATCACCGGCTGAAAGCCGTCATGGGCGATGCGCAAGCCGAAGCGGTTTCTACCTTTGTATCAGGGCAGCTCGATGGAAACAAGGAAGACCTTGAAACTACCCTGGCTACCAAGATGGACCTTAGTGCGTTAGAACTGCGCTTAAATGAGATCATTCTCAAGCTGCACGGAGAACAGGCAAAAAACACCAGTGAGACCAAGGCTGAATTGCTGCGGTGGTCTTACGTTCTCTTCATTACCCAGACAACGGTATTAATTGGCGTTATGGTTGCATTACTGAAGCATTTCATCTAATTGTCCTTACTTCTCTAGGCCCTGCGCAGCTTTTGCTTGTTTCTAGTAAGCATTCTTGCCGATAGGTTAGCCTATCCACCTTAATGAGACTGCTCAAAATCATCACTGAGTTACGTTTAACTCGATAGTCTGATTAAGCAACCTCAATAATTGCTTATTGAATTGCTGAGAACTGTTTCCTAGCGTGTTAAAGAATACCTTGTCGAATTCCTCTACCGTTTTAACTGCTTGCTCAATTATAGTCTGTCCTTTTTCAGTAAGACAAATCGATTTCGACCTAGTATCAGAAAGGTGTATTTTGCGCTGTAAAAGAGACCTTGTTTGTAACCCTCGCAAAATAGTGGACGTAGTCATGGGATCTATCTTTGTATGTGAAGAAAGTAGAACTTGGTTAACATCTTGTTTTTCAAGAGTTAGCCAGTGAATACTAGCCATTAACACAAATTGAGAATGAGTTAGCGCATATTGTTCTAACGCCTTCCGTATTTCCCTCTGCCAAAGATTAGTTACCTGCCAAAGCAAAAAACCGGTACTATCCTCTGCCTTTTCAAAACTAAAAGGGTTTTTTAAATCATCTATTTTTCGCTCTTTTAATGAGTTTTTCGGTTTGCTCGGGTCCTCCATCTATTTGCTTTTGGCCTATTACCTTACTCCATAAAAATGTTAAGGCTCCAACAATCTTGATATCCACATCAATTTTTATCCCTTTGTCCATTTGAGAAAGGGTATGAATGGTATGCATTTTCGCTAATGGTAAGTGAGCTACATCAGCAAAAACATTTGGAGCATCAAACTCCGAAATGGTTAATTTAGTCTTGGGTCCGCCTTTTGGCTTTAATAAAAAGTCTGCATTTAATTTCGCAGTTCCGTTAAGCTCAATCCATTCAATATCTTCATCCCAATCCTTCCATCTGTTGATATCGGACAAGACTTCCCAAATTTGCTCTTTAGTAACGTCCTTGGTAATGGTTGAAAATGATTTGTGCCACATAGTATATGAAGTTTAAAAAGTTTTAATGCCTAAATTAATATGTGTACATATAATATGTGAACATTTTATTTATTTAGAACCTTTACTAATAGCCAGGCTCGCCTAGACTGCAAAGCGGCTGTAGACAAAGAGTGAGCTTTGAGACGCTCAATTTCTTATCTTTACAGCCAAGACATTTTTAAAACATCAGCGTGGAAGAGATCAAACAATTCGAGATAAACAGAAAGCAGGTATCAGGACTCGGCAAAGTCAACTTCGACAATCTGCCTTTCGGTCGTATCATTTCTGACCACATGTTTACCGCCGAATACCGTGATGGTAAATGGCAGGACTTCAAAATTGAGCCCTATGGGCCAATGCAGGTGTTCCCCGCGATGATTAGTCTTCACTATGCACAGGCAATTTTTGAAGGCTTGAAGGCATATAAAAATAACGCGGCCGAAGTGGTGCTTTTCAGGCCCGATGAGAATGCTGCCCGCTTCGCCCGGTCAGCTCAAAGACTTTGTATGCCGGTTTTTCCCGAAGATGTTTTTGTCGAAGCCGTCGCTCAGCTTGTAGGTCTGGACCGGGACTGGGTTCCGGGTAGTGCCCAAGGCTCCCTATACATTCGTCCGCACATGTTTGGGATAGATGAATACATTGGGGTTCAACCTTCCCAAAACTATAGGTTTATCATTTTTACTTCACCTTCGGGCGCGTATTTCTCCAGGCCAACTCGAATGAAGATCGAGGATACTTACGCCCGTGCGTGTCAGGGAGGCCTCGGAGCGGCTAAAGCCGGCGCAAATTACGCCGCGGCACTTTACCCGACCAAACTTGCAGTCGAACAGGGATTTGATCAGGTCATTTGGACCGATCCTAATGATCATAAGCACATTGAGGAAGCTGGTACGATGAACATCTTCGTACGGCTTAACGATGAATTGGTAACACCCCCTTTAAATGACACCATTTTGGATGGTATTACCCGTAAGAGTGTGATCACCTTGGCACATGACCTGGGCATCAAGGTGACCGAGCGTAAGGTATCAGTTGAAGAGATACTTGAAGGTGCCCGAAATTGTGATCTTAAAGAAGCCTTTGGGGCTGGCACAGCAGCCGTTATCCAAGATATCGCCGAGATTGGATATAAGGATCAAGTCTTCAAACTCCCCACAACTCCCTCGGGCGAGGCTTTTTCTAGTCAAATTCGAAAGTCATTAGAACTGATAAGGTCTGGTGAAGCCGCTGATACCCATAACTGGATTAGGAAGGTTAGAGAGCTCGACCTTAAAGAAGTTTAAGTCGAAATAACTATTGCTGCGCGCTGGCAGGCAGGTATTCAGCCTCGCTGCGGTTATCCCGGCGTTTTTGTTTGCGTTGCTGTCGCTTGAGAAGTCGTTCAGGGCGAGTCTGGTGCTTCCAGCTATTGAACTTTGCGACCGAATGCTTGAAATGATCGATCTCTACCTCCCGGCTTGCGTTAAGTCCGATACTTGGTTTTATTCCGCTCAGCAGACTTTTCCAGAAATAGTAGAAAAATGATTTGTGCACATTTCTAGAATACGAGATTTGTTCAACCCGAAGCGGGCCATTGAGCAAGGGATTGTCATCTAGCACAAAAAAGGCATTAGCGATCGTATTGATCGCGCGAAGTCGCCGGCGGGCAAGAGATCCTGTGTCGTTTTGAACCATTTTTACATTTAGGTTTCGGTATTTCACACTTAGCTTTCCCTCAAGACGATTCGAATTTCCTTCGGCTGTGTAAGCTAGCCTAACAATATATCCCCGGCTTATACTGAGCGCCGCCAGTGGAATCGTAATTGAATTTATCTGCTTTAAAGGAAATGCGCCCATAGAAACGGTATAACTGAATGCTGAGCTTCGCAGATCAAAATGCATGTAGGCTTGAATGTCACCCGTCCCGTACAACCTGGAACGCGCCAGAATGCCCATGTCGGGATTTCGCATGATCACCGCGCTGTCATTACTTATATGGGTAATAAGGCCTTCGGTTTCAAGAAAACGGATAGAGCCCGGCGGGCCGCCGTTTGTGGGGATCTCCTCGTAATTGATGACGCAGTCCTTAAATTCAAGGGTGTCAATACTGAAGTGTGGATTGGCTGCGAGGAGAAACTCCTGAGGCATACGGTAGATCTTCGTTTTGATTGAAGTGTCGGCCGAGAGATAGGTGAAATGAATTCCATTCACAGAGATATGTGGAAAGTGGATCTTCCCTCCGCTGAAGATCCTGAACAAATTATCATGAAAGACAGAAATACTTCCTGAGGTAAGACTTATGACATCATCGGAGCGGCCTCGTTTTCCGGCTCCCATTTGAGGCTCAGCATCCTGAATGCTGCCCCCGCCAATTGAAAGATTATTGGCTTTGCTGTTGACATTCAAGTCAAACGCTCGCCAAAGATACCGGCCTCCGTTACGGCGAAAGTCCAGGGTCTTACAGCTTAGGTGATAATCGATCGATTCCATCAAAGAGAGGATTGAAAGCGATTGAAAATCCTCACTAAACAGGCTTACACTCAGAGCTTGGAGACAAATGCCACTTGAATGAAAGGAGAAAACCGGGTGTTTTGCGCTTGTTCGCGTGTATTGAAGCATTCCGCCTTCGAGCTGGAGCTCTTCAATGATGACTTTTTGAATGAAGGGGTTTAATGAGGACATAGTTGATCCAGTGTGAAGCTCGTCTGAGACCATCTTCAAATGCTGTGACGAATCATTTGTAATTTCAAGCGTAGGCTTTACGATCCTTAAGAGGCGAATATGAACTTCGCCATCGAACAAGGCTTTATGGAAGTCCTTAACTGAGATACGTATTTCGGGCACCGAAATGGAATATTTATTGGGAGGCTGCTTTCCCTGTGCTTCGAGCGTTTCCCATGTTTTAGTATTAACGTGTAGAACTGAATGGCTTAATGTTATTTCGCCTTTTAAAAAGTTTATACTGACAAGGCCCGGATCAAGGGCATATTGGTGTGCGGTACTAATGTCAACGATCTTCATAAGCTTTATCCGTATCAATGGCCCGTACCAGGATGCCCCCAAACCATTGATAAGAAGTGCGCATACGAAGATCACCGTAGGTACTGCCAGGGCGACTATAAGCCTTTTCTTCATCGGAAAACCCGCTGATTTATTCCCATAAATTAATACTTTTCACTCAAAAATTTTCCAGGCAAGTGACAATCTGTCAGCACATTTTTTTTCGTAGCTTTGCTGTTTTCCAATCGTAAGATGCTTATAACTGAGTCTACCGATCGCCTTATAGCCTTTAACGAAAGTCGAACGGTACCTGTTACAGGCCGAAGGCTTTATATTGAAAGCTACGGATGCCAGATGAATTTTTCGGATTCTGAAATAGTGGCCTCCATTATGTCAGAACACGACTTCGCCATCACGCCAAACGCCTCTGAGGCCGACGTGGTTTTTATAAATACCTGTTCGATTCGCGAGAATGCCGAGCAGCGGGTCAGGAACCGGTTGAAAGAGTTTAAGAACCTGAAGAACCTCAGACCCGGGCTCCTTGTAGGTGTTCTAGGCTGCATGGCCGAGCGACTCAAGTCAAAGTTCCTGGAGCAGGAACAACTAGTCGATCTGGTCGTAGGACCCGATGCCTATCGCGATCTTCCAAGACTTCTTGAAGAAGTTTACGGTGGACAGCGCTCAGTAAACGTGCTCCTTTCAAGAGAAGAAACTTACGCAGATGTTAATCCGCTTCGATTTGCGGGAAATGGGATTTCGGCCTTTATCTCTATCATGCGAGGCTGCAATAATATGTGTTCATTCTGCGTGGTTCCGTTTACCAGGGGACGTGAGCGCTCCCGAGATACGCAGTCGATACTCGAAGAAGCCAGATCGCTCGCCCAAAGCGGATATAAAGAGATCACCCTGCTTGGGCAAAATGTTGACAGCTACAACTTTTCGCAAACCAATGAGCCTGCCGTTAATTTCGCGGCGCTTCTCCGCAGTGTCGCCGAAGCTGTTCCAAATCTACGAGTACGTTTTTCAACGAGTCATCCCAAGGACATCACCAATGAAGTGCTTGAAACGATCGCCGCGTACCCTAATGTGTGTAAATACATTCATTTACCGGTTCAATCGGGGAATGACCGCATTCTCGCGAGAATGAACCGCTCCTATACTCGTGATTGGTATTTTGAACGCATTGATTCGATACGGAGCATATTGGGTGAGTGCGCGATATCAACGGATATCATCACCGGTTTTTGCGGAGAGACCGAGGCCGAGCATGAGGATACCTTAAGCCTTTTGGAACGCGTTAAGTTTGATTACGCGTACATGTTTCAGTACTCTGAGCGCCCTGGAACCCCTGCAGCCAAGCAGTTTAAAGATGATGTTCCCCAGGATCAAAAGTCGAGGAGGCTTAGCGAGATCATCAAGCTGCAGCAAGGACATTCGTTCAGCAGATTGCTGGCTCAGACAGGCAGGCAGCAGAACGTCCTTGTCGAAGGCCGTTCAAAAAAGTCGGCTGCCGATCTATGCGGGCGCAATGACGGTAACGCGATGGTCGTTTTTCAAGCGCAACAGAATATAAGGCCCGGTGAAACCGTCAGAGTAAATATTGAACAATGCACAACAGCTACCCTCCTGGGGTCGCTGGCTATGAAATAACATGGAATTACAGGACGTTAAAAACCGGTTTGGAATCATTGGCAACAGCCCATTGTTAAACAGAGCGATCAGTGTCGCACAGCAGGTTGCCCCTACCGATATTTCTGTACTGATTACGGGAGAGAGCGGCAGCGGAAAAGAAGTGTTTTCACACATCATCCACCAGATGAGCTCCCGCAAGCACGGCCCGTTTATCGCTGTGAATTGCGGGGCGATTCCCGAAGGCACCATCGACTCGGAATTATTTGGCCATGAAAAGGGCTCTTTTACGGGTGCCCATGAAGCTCGAAAGGGTTATTTCGAAGTGGTTAACGGGGGTACGATCTTCCTGGATGAGGTAGCCGAACTTCCTGTGGGAACCCAGGCGAGGCTACTGCGCGTACTGGAAACGGGCGAGTATATAAGGGTAGGGTCTTCTAAAGTTCAAAAGACGAATGTACGGGTGATCGCGGCCACTAATGTCGATGTTTACGACGCGGTTATGAAGGGTAAGTTCCGGGAAGACCTATACTACCGGCTTAACACGGTTCCGCTAAAGATCCCATCGTTAAGAGAAAGGCAAGAGGACATCTATCTGATCTTTCGAAAATTTATCGCAGACTTTGCCGACAAATATCACAGCCCTTTAGTTCAGCTGTCTGAAGATGCCAAACAGGTACTGGCTAATTATGAATGGCCTGGTAATGTAAGACAACTCAAGAATATCGCTGAGCAGATCGCCGTCCTGGAAAACGAAAAGGAGATTTCGGCCCAAAAACTGGTAACCTACATTCCTTATGATGGGCGAAGCAACCTGCCTGTGCGTATCCAGCCAGAACATAAGGAAAATGATTTTTCTGAACGCGATATTCTGTACAAGGTCCTCTTCGATATGCGAAAGGATATTACCGATCTAAAGAAGGCGGTATCAGAGATACTTCATGAACAGCCCGGGACGAAACATTTGCCGGCCGAGTATCATCCTCAGTTATACCAGCCTATGCATGAGGTTGCTCAGGTAAGCAACGCATTACCCGGTTCGGCAGCCGGTGCTGCCATTGAGCTCAATCAACCCGTGTCGCTTCAAGGGTCGGGCGGTAATTTACCAGCGAACTATAACGTTATGCTGCCAAATAGTTCAATGAATGGCCATGACAACTATGCCCCAGGCTACACGCATACCGAGACCGAGGAGCTTGAAGAGACTTTGTCCCTGGGTGAAAATGAAACGGAGCTCATACGCAAAGCATTGAAGAAACATAAAGGGAAAAGAAAAAGTGCCGCTTCCGAACTTGGAATTTCTGAGCGAACACTATACCGCAAGATCAAAGAATATAATTTGTAGAACTGTTAGCCTTTATGACTTTAAAACCGGCTTTATTTCTTGTTGCCTTAATGCTCACCCTGTCCTCTTGTGGCGTGTACTCCTTTACCGGCGCTTCTATTACACCCGACACCAAGACAGTCGCTATAGCTGTTTTTGAAAATAATGCCAGGCTGGTAGTCCCTAATCTAAGTCAAAAGCTTACCGAAGGGCTCAAGACCCAAGTGATCAACGGGACAAGCCTGAGCTATGTAAGGGACCCTGCGCAGGCCGATTGTGTTTTTGAAGGGGCGATTACCGAATACGTGGTGCAACCGATAGCGATCACGGGCGGGCTTGGTCAAAACGCGCAAACCACTGCGCAGCAAAGCAGGCTTACCATAACGGTTAATGTTAAGTTCACAAACATTAAGAATGATAAGAATAACTTTGATCAGAACTTTAGCCGCTATGCCGATTTTGACAATGCGAGGCAGAGTTTACAGCAGGTTGAACAAACATTGATCGACCAGATCGATACCCAGCTTATACAGGACATTTTTAATAAGGCATTTGTAAATTGGTAATGGAAGACATTAAAGCACAATTTAATCGAATGCTGGCTGCAACCGGTGAGGTACGGGCGGCCGACCTGCCGCTCGTGGAGGAATTGACCCGTGAATACCCATATTGCCAGTCTGTCAAGTTCTTAATTGCGCGTCATAAATCTGTCCTGGGTTTGCCGGGCGCCGATAGTTCCCTTGCTTTGGCCGCGATCTATGCCCCAGATCGTACCGTATTATTTAATTATATGAATGCAAAGGCCCAAGTCACGGAACCCGCAGCCCCTACGGTTCCTGCTTTTTCCGAATCTGACTTTGTGCTTGATATCGGTCTTACCGAACCGGCTGAGGTTGTTGCTGCTTCTGAGGCTGTCCCCGGTAATGCAGTTCACTCTTTGTTATCTGGAAACTCGATCCAGCAAGAATCCCTTGATACCCAGCAACCTGCTTCACTCAATAAAGAAGAAGAAGAAATTAACTTTAGGGAACTTCAACAAAGTGATCTTGATCTAAACCCGGTTCCAGACGAGGGCCTGGACCAATGGGCTATAAAAGAACTTGATCAATTAAAAGACAATCTGCCGCTCCCAGAGCCATCTTCTCCAGAGTCAAAAACCGAAATACCAGTCGCTCAGCCTGCAGCACCAGTCGCTCAGCCGGCAGCACAAGCCCTGGCAGCCTCCAAGCCAACTTTGGAACAAGCTCCTCCAAGAAGATTTCCTGCTCCTGTCACAGAGTCAATTAAAAAACTTCCCGAAGATTCGCCGCCTGAGTCTGGTGCTCTTAAAAAGGTCCAGCCCGCTTTCAATGACGAAATCCCTGTACGAAAGACATTTCTTTACTGGCTCAAAAAAACGCAAAAAGGCTACTTTTTAAATTCAGCCAGTACAGACGGCCAGGTGCAAACGCCGGTAAGCCCCGATGTAGCACGAACCGCTGATGCTCCTTCCCATACCTATAATTCCTCGATAAGACTTGATCCGGCCGAAGAGATTAAAAAGGTGCATGAAGTAGATTCGCTTGAAAAGACGTTGCAGGAGAATCTGGTGCAGCTGGGAACAGCCGACATATACGCCTCTCAGGAGATTGAATTCGACCTAACTAAGAAAGAAGATCTGATCATCGAAAAATATCTGAGGCAAAATCAGCAGCACATAAAGCCCAATAAGATGTATCATAATGAAGAAGAGGTTGAAAGGCTGGTTGAAAAAGCAAGTTCTGAAGACGACCTCTATACAGAGACCATTGCATCGATCCTTTATCAGCAGCAGCATTACGATAAGGCGATAAGAGCGTATGAATACTTAAGCTTGAAAAAGCCCGAGAAAAGCGCGTTCTTTACGTCCCTTATTGAAAAAATCCGCGTCGAAGCAAATCAATCTTTAAAACAGTAGATCTATGTATGTTTTTCTTACAGTTCTCGCCATTATTATTTGTCTCATGCTTATACTGATCGTCTTGATACAGGAACCAAAAGGCGGTGGTTTATCGTCCTCTTTCGGAGCGTCCAATCAGATTATGGGCGTAAAGAAAACCGGCGATTTTCTCGAACAGGCTACCTGGGGACTTGCGCTTGCTTTGCTGGTCATTTGTTTAGGAATGAAAGTTTTTTCGCCTTCGTCCTCTCGGGAAGAATCTGCAGTTCAGCAACAGGCCGAAAAATCAACCGTTCCAACTCAAATTCCGTCTACACCAATTAGTCCGGCAGGTGTATCCCGGCCGTCAAGTAATACCCGCTCTTCTGGTGCTTCACCCGCCGCAGTTCCTGTTTCTCCCTCTGCTGCCCCTCAACGATCGAAGTCTCCAGCCAAGTAGCTCTTAGCTCTTGTCAAGGTAGATACTCTCCGTTCCCCTGCCAGCTTGTCATAATAAACTTAGAAACTAAAGTCTTGTGTGTTTTATCCTGAATATTTGTGTTTATTCTCTGAATATTTGGCAAATCTTCATCGATGGCATGAATCGTGTCTAAACCGATCGAAATTAACCTCTGTAATTAATTAACAAGTATGTCGATAAACATTAAACCAATCGGAGACCGGGTTGTCATTGAAGCTGCCCCAGCCGAAGAAAAAACAGCAGGCGGAATTATCATTCCAGATACCGCTAAAGAAAAACCAGTTTTAGGAACTGTTGTTGCCGCCGGTTCGGGCAAGAAAGACGAGCCGACGACTGTTAAAGTCGGTGACAAAGTATTATACGGTAAATATGCCGGTACAGAGATCACGTATGAAGGTACAGAATACCTTATTATGCGTGAATCCGATATTTACGCTATCCTATAAGTAAGTAGTTTAATTTTTTCGCTCTATCCTTTTCAAATCATTAAATCGACACAATGTCAAAGCAAGTAAAGTATAATATTGAAGCCCGTGACGCCCTTAAAAGAGGAGTGGATACATTGGCAAACGCTGTAAAGGTCACTTTGGGTCCTAAAGGTCGTAACGTCATTATAGACAAGAAGTTTGGCGCACCAATGATCACCAAAGACGGTGTGACAGTCGCTAAAGAAATAGAATTAAAGGACGCTCTCGAGAACATGGGCGCACAGATGGTAAAAGAGGTCGCCTCTAAAACCGCAGATATTGCTGGTGACGGAACAACTACCGCTACTGTACTAGCCCAAGCAATTGTGACTGCTGGTATAAAGAACGTCGCTGCAGGTGCCAACCCAATGGACCTCAAGCGTGGTATTGATAAGGCTGTAATCGCCGTCGTTGAGGATCTTAGAAAACAGTCACGTGAAGTTGGTGATGACAACAACAAGATCAAACAAGTCGCTACCATTTCGGCCAATAATGATGAAGTCATTGGTGCTCTTATCGCACAGGCCATGGACAAGGTGAAGAAAGAAGGCGTCATTACTGTTGAAGAGGCCAAAGGAACCGAAACAACGGTTGAAGTTGTGGAAGGAATGCAATTCGACCGTGGTTACTTGAGTCCATACTTTGTAACCAATGCAGATAAGATGGAGACCGAATTGGAGAATCCATACATTCTGATCTACGAGAAGAAGATTTCTTCGATGAAAGAGCTTCTTCCTATACTTGAAAAGCAATTACAAACAGGCAGCCCTCTTCTTATTATCGCCGAAGATATTGAAGGAGAAGCTTTGGCAACCCTGGTGGTGAACAAAATCCAGGGCCGTCTTAAGATTGCCGCCGTTAAAGCACCTGGTTTTGGTGACCGGCGTAAGGCAATGCTTGAAGACATCGCCATTCTGACCGGCGGAACCGTAATTTCTGAAGACAGAGGGTATAAGCTTGAAAACGCAGACATCACTTTCCTTGGCCGGGCAGAGAAGGTTGTCATCGACAAAGACAACAGTACGATCATCAATGGGTCTGGCGAGAAGAAAGATATTGCTGCCCGGGTTAATCAGATCAAAGCTCAAATAGAGACAACTACGTCTGACTATGATAAAGAGAAGCTTCAGGAACGCCTTGCTAAACTTGCTGGTGGTGTTGCCGTACTTTATGTAGGAGCTGCGACAGAGGTTGAAATGAAAGAAAAGAAAGACCGTGTTGATGATGCTTTACATGCTACACGTGCGGCAGTAGAAGAAGGTATCGTTGCAGGTGGTGGTGTAGCCTATATTCGTGCCATTAACAGTCTTGACGACTTGAAAGGCCTTAATGAGGATGAGAATACAGGTATCCAGATTGTTCGTAGAGCGCTCGAAGAACCCCTTCGTATCATTGTTGCCAACTCCGGTGGTGAAGGATCAATCGTTGTCAATAAAGTTAGGGAAGGCAAAGATGACTATGGCTACAACGCGCGCACTGATGTATATGAGAATTTGATTGCTGCTGGTGTTATCGATCCCAAGAAAGTAGCCCGCGTCGCGCTTGAAAATGCGGCCTCGATCGCCAGTATGCTTCTTACTACCGAATGTATTTTAGCTGACGAACCCGAAGAAGACAAGGGTGGCGGTCATAACCATGGCGGTGGTGGTGGTCCAGGAATGGGTGGAATGGGCGGAATGATGTAATTCCAAGTGTTAGTTTACATAAAGCGGTTCCATAAAGGGCCGCTTTTTTTTTGACTTTTCGTTAAGCCTTCTGACTGGGTTAACATTTTTAAAGACAAATTAGGCGTGCTTGACTGCCCGAAGTGGCAACAGGGCTTAGACAGGGAATTCAAAGCCTTTATCGCTTTATTTTTGTTACATCACCGCAAATTTGCCGTAAAGATATGATCTATAAAAGTCCCCTGTCACTCGCCTTTTCCCTAGCTTTCTTATTCCTTATATCCTCGTGCCAGATTAATCCCAAGGATATAAATGATATTCATCTGGCCTTTATAGTAAACTCAGTTTCGCCAATGGATGGCGACCCTGGTTCTCACATAACCCTCCGGGGAACCGGTTTTAGCAAAGACAGTCTTGAAAACCAAGTGACTGTAAATGGGGTCAACGCCAAAATTGTACATTCTTCTACAACCAGTATTGAAGCAGTACTTCCCGAGACAGATGGCATCACTGCCGACGTAAGGCTGCAGGTTCACCAGGTAGCTTCCGCTAAATCATTCACCTTCCAATACTACGACGTTTACGTCGCAGGCTCTGTCACAAACGATGCCGGAGAATCCATGGCCAGGTTATGGAAAAACGGAGCGGTAGTACCGCTAGCTTTGTCATCTGATTCCCTTAAATACCCGACGGCCCAAGCCCTCTTTGTCGACGACAAAGACGTCTATGTTGGTACAACAGGGGGATATTTCAAAAACTCGCGCTTTGTTCCCGTTTACAGTTCAAGCAACCAAAGTATCGTGGTGCAAGATTTGCAGATTCATAAAGGGTCCGTTTATGTAACGGCCCCCAAAGGATATTATAAGGATGGTGTGTTCAAGTCGCTAATTAGCGGCGCAGGACCTGCACCGTCGATCAACGCCTTGCTATTCGATGGTGATGTAATGTATGCCGGCGGGTCTGACGAGTACGGGTTGGGGGCGGTAGAATATAAAAATGACAAATCTGTTTCGTTAGATCAGAATGAATTTCATTCGGGGATCAATGCACTAATTATCCACGATCATCAAATACATGCTGTTGGGCAGGCAGTAGCGAGTACTCCAACGGACTGGATCAATTCGAAAGCACATACAGTCAATGTTAATTGCAGCATTCTTAAAGACATTCAGTTCATTGGTAATGATGAGTATTTGGTCGGTTGGCCGGCCAGTAAAAAACATGCTTACTTTTTGAACGGTTTAGAGGTAAAGCCCCGGGTCGGCACATACTTTGAAGGAAGAAAACTGGCTGTCCAGGGAAAGAATATTTATGCTGCCGGAGTTTCAGCTCCTTCATTTTCGTCGCCGGCTACAGATGCGGCCTACTACCGCAATCAAGAACTAGTAACACTGAATAAAGGTCGTAACTACAGCGCTCAGGCGAATGCAATCGTAGTTGTTAAGCGGTAATATTAATTTTCGAACAAGAGCATGTTTTTGCTTTTTAGGGCTTCATACTGAGTAGCTTAGAGGAGAGATTTACCACTTATACGCCTTGAATAATGAAAAAAGCTAATTTTTTCCTCATTGCTTTAATTGCGGTCGCCCTGTCATCCTGTGACCAGTTGAAAAAAAGAATCGGAGGTATAAATACGGAATTTGCCCTTCAATCGATTTTTCCCGTTGAGGGAGAGCCTGGAATTTCAATCAAATTACGTGGCTATGGTTTTGGCACCGACTCGACCCAAGACGTCGTACTTGTAAATGGAGTGAAAGCAACTATTCTTCATGTATCTGATACCACAATTGAAGCTTTGCTCCCAGATAACGGAGCTGTTACCGCTCAAATCAGGGTTCTGGTAAAAGGTATTCCATCCCAAGGGGTAATCACCTTTCATTATACCGATGTGTATGTAACCGGCTCGGTCACTTCTTTAACTGGTCAATCTAACGCACGGCTTTGGAAGAACGGTATGATTATCCCAATTTTCAGCGATACGGCAACCAACGCTTTGGCTCTAGCCTTTGACAGCGGAAACCTTTACGTCGGAACAAACGGTGGATATTACAAAAATGCGACGTTTGTTCCCCTTGCTAAAGAGAATGTTGTGCAGGATATTAAATTCCATAACAATTCCATTTATGTGACAGCTTTATCGGGTTACTATAGAGATGGCGTGTATACTCTCTTACTAAAAAGCGGTTTGACAACCCCAGTTTTTAACTCGATCGCCTTTGATGGAGACAGCATGTACGTGGTAGGCAGCTACTTCTATGGACTGGGCGCGATCGAATATAAAAATGACCGTCGAATACCCTTAACTCCAAATGAATTTCATGGCTCCGCATACGTCGTTACCATCAATGACCATGAGGACTATGTTGGGGGTGAGATTCTTGCTGACAACGAAGGCTATGAGTGGGTAAACGCGAAAGGAACTGCGTTCCCGGATCTTCGCGATATAAATGATATTGTATTTCGTGCAGGGAGCGAATATGATGCGGTAGTTAGCCGTTATGCTAATGCTATGTACGTAAAGGACAAAGTCATCATTCCAATTCCCGATACGACTGTTTCATTCTTTGGCAGTTCATTGGCTCTAACGACGAACGCTATTTATATAGCCGGCTCTCAATTAGCATCCAAACAACAAACAAAAACAGATGCGGTGTATTACCGCAATGGGAAGCTTGTTAAGCTCGACAAAGGCCAATTCAACTCAGCCCGCGCCAATAGGATATTACTGGTTAAACGATGAAACCGGTAGACTATGGGCCCCTTGGTTAGGCCCAATTAAGAGCTCCGTTCAGTCGTGAACCGGCCGTAGGTTCGGTCTTATTAAGTTTAAGTCAAGATCTCAGCGGCAAAAACCGCTAAAGAATTAAGGATCTAATAGCCCAAGCTGGTGGGTCTTTTTCTCAAGAAAGTAGGGTGTTTTTCACGTTGTTCTGGCGTAACTGCCTGGGTAGTTTTGATCACTGTCAAACAAAACAGTGCGTTTTAAACTAAAACCATACAGAAATGAAAAAGATCTTTTTTCCCATCATCGCAGCATTTTTTTGCGTGATTTCATCGTGCAAGCCGGACTTTCCAGGAGGCGAAGGCCCAGGTTCGGGTATTAATATTACCTCGATAACTCCACTCGAAGGTGAACCGGGCACTCATATTACAATTAAAGGAACTGGGTTTAATGTAAATAAAGCTAAAGACCTTGTTTTCTTTAATACAGTGAAAGGAACCGTCGTAAGTGCAACAACCAATAGTATCGAAGTCATTGTGCCCGAAACCAACACAAGTACCGCAGCAATTCGGTTAGCGGTGAATTCTATCCCTAGCCAAAATTCGTACACTTTCCATTTTTTTGATTTGTATGTGACAGGCCGTGTTTACAATGCGAGCGGAAAATCTTTTGCCAGGCTTTGGAAAAACTCCGTAGTCCAATCCTATCCCGATAACTCGTTTAGCACCGCCTTGCGCCTGTTTAACAATGGTAATGACATCTATTTTGGGACCAACAGTGGCTATTTCAAGAACAATACCTACGTCAAGCTGAACTCAAATTCCACCTATCAGGGGCTTATTAATTCTGTCATCGTGAATAACGGCAATGTCATAGCCGGTGGTCCTGGTGGGTATTACAAAAATGGCACTTTTATAGAGTTACCTCACTATGATGCAGTTAGCGGGTATCCTGAAGTGGAGGACATTATTGCAGTGAAGGATACACTTTATTTTGCGGCTTATGACCCAAAAGGTTCAACAGGGATTCTTTATAAAAATGGCGTTCCTGTGCCAGAAGAACATGGCGACAGGCACGCACTTCCCTTGGTGGTTGCTGCCCGTGGTCAGGAAATTCACGTAGGCGGTTTGAATGTTGAACTAAACCCTTATGCGACAGAATGGGTGAACGGTAAGTCTCATGGCGTCTCGCCTTACGATTATGTAAACGACATCTTGTTTCACGGGAATGATGAATATCAGGCAGTGAGCGGCTCCAACTTTCAGACATTGTACCTCAAAAACGGTATTCGGGTTGCACCAACGGAACCAAACAGCTGTTTTTTTGCCTATTCTTTAGCCTGGGCGGGTAGTTCCCTTTACGTAGGCGGTAATCTTTCCTCTTCGCCGGTTCGAGAGGATAGTTACGAGGTTCCTACGTTTAATAGCGTGCCAGCTTACCCGTTAGAGGCTGTGTATTACCGCAACGGCATTAAAACGGTTCTTCCACGAGGAAGCTACTATGGCGCAATGGTGAATTCAATCCTTGTCGTCGAACGGTAAGGACACTCTTAAAACACCGTTGGGGCGGAGGCTAAGCGCTCTAGCGGTGTTTTATTCGTTCATGTTATTGAAAGGGTTTCTTTTTATTTCGTCCTGGAAAGTATAGCCCGATCCATCCAAGTGCTACCCAAATAAAGCCAATTGGCGCTATTAGTGGTTTACCAGTCAATGGTTATTATAAAGCATATCTTCTATGGAACATGTCCTGACGCCGATGACCTATAGTGGCTAGTTCTGGCTAGACGCTAAACCAGCCAACGAGGGCTCACATCTTAAAGGACGTTTCACTTTCTTGATCAGGGCTGAAGTTTGTAAGGAATAGTTCTTGAAAGTGCTTTTTGACTAACACTGCAATATCGCCTAAACCGGTTTTCTTCCCAAGTTCCTGTTCAATGGAAGTAACCCCATACTCGGTGATGCCACAAGGAATAATACTATTGAAATAGTTTAGATCGGTATTTATGTTGATCGCCAAGCCGTGCTGAGTTACCCACCTACTGCAACGTACTCCGATCGCACAGATCTTTCGTGGATCGGAGGTATGATCATTGTGCTCTTCAACCCCAACCCAGACCCCGGTAAGCCCCGGTATGCGACCACTTCTTATACCAAGATCGGCCAATGTTAAAATTATTGTCTCTTCTAACAGCCGCAGATACTTATGTACATCAGTGAAGAATTGGGATAGATCTAAAACAGGGTATACCACCAGTTGACCGGGCCCATGAAAAGTAATATCACCACCCCGCCGGGTTTGAATGACTTGAATCCCTTTTGCTTCGAGGGCTTGTTCAGTAAGCAACAGATTTGCAAGCCGGGCTTTGTTTCCCAGGGTGTAAACCGGTGGGTGTTCACAAAAGATCAAATAGCTCGCAGGAGGCACGGGGTATTTAGCAGGCTCATCTCGATGATTCAGCATACCTTTTATCACCTCCTGCATTCGAATCTCCTGTTTGTCAAGAGCCTCTAGGTATGGAATAAATCCCCAATTTTCTATATGAACTTCTGGTAATCGCATTCCACAAAATACGGCTTTAACAGCTGACGTTTTGTGGCTACCTTGATAAGTGCATATCCATGAACGTGGAGCAGCAGGTGAACAGCTTGCCGCCGAATTTCTTCTAAAGGCCGGGTATCAAATCTTGGAGCGGAACTGGAAATTCGGTCGAAAAGAAATTGATATCATCTGTCTTTATAAGCATATTTTAATTTTTATCGAAGTCAAAACAAGATCTAGTGTGGACTTTGGCTTTCCCGAGCAGGCCGTTAACCAAAAAAAAGAACTCGCCATCGTTACAACGGCAAAAGCGTACTTGCGCATTTGCAGACACAAGGGGGATATACGTTTTGATGTTATCTCGGTTATCCTTCCCGGTCACTCGATGCGAATTAGCACCAACAGTCAGATACATCACATAATCGACGCCTTTTTTCCGGGGCCTTAATATTACCCGTCTTGATTTAAGACTTTTTGATTGGTAAACTACTCAAATAACAGAATTCTCTTCCCGTTCCTTGCGGCGCTGGTCTAACGGATCTCTTCGTGTACCAGCAGTTTCCCCTACTTAGAAGTTATTGCAGGATGGAAACCATATAACAGAACTAACCTTTTGCAAATGAATAAAGCGTATTTAATGAAAAAAACGGATTATTAGACACTTTAGCCTTTCCAAGTCTTTTTCTGGAGATTCCAGCATCTTTTTCAATAGTTTATGAGGAAACGCAAGGTAGTAATACACGAGTTCCTAAGGAAACGTTACAGCATCTGTTCTCTGCAGAACCGCTCACTAGTACCGTATCATACTTTAAGACTTATCTGGGAGCAGCCCAAATTAAATAAGCAAATGAATTAACATAATCCTCTTTTTCTAGCAGCACATACTTACCGTTCCTGAAATATGCGGCTGTAGTTGGAGAACCAGTTGCAGTTCCTGGAAGGGTAAGTAATCCTATTGTGTAAATTTGAGCATTTACCCCAGATAAATTTTTTGGGGAAAATCTCAGTTTTCCAAGATTTGGAAATAAAACAGGATCATGACCTACACGCAACAAGCCATTCCCTGTTAGTATAACTGGATCATCCCCGTCAAAATAAATTTTGTAAAAAATACCGTTATAATGATCAATGATCGTATGATCATTTTTATACAAATATCCATGGTCAGAAGGACCAAAGTCGTCTGTAACGACTGTATAAAGGCTATCATTATGGACGACGCATTGATATGGGTAATAGGCTCTGCCTAAGCCAGAAATCAAGCCATTTCCGTTTTTAGTAACAAATCCCCTACTCTGAGCCCCATAGCCATATAAGATCGTGTCACTACCTTGAAACAATATTCCCCAAGGTGTTAGCTGGTTAAAGCCCAGAAGGTGAAACTCACCATTTTTGAAAAATCCTCCAGCCACTTTAAAGTAGTAGTACTTATAATCGTCGTCGCTAGCATATCTACCAGCCACGTAAATGTCATTATCCCGTTTTACGATGCCAGATAGTTGATGCGAATTAGGGATGCTTATAAACTGACTGTTCTTAAAATATCCCCCTCTGGCGTTTGAGTCTGAATTCGCAACAAGATATAAGTCGTTTCCATCTTTCAGGATACCGTGAAAAGTATAAAAGTCAGAAGTGTTGCCAAAAAGATCAAGTTTTCTTCCATTCTTCCATACCCGCATCTTACGGGATATCTTATCACTTAAATAATTGTCACCATTTACAACATATCCTGCAGTGTATACATCGAGGTAATGAAAAGGAAAGCCGGAAGGGCCTAAAGATTTGCCAATAGAAACCCTGATATCGGCAATTTTTGCTTCACTCTCAGGAACTATAACCGTCATGCTGGTGTCTGTTAAGCGAAGTACTTTTGCCGAAGCACCGCTAAAGGAAACAAAGGCAGCCGTTGAGTCTCTACCGAATCCCTTACCTACAATGGTCACTGTACTACCAGGCTCTCCTTCCCCAGGGGAAATGGAGCTGACAAAAAACCTCGCACCGCCACCACCAGCACCAGGCAACCCGGGAATTTTCTCACAAGAAATGATGGAAACAATGACTAGTAAAGCGCAAAAGTATAGTTTTCTCATAGTAACAATAGTACGCTAAAATATGACGCATGAAAGTAACGTCCTTGTTATTTCCTACCATTACGATTAGATAGTAATAAACGAATCATTTAAATGTAATAATCTGGGTGGGGAGCTCGTGGGCTAGATTATCGGTCTAATTTTACTTAGAGTTAATCAAAACAACTTAGTTACTTATGAAAAAACCGATTTTTTTCCGTGAAGCCAGTTCAGCACTAGGACTCGTCTGTTTGTTTTCAATGATTATGAGCTGTAAAAAGCTTGACATGGCAAACTCTAGCGTGCCTTTAAGTAGATCAGTCTCATCAGCTTCGTCTACGTTTGTTGTCGGGAAAAATGTTAATGATCTTGGGATTTTCGGCGACGGGGTAACAGACAATTCGATCGCGATAACGAACGCCTTGAAACAAAATCAAGCTTTATTTTTTCCGGCCGGAGACTACATTGTAAGTCAGGCGATAACGCTAAATTCTGAAAACAGTTTATCGGGCACTCCCACAAGCAGATTTGTCATCTCGCAAGCCGTTCCTAATTACGTTGATTTTGCATTTTTCAAAGCAGACAAGATTTCGGGTGTAACTGCGTCAAATCTTCAATTTCTTGGAAAGCAGTTTGGAATAAGAGCTATTTACGCTTTTGGTGTGCTTAATAGTTCCAAGATATCCCTTGACCATATTACTTGCAACGCAAGTGGTATCATGGTGACCGATATAGCAGGCGATGGCGATGATTCAAAGAGATATACCCTTTTAAATTTCCCGGTAGACGCAAATGACTCGATCGAGGTAAATAACTGCAATGGCGATGGTGCTATCTCTGAAGGACTTTCTCATTCAAGTGGTTTAAATATACGTTATGCGAATCACTGGAAAGTAACGCATACTTATTTAAAAAACTATGAACACGGATTGCTTTGGTGGGGAGGTGACAGCAATTACCAAGTTAATGGGGCGGTTGGAAATCAACGGAAATGTGCAAATGGAATTGTGGACTTTGTTCATGTGGAAAATGTTGCGGGAGGGGGGATTTGGGGTAGTATGGGAGATAACATCAACGTAACTCATAGCTATGTTAAATTGGCCCAAGACGTTGGAATTGACTTTGAGGGATGCGTGAATTCCAGCGCCACACGAGACACATCTATAAACGCAGTAAATGGAGCCTTGGCGGTGTTTTTCTATTGTGATGGTGTTTCTTTCGAAAATAATATTGTTCAAGCCGAATCGCCGAAATTCCGGCTTTTTACATCTCAGGGATCGCCTGATGCGGGCAACAAAAATGTAACGTTAGCAAACAATGATTTTCAAACAATGAGCGGAGTAGGTCTGCTTTGGGAAGGCGAAGCCATAGATAATTTGGTCTTTTTCAATAACTCGCTTCTCAATTGTTTCGTCGATTTTAACGGAAATAATAACGGCTTGGTAATTGTAAATCAGAATCGCTTAAGTTTCTCAGTGCCAATTCCTGTAGATAGTAGTGCAATCATTGCAGGGCGTAGCTCAAGCGGTCCTCAATTGTCAATAGACAATAATGTAATAAGTTCAGAAGTCTTGCAGCCGCAAGGTGCCTACGCAATTACGGCATACCAGGACCAGTACAATAGCAACGTATCAAGTTTTATAAGAAATAATAGTATTAATGGATTTCAGTCTTTTTATTCGGTAGTCTGGAAGTCTACAAACAGTGGCATTACGTCAGACGTGAATATCGTTTCTCCGGATGGTGCACCAATTTCGCCTGATATGGTCTCTATAGATGGCGGCGAAAATCCTGGAAATTTGACCGTGAACCTTGATGGGGTTGTGATTTCGCCAACTGCCACAAGCAGCTTTAGAAATGGACGTTCAAGCCGCCCTGTAGAAAGGACCAGGCACGTATCACGGCTGAGTCGCTAATCTAACCGATCCACATAACCAAGGCAGGCGCTGAGAGATTCTGCATAAAAGCGCCTGCTATAACCAAGAACTAACGCACTTAGCTTTCCCTACGAAAAGCTTTAAAGGCGTTGATGAGCCCATTCGTCGAGCTATCATGCCGGGTGATCTCGCCATCATTTTCGAGTTCTGGAACAATGCGGCTTGCAAGTTCCTTGCCAAGCTCAACACCCCACTGGTCAAAGCTAAAGATGTTCCAGATCACTCCCTGGGTGAATATCTTATGCTCATACAAAGCGATCAAACAACCAAGATTGAAAGGTGTGATCTCTTTAAGCAAAAAAGAGTTGGACGGCTTGTTGCCTGTAAAGACTTTAAAAGGCGCCAAGAAAGCAATATCCTCTTCAGAAAGCTTCGCCGCTTTGACAAGCTCAGCGCGAGCCTGTTCCAACGTTTTGCCATTCATCAAAGCCTCGGTCTGGGCGAAGAAATTTGAAAGCAGAAACAAATGGTGCTCTCCGAGCGGGTTATGGGAGACAGCCGGAGCAATGAAGTCACAGGGGATTAGCTTAGTTCCCTGGTGGATGAGCTGGTAAAAGGCATGCTGCCCATTCGTGCCTGCTTCGCCCCAAATAATTGGTCCGGTTTGGTAATCAACGACGTCGCCGTCTCTATCGACATGCTTACCATTGCTTTCCATATCGCCTTGCTGGAAGTATTTTGCGAAGGCGTGCATGTACTGATCGTAAGGCAAGATCGCCTGGGTTTGGGCACCGTAAAAATTATTGTACCATATGCCCATGAGCGCCATGACGACGGGGATATTTTCACGGTACTGTGTTGAACGAAAGTGCTCGTCGGCTTCATGAGCACCACGCAGAAGATCATGAAAATTTTCGTAGCCAATGGTACACGCGATTGAAAGGCCGATAGCCGACCACAAGGAATACCTTCCGCCTACCCAATCCCAAAAAACGAACATATTATCAGGATGAATTCCAAACTTCTGCACTTCAGCGGTATTCGTGCTTAACGCGACAAAATGCTTGGCGACATGCTCCTTGTCATGTGCCGCGCGCAAAAACCAATCGCGCGCCGAGAACGCGTTTGCCATGGTCTCCTGAGTGGTGAAAGTTTTGGAAGCAACCATGAACAGCGTTGTTTCGGGGTCGACTACCCTTAACGTTTCGGCAATATGAGTGCCGTCGACATTAGACACGAAATGCGCCGTGATGTTGCGTTTACGGTAAGCACCCAAGGCTTCGGTCGCCATGAAGGGGCCCAGATCTGAGCCGCCGATGCCAATATTCACGATATCTGTAATAGGCTTGCCGGTATATCCCTTCCACTCGCCAGAAATAATCTTCTCAGAAAAAACCCGCATTTGCTTGAGTACCGCCTGCACTTCGGGAACGATATCTTTTCCATCAACACGGATCACACCGTCTGCAGGAGCTCGTAACGCGGTATGAAGTACAGCGCGCTTCTCGGTTTGATTGATGATATCACCAGTAAACATCTTATCAATGGCCTCTTCCAAACCGGCCTGAGCCGCAAGACCAAGCAAGAGCTCAAAAGTCTCACCCGTGATGAGATTCTTCGAAAAGTCAAAGAGGATTTCACCGAAGTTCAGCGAGAATTCACTGAAACGGTTTGAGTCCCGGGCAAATTCGGCCTTTAAAGAAAAACCAGTTGAATGGGCTTTGAAATGTTCCTCCAGCGCCTTGTAGGCGTCAAGGGAAGTGAATTTACGGTTTTCGAGCATGCGGCCAAAATAGGATAATTGACCCTTAAAAAGCATCCTTTATTTGTTACTTTCGCTTTATGACAAGTGAACAACTGAAGGATTTAAGGGATCGTATTACTTCCCTGAGGAGGCATCTTTGACGTCGACCAGCGGAATGAAGAAATAGATAAAGAGCAGGAAAAAACGCTTTCTCCTGGTTTCTGGGATGAACCCAGGCAGGCTGAACAAATGCTTCAGCACATCCAGACTCTCAAAGTTTGGACAGACGGCTTCCAAAAGGCCGAGCAGGCCGTAGAAGACACCCAAGTCCTTTTCGACTTTTACAAAGAGGACGGCGTGACTGAGGTGGAAATGAACGAACAGTTCAAACAGACCGAGAAGCTCCTTGCCGACCTGGAATTTAAGAATATGCTGAGCGCCGAGGAAGACCAGTTGAGCGCCGTACTGCAGATCAACGCAGGTGCAGGCGGGACCGAAAGCTGC
>JAABUX010001387.1_pt1 | contig 36904 bp, 38 predicted proteins | sample 5561851 | NCBI WGS metagenome assembly JAABUX01 (sample SAMN10711883, study PRJNA513361) | rock metagenome | isolation source: Antarctica rocks | place: Antarctica: Victoria Land, Richard Nunatak red sandstone | collected 2016-01-03 | reverse complement strand
CGGGTGCGGGCTTCTTGGCTTTAGGTCTGGCTTGGGTCGTCATGGTTTGAGTCTCATGGGTGAGGTTTCATCCATTAAAGCCCGACGCCAACTGCTAATCAAGAGCGGTTTCGAGATAGTTTCTAAGGAGGGGCCGACGAACCATCGGGTCGATAGCTATGCTCGGGCCGGCCGCAATAGCACCGCCAACCATATCCTCGCTTGTCTTCATCCTCATCTCGGCGTAGCCCTTCGAAGATCGCGGTGGGCTTTTGCAAGATCATCGGTAGGATCAGTCCGGACTCTTTGGCGTGGCCGAGACCTCTTCGACCAACAGCCTGCATCCGTTCGAAGGAGATCTGGACCTCAAGAGACAGCGTGCCGTCTTTCGGCTCGATGGCCAAGAGGGTAATGTAATCGCGTCGCGATGGCTGCTTGGACGACATGTCGCCCAAGATAACCACGCCGACTCGAAGGGACAAGGCGGGCGACGATTGTTCCTTGAAACGATGAGGAAGTCGAATGGACAAATTCGCGTTCGTGGACCAGACCCGCTCCCGCCAGGCGGAGTGGCTTGAAGCCCTCCGGTCGCTGGTCGAACACGAGTCCCCCAGCCGCGACAAGCCGGCGCTCGACGCCTTGGCCCGGGTCCTGGCCGGGCGGTTCGAGGCGATCGGCGGCAAGGTGCGGGTGGTCGCCAACCCCGACGGCGGCGACCACCTGATCGCCCGCTTCTTCGACGAGGGGGTCTCCGGTCCGGGCCTGAAACCGACGCTGATCGTCGGCCACTTCGACACGGTCTGGCCCGTCGGGACGCTGGCGGGGATGCCGTTCCGGGTCGAAGGCGGCCAGGCGTTCGGGCCGGGCGTTTATGACATGAAGGCGAGCCTAGTCCTGGTCGAGTTCGCCTTGGGGGCGATCCGAGACCTTGGGCTGCGGCCGACCCGACCGGTGGAGGTGTTATTGACCTCGGACGAGGAGATCGGCAGCCCCTCGTCCCGGGCCTTGATCGAGGAGCGCGCCGGTTCGAGCCATGTCGCCTTGATCGTCGAACCCGCCCTGGCCGACGGGTCGCTCAAGACCGCGAGGAAGGGGGTCGGGCATTACCGGATCACCGTCGAGGGCAAGGCGGCGCATGCCGGGGTCGAGCCCGAGAAGGGGATCAGCGCCGTCGACGAACTCGCCCGGATCGTCCTCGGTCTGCACGCCTTGAGCGACCCCGCGATCGGCACGTCGGTCAATGTCGGCGTGATCGAAGGGGGGACGACAAGCAATGTGGTCGCCGCCCGGGCGTCGGCCCAGGTCGATATCCGGGCCAAAACCTTGGTCCAAGCGCAGGCTCTCGACGAGGCGATCCGGGCGATCCGGCCGCGCCACCCCGAGGCCCGGCTGGCCGTCGAAGGCGGATTCAACCGGCCGCCGATGGAGCGGACGCCCGCCGGGGTCGCGCTGTTCGAGCGGGCCAGGGCGATTGGCCGAGCCATCGGCCTCGAACTCGGCGAAGGGGCGACCGGAGGAGGCTCCGACGGCAACTTCACCGCCGCCCTGGGGGTGCCGACTTTGGACGGCCTGGGAGTCCGGGGGGCCGGCGCCCACGCCCGACACGAGCAGGTCGACCTGGCCTCCCTCCCCGAACGCGCCGCGGTCCTGGCGGGACTTTTGCTCGATTAGCTCGAAACGCCGAGGAAAATCCGGGTACAATGGATCATTCGAGGTCGTGACAAGGGCCACGCAATTGACCATTGGCCACGGATGAAACACGGACCAATCTCTTTCTTAAACTCTTATCCGTGACCTATCTGTGTCCATCCGTGGCTAAATTCGCTTTTTTATAAACCCTCGACCGGAGCCGACCCCGCGATGTCCGACGACGTGACGATTCGCCCGGCGGCGACCGTGGCCGACTACCAGGCTTGCCAGGACGCCCAGCGCGAAGCTTGGGGGATCACCGACGATTCGTACGTCGTCCCCTTGGCGACGATGGTCGGCGCCCAGCATCACGGCGGCCTGGTCCTGGGGGCGTTCACCCCCGACGGGGTGGCGGTTGGCGTGTCGTTCGCGTTCCTGGGCAAGGTGCAGGGCCGCCCTTGCCTTTACTCGCAACTCACCGGCGTCATCCCCGAGCACCAGGGGCGAGGGCTTGGCTTCCGGCTCAAGCTCGCCCAGCGCGACTTCGCCCGACGCGAGGGGATTCCCCGGCTCGCCTGGTCGTTCGACCCGCTCCAGAGCCGCAATGCCCACTTCAACATCCACCAACTCGGCGCGACCGCCTCGAAGTACGTCGAGGACATGTACGGCCGACGGACCGACCCGCTCAACGCCGGGGCACCCACCGATCGCCTGATCGTCGAATGGGCGACCGAGGGCGAGCTTCCCACCCCCGGCCCTCTCACCCTCGAAGGCTGGGCCGACCTCCCCATGCTGATCGAAACCTTCGAACGCCCCGACGGCGCGGTCGAGCCGGTGAAGGCCGAACCGCTCGCGGTCGGCGGCTCAAGCCCGGCGCTCCTGGAGATCCCCTCGGCCATCTCCACGATCCGCCTCGACGATCCCGATCGGGCCAACGCCTGGGTCCTCCCCGTCCGCCAGGCGTTCCGGCATGCGTTCGAGGCGGGTCGGGTCGTCGACGGCTTCTTCCGGGACGAGTCGGACATCCGCCGCCGCTACTTCTACATCTTGCGGCCTCGGGCCTGATCGATCAGGCCAGGGCGACGCGCTCGAGGTCGCTCGGGACGGGGTAATCGCGGGCGAACTCGCGGATGGCGTCGCGGGTCCGGGCGGCGAGGGCTTCATCGTCGGGGGCGGCAAGGATCGACACGATCCAGGCGGCGACCTGGCGGATCGCGTCTTCGCGAAGCCCCCGGGTGGTCAAGGCGGCGGTCCCCATCCGAATTCCGCTCGGGTCGAACGGCTTCCGCTTGTCGAACGGGATCAGGTTCTTGTTGACCGTGATCCCGGCCCGACCGAGCGACGCCTCGGCGATCTTGCCGGTTAACCCCCGAGAGGTCATGTCGATCAGGATCAGGTGGTTGTCGGTCCCCCCCGAGATGATCCGGAACCCGGCGCGGATCAATTCGTCGCTCAAGGTCCGGGCGTTGGCGACGACTTGCTGGGCGTAACCTTTGAAGTCGGGCCGGAGCGCCTCGCCGAAGCAGACCGCCTTGCCCGCGATGACGTGCATCAGCGGACCCCCTTGGAGGCCGGGGAAGACCGCCGAGTCGAGCTTCTTGGCCCAAGCCTCGGTGCACATGGCGATCCCGCCTCGGGGGCCTCGCAAGGTCTTGTGCGTGGTGGTGGTGACGAAGTCGGCCAGGCCGACCGGGTTGGGGTGAAGCCCGGCGGCGACCAGGCCCGCGATGTGCGCCATGTCGACGAAGAACAGGGCGCCGACCTCGCGGGCGACGGCGGCGATCCGGGCGAAGTCGATGATCCGGGAATAGGCGCTGGCGCCGGCGAGGATCAGCTTGGGGCGGTGTTCGCGGGCCTTGCGCTCGATGTCGTCGTAGTCGAGCCGCTCGGTCTCGGCGTTCAGGCCGTAGGAGATCGTCGGGTACCAGCGGCCCGAGTAGTTGAGCTTCATCCCGTGCGTCAGGTGGCCGCCGTGGGCGAGGTCCATCGCCAGGACGGTGTCGCCCGGTTCGAGGCAGGCGTAGTAGACCGCCTGGTTGGCCGAGGCTCCCGAATGCGGCTGGACGTTGACGTGATCGGCGCCGAAGAGTTCCTTGGCGCGGTCGATGGCGAGCCGCTCGACGGTGTCGACGTGGCCGCAGCCGCCGTAGTACCGCTTGCCGGGAAGCCCCTCGGCATACTTGTTGGTCAACACCGACCCGACCGCCTCGCAAACCGCGGCGCTGGTGTAATTTTCCGAGGCGATCAACTCCAGGTCGTCGCGCTGGCGGTGTTCTTCGAGTGCGATGGCTTCGGCGACCTCGGGGTCGCCCTCGTTGAGCAGTCCCATCGATTCCGTCCCTTGTTTTCGGTTCCGGGAGTTTGATCAGATCGAATCAATTCAATCCGCACGGCAAATCGCATGATTGCAAGTTGCGGAATATGGCTCCTGTCGAGTTCCTTTTGCAATCCGCAACCTGTCATTCGCCATGAATTTCAAGCTTTGGCGTCAGGCGTTGTGGTCCCAGACCGACGGGTGCGGGTCTCTTTCCCAGCTCCATCGGTAGCGGAACCGATGGGTGTGGTCGGACAGCTCGGCGGTCGAGATCGCCTGGACCCGGACCATCCCGTGCCCAGCCTCCTCGACGGCGTGCCGCCCCGGAGGGTCGACCTCGAAGGTCAAGCGGCAAACCGGGTGCGCGCATTGGATCGAGAGCTTCGAGCGACCGGCGGCGTCGGGGACCGGGTCGGAAACCGCCTGCGACCCCCACTCGCCGTTCGACGCCTCCACCGAGTAGGTCGCCGCCAGGGCCAGGACCGGCGACAAGCAGCGGTCGGCCGCATCGACGTCGATAGTGGCCCCTCCGGCGTTCTCCTCGATCAGGAACACCGCCGAGAAGTGGTGCGGACCCGATTGGCCGACCAGGAACGCCCGGACGGCACCCGAAGCGTCCTGTTCGAGGTGGATCTGCTGGTAAGTCGGGCTGACGACCCGAGAATGGTCGTCCTCGGCCAAGAGCGCCTCCATCGAGGCCAGCCGGGGGATCGACTCCGACAGCCCCACCGAGACGACCTCGTGCCGCCAACGATCCTCATGCCAACGAAACCGAAGCTCGAAGCAGGAGGTGTGGATGATCTCGACCCCGCTCGACGATTGGGTGGTGACCATGATCGAAATGACCTTTCCCGAGGTTAAGCGAAGAACATTTAAGCCTTCTTGACCTCGCCCCGAGCCAATTTCCGGCGCAAGTAGGCGTCGATGAAGATGTCCAGCCCGCCGTCGAGCACGGCGTGCGGGTTGCCCACCTTCAGTTCGGTCCGGAGGTCCTTGCACCACTGGTCGGGCTGGAGGACGTAGTTGCGGATCTGGCTCCCGAAGCCGATCTCCGCCTTCTCGTCGTAAGCCTTGGCGTACTCGGCCTCGCGCTTTTCTTCCTCGACCCGGATCAGCTTCGCCTTGAGGAGTTGGAGCGCGAGGTTGTCGTTTTTGTGCTGCGACCGCTCGCTCCGGCTCTCGGCGGCGATCCCCGAGGGGATGTGCGTGTACCGGACGCCCGACTCGGTCTTGTTCTGGTGCTGACCCCCCGGCCCGCCGCACCGGAACACGTCGCGCTTCAGCTCGTCGTCTTTCAGTTCGATGTCGATCGTGTCGTCAATCTCGGGCATCACCTCGACCGACGCGAACGACGTTTGCCGCTTGTCCGCCGTCCCGAACGGGCTGATCCTGACCAGGCGATGGACGCCGGTCTCGCCTCGGAGGTAGCCGTAGACGTACTCGCCCTTGACGTGGATCGTCACGGTCTGCACGCCGGCGACTTCGCCGTCTTCGCGGTCGACGATCTCGGCCTTGTAGCGGTGCGACTCGGCCCACATCAGGTACATCCGCATGAGCATCTCGGACCAGTCGCACGCCTCGGTCCCCCCGGCGCCGGGGTGGATCGTGACGTAAGCGTTGCAGTGGTCGTTGACCCCGCCCAGCATCGACCGCAGCTCGAACTCGGCGAAGTCGGTGTCGGCCTTCTTGGCCGCCTCCTTGATCTCCGCGTCGAACTCATCGCCGCCGTCTTCCTCGGCGAACTCCAGCAAAGTCCCCAGGTCGTCCGACTGGCGGATGAGCGCCTCGAACGGCTTGAGCACCCCGTTGAGGGTCTTCAACTCTCCGATCACCCCTTTGGCCTTGTCCTGGTCGTTCCAGAACGACGGCCCCTCCATCTGCGCGACCAACTCGTCGCGGCGTTCGGTCTTGTCGCCCAGGTCAAAGAGAGTCTCGTAAATGGACAATCCGGTCGATGACGCTCCGCGCGTCACGCTTCAATTCGAGATCCATGATGCCCCACTCCAGTTCGCGAAAGCCGGTCCACCGCCCAACGATGCCTCGACCCAAGCCGCTGGCCGGGTCGGAGCGACCAAAGGTATCATACCCCAAGAGCCTCCGAAAACGAAGCCCCGTCGCGCGAACCGTCCGATGGCCATCAGGGTCGCCCGACAGACGGCCACGGTCGTCATCTCGTCCCGGATCGACTCCATCCTCGAAGGGCCAAGCTCATGGATCATGCCAAGAAAAAACCAGTCAAACTCCGCAGATGGGGCCGAGGGCCGAACCCGCTGATCCTGAAACGGACCCCGCGCCGACCGCCCGAGCCGACCCCCGAGCGCCGTCCGGGGCTGCCGGACTACACCCGCGAGCAAGCGGCCTACGCCCGCGTCAAGTGGGACCTGATCGCCAAGTATCCCGGTCAATTCGTCGTCTTCGTGGGCGATGAGATGATCGGGCCGTTCGCCAACTTCCCGCTCGCGCTCAGAACGGCCTACGAGACGTTTGGCCGTCGCCCGATCCTGGCCAAAGAGTTGATCCCCGATGATTCTTCTCGATGACTCGAAGTGAGGAGCTGAATCGTGCCGGTGATCCATGTTCCGGTCGACCATCTGGGCCGTCCGGTCGTCGAGTTGGCGGTTTCCATCAGCTCGACCGACCGCGTGACTCAGCCGACCGACGCCGTGCTCCCGCCCCGAACCGTCCGAGCCTTGGTCGACACGGGTGCCGCCGGTACGCACGTCGCCTTGAGTGTTTTAGAAGACCTGCAACTGATCTCCCTCGACGTCATCGCCGTCTATACCGCTTCAACCGGAGATCACCCCGAGGTGATGCCCCTCTATTTGGTCGACCTCTCGTTGGTCGGCGACCAACCCGGCCCTCTCGTTCGGAATCTCCGGGTCGTCGGCTCCGACAAACTCGCGGGTTTGCAGGTTGAGATGCTCTTGGGCCGCGACGCGCTTGAAGGCTGCCTTTTGATTTATGATGGGGCCAATCGCCGGTTCTCCCTCGCCTACAACCCGCCAACCCCGACCTTGTTTTGAACGGACCGACTTCGCCCCAACCTCCGACCGGCCGCCTCGCCCCTTCACCGACCGGGGGGCTTCACCTCGGCCATGCCCGGACGTTCCTGGTCGCCTGGCTGGCCGCTCGGAGCCGAGGCGGGCGGTTGATCTACCGGGTCGAGGACCTCGACTCGAGCCGGGTCCGGGCCGACTCGATCGCCGAGGCGATGGCGGACCTCGCCTGGCTCGGCTTGGATTGGGATCATGGCCCCGACGTCGGCGGGCCGGACTCGCCTTACGTCCAGTCGGAGCGGCGAGCGATTTACAGCTCGGCGCTCGATCAGCTCAAAGCCTCCGGGCGGGTCTACCCCTGCACCTGCACCCGGGCCGACATCGAGCGGGCCGGCTCGGCCCCGCACCCCGAGGACGAAGGCCCCACCTATCCGGGGATCTGCTCGGGCCGGTCGGTCGCCGACGCGGAGGGCCTGGCCGGGCCGTTCGCCTGGCGGTTCCGGGTCCCCTCGGGGCGGGTGGCCTGGGACGACCGGGTTCGAGGGCGGGTCGAACTCGACCCTGCCAGGCTCGGCGGAGATTTCGTCGTCGCCCGAGCCGGGGTCGGGGCCTCGTACCAGTTGGCGGTGGTGGTCGACGACGCGAGCATGGGCGTGACCGAGGTGGTCCGGGGCGACGACCTGATCCCGAGCACCCCCCGGCAAATCCTGCTCTACCAGGCCCTGGGCTTCGACCCGCCGAGCTTCGGCCACATCCCCCTCACGGTCGGCCCCGACGGCCGACGCCTCGCCAAGCGCGACGGGTCGCTCAAGCTCGCCTCGCTCCGAGCGGCCGGGGTCGACCCCCGCCAACTCATCGGCCTCCTCGCCCATTCATGCGGCTGGTCGGAGCGAGTCGAACCCTCGACGCCCTCCGACTGGCTCGGCTGGTTCGACTATGCGACGATCCCCCCTGCCCCTTGGACGATCAACCTTGACGAACTCGCGAGGCTCCGCTGGCCATGAAGCGACTGTCGGTTCGGGCGGAGTTGTTCGCTGAGATTTGTCGATTGATCTGAGGAGTTTTAGCGACGATGACGACCGAAGACTCGGAATCTTCAGAGTGGCCCGAGCTTTATTTCCACTTCAGCGCCACGCTTCGGATCTTCGGTGTCATCGACGACCTCGACGCCATCACGAGCGAGCTTGGTGTTACGCCCACAGAAACTCATCGCCGCAGCGACAAGCGTCGACCGACCTCGGTTCACTCCTATGAACACGACATGTGGTCGTTCAGCGCGCCAGTCCCCGAGGATCGGCCGCTCCGGGTCCATCTCGAAGCGCTTTGGCGGGTGGTTCGGCCCCATGTCGCCTACTTGAAGGGATTGAAAGAGCGGATGACCGTGGATGTGTTTTGTGGTTATCGGAGCAACTGCGGTACGGCCGGCTTCGAGGTCGACCACCAGGCGCTCATCCTCTTCAACGAGTTGGAAGTTCCTTTCGGAGTGTCGGTCATCATCTGCTGAGGTCGCGACGGGCGACCCAACCCGTTTGGCAGGTTCAATCCTGGAAGGCATGACCGATGAGCGACTCGTCCGCGTCCGAGCCCCGCCTCCACTTCCTGGCCATCTCGGGGAGCCTCCGAAGCGTCTCGTCGAACACGACCTTGCTCCGGGCCGCCGCCAGGCTTGCCCCCGACTCGGTGACGATCACGCTCTACCCGAGCGTCGCCGACTTGCCGCATTTCAACCCCGACCTCGACGCCGAGGGGGCCGAGCCGCCCGTCCCGGTCGCCGACTTTCGGAGGATGTTGCGGGCCGCCGACGCCGTCCTGATCTGCTCGCCGGAGTATGCTCACGGCGTCCCCGGTTCGCTCAAGAACGCCCTCGACTGGGTGGTCGGCACCGGCGAGTTCATGCACAAGCCGGTTGCTTTGATCAACGCCTCGGCGACCTCTACCCACGCCCAAGCCTCGTTGACCGAGACCTTGTCGACCATGATGGCCGAGGTGTCCGCGACCCGGGTGCCGCTGAGGTCCAACAAGGTCGAGCTTGACGCCCTCCTGGCCGACCCCGAAACTTCGAGGGTGTTGCGCCAGGTGGTCGAATTGCTGGTGGCCGCCGCCTTGGATCGGCATTGACCGACTCATCTCTTCCGAATGGAGTTCGCCCGATCATGGATCAGCCCCGCAAGTTTCGGTTCACCCTGGGCGGCTTGCTTGTCTTGCTTGCCCTGATCGCCGTCGGGATCGCGGTCTTGCGGCCCTTGAAAACCACTCGAATCACCGACGTGAAGGTCGGCACCGGGCCTGCGGTCAAGGAGGGCGACACGCTCGTGGTCCACTACGTCGGTCAATTGGTCAACGGTAAGACGTTCGACGACTCGAAGAGTCGCGGCCAACCATTGGAGATGATTGTTGGCCGAGGGATGGTCATCAAGGGGTGGGACATCGGGTTGTTGGGTATGCGAGTTGGAGGCGTCCGCAAGTTGACCATCCCCCCGAGTGAGGCTTACGGCGAGAAGGGTGCCCCTCCGGTGATCCCCTCGAACTCCACGCTCTATTTCGAGGTCGACCTCCTCGGGATCAAGTGATTCGACCGATCGACCGTCGCCAAAGTTGACAGCGGAGGCTTCGCGTCTCAAAGTTGCTTCGACAACATAAATCATCACAGAGGGCAGTCGCGATGTTCGAGATCGGGTTGGTCCTGACCGCCTCGGCAGCGATGGGGAAGATCGCCGACGCCGACGGTCGATCGGCGGCGAAGTGGGGCCTCCTGACGCTCGGCCTGGGCCTGGCGAGCCTGGTCATCCCCTTGCCGTTCTTGAGGGTGATCCTGGCCGTCGCGATCGCGTTCGTCATCATGATGATGGTCCCGAAACCCCGCTCGGGTCGGCTGTACTGACCCATTCCGCTCGATTGTCGAGACGGAATTCGAGGAGCCTCCGCCGGGCGAGGAGCGAGTTCGACCGAGCGGTCGGCGAGCGTCCGCCAAGGCGCTTGCCCCGAGGTCGCGGACCCGTTAATTTGGGCTTCGGTCGAGGCCGGTTCGCGGGTCAATGGTGTCTTCGATGCCGACGTGTGGACCCTCCCCTCGGCCTCGTCGGCCCACCCCGAGCCAGGCCGCCTTACCTTGAGGAACACCTCCCATGTTCACGGCGACATCCCGCTCCACGTTGCTCCGATTGGCGGCCGCCCTGGCCCTGATCGGTTGCTGCACCCTGGCGATGACTCGGGCGCAAGACCCAGCCCCGACCCAAACCCCGCCCGTGACCCCGGCTCCCACGACGACAACTCCGGCCCCGGTCGTCACTTCGCCTTCGTACGACATCCCGCTGCCCGCCAAATACATGCATGACGATATCCAATACCTCACGACGACCCCAGCCTCGGCCGCCCCGACCCCCGCGAAGTCGATCCGCCGCGCCCGCCCGGCGCCCCCCTCGGGAACGGCCAAGCCGTTCACCGGCTACCTCAAGATCCGCCAGCAGAACGGGACCCTGACGTATGAGATCAACGTCCTCCGGGGCAAGGTCGTCTCGGGGATCGAAACCTATTTGGGGTCCGACGCGGTGACATCCGACATTGTCGGCGGCTGGTTCGACCGCGATCGCCTCGTGCTCATGATCCAGGCCCGAGACCCCGACATCACCAAAGACGGGGCCGCGAATCTCCACCAGTTCCGCCGGACCGAAGACGGGTTCACCATCGACCACTCCCTGCTCGGCTACGGCAAGAGCGACGAAAACCACCCGGTCTACCGCCCCCACACCATCGACCGGATGATCGAGGTGGATTGAACCCTTGCGGCGGTGCCCTCAAGCGACACGGCCACCGCCGTCTCTCCTTGGCCGGCCAAGGAGAGACGGCGACAACCCGTTAGATGTCATCCTTATTGATGATCCGAACGATTTCCGGGGCCAGGTAGACCCGCTTCTTCAACTTACCCGTCACCTCCACCAACGTCCCATCCGCAACCAGCCTGTCGATGCTCTTCTGTGCCGCATGGAACGTGACCCCACGCCTTTGAGAAAGGCTCGTGATCGTCACGGCCGGCCTCTCAAAGAGCATGTCGATCAAGTCGAGAACCAAGGTCGTCCGAATCTTGATCCACTTCGCTTTGAGTTGATCCCTCAGTTTCAGGAGTTCGTTGCTCCGGTCGATCGCGGTCCGAGCCTGCACGGCCACCCCTTCCAGGAAGAATTCCAGCCACGGCTGCCAGTCGCCGGTTTGGCTGGTCTTCAAGAGGTGGTCCATGTATTGATCTTTGTTCCGCTCCAGGTAAGAGCTGAGGTAAAGGAGCGGCTGGGTCAAACATCCCCGAGAATAAAGCAGCAGGTTGATGAGGAGCCGACCCAACCGACCGTTGCCGTCGAGGAAGGGGTGGATTGTCTCGAACTGGTAATGAATCAGCGCCAGTTCGACCAAGACCGGCATCCCGCTCGGGTGGTTGATATAATGTTCCAAGTCGTCGAGCGACTCTTTCATCTCCTCGACGGGGGGAGGGATAAACCGTGCCTCGGCTGGGCTTTGACCCTTGCGGCCAATCATATTTTGCCGCCTTCGGAACTCGCCCGGCGTCTTGTCTTCCCCTCGGACTCCCCGCATGAGCCGCTCATGAACCTCGCGGATCAATCGAAGGTGGATCGGTCGAGTTTTCAGTTGCTCAAAACCATACTGAGTCGCCGTCACATAATTTGATACTTCTTGGCGGTCGGCGAACGCTTCCCCCTCATCCCGGCCCACCTCGAAAAGGACCAACTGCTCGAAGTCGGTCACCGTCCCTTCGATCCGGCTGGACGACACCGCTTCTCGGCGAATGAATGGGCTAATCAGCAAATCGGGGTTGGGTAGCATCTGGCCGATTCCATTCAATTCGCCCAGCGCTTGGTCAGCGCGCGAAAGCAGACCAATCGTCCTCATTTTGAGGGGAATCAACTGTGGGAGGGGTTCGGGGACGTAAGCCAGATAGTCGCCTGACGGGCCAGATTGCTGAACCAGCCGGCCGGGCGCATGTTTCCCAAAATTTTTCGCTTTCAAATTCCATACTCGCGAGTTCCAAGACAACCGGGTCTATTGTCCTTAAAGACAATAACCCAATTCCCAATTGTCCGAAACGGCCCTCAAGCACAAATAGGGGTCTCTCGCGAATATGAACAGCACCGACACAACCCGCGAAACGCTCAAGTCCGCGATAATCCCGAGTGCCCTTGTACGGAACGCCCGAGCATGCTATCTCTTTGAACCGTAGTGATGAGGTGGCCAAGTCGACATCCGATCGGGTTTGGGGCGAGCGAGCTTGCCCTTTGAGATTGGGATCAACCCCGGGTCGGCTCCGCGACGATAAGACAGGATGGGTCGCGGAGCGTCAACAATCGCGAGGGAGCGAAGACCGAAAGGGGATGGGGGCATGGCCGGTACCGATACCTCGATCGTCAGGCTTTCCGACCTGGTCGATGGTCAGGAAGGGGAGTTCTTCGCCGCCCTGGTGAAGCGGGACGAGGGGACCGACAAGCACGGCAACCCCTATTACAAGTGCCTTTTCCGCGACAAGAGGGCCAGCCGGGTCGCGCCGATCTGGTCGAACGACCCGCTCCGGAGCTTCGCCGCCGAGTGGACGCTCCATGCCGGTTATCGGATCAGGGCCAAGGCCGAAGACTCGAAGTACGGCCCCCAGATCAAGGTGGTCGAGTGCCGCCTGGTCATCCCCGAGGACGCCAACGACGGCTACGACTTCTTCGACCTGGTGGAAAGCTCGAAGTATTCGCCCGACTCGCTCGTCGAGAACATCGGCAAGATCATCCAGAAAAACATCAAGTGCCCGCACATCCGTCGACTGATCCTCGCCTTGCTCGACCAGCACGGCGACCTCTTGCGGAGGATGCCCGCCGCGCAAAATTTCCACCACTCGTACAGCGGCGGGCTGGTCGAGCACCTTTGGAGCGTCACCCGCGTCAGCATCGCCCTGGCCAAGCACTACGGCGATTATTACAACGAGTTGAACCCTCCGCTCAATCGAGACGTGATCGTCGCCGCCGCCATCCTCCACGACATCGGCAAGCTCCGAGAGCTGGATTATCACCCGGTCGAGGCGAAATACACCAAGCACGGGACTTTGATCGGCCACATCGTCCTGGGCCGCGACATGGTCCGCGACACCGCCCGCGAGATCGAAGGATTCCCCGACGAGACCTTGCTCCTCCTCGAACACGCGATCCTGGCCCATCACGGCCAGATGCAGTACGGAGCACCCAAGGAGCCGGCGACGATCGAGGCGATGATCGTCCACTACGCCGACGAGATCGACGCCAAGATCAACGCCGTCGCCGCCGAGCGGATGCGGTCGAACACCGACGGGGAGTTCACCGCGAAGATTTTCGCCGTCGGCAACCGGATGTTCTACAAGGGAATTCCCGTCGAACTTCCCGACGACGACCTCGACCCGCTTAATTGAGGCCCGGTCCGTGCGGGGAAACCGGCACCGGCCCACCCAGGCGCCGGGCCGACCCGGTGACGGCTCAAGCCCGGCAGCGAAACCGCGCCCAGCCGGTGCCCACTACCGCGCCCAGCCCGGCCAGCACCAGCGACGATGGTTCGGGCACCGCCGACGGGGCGAAGACCTCGATCCGGTTGTTGATGCTGTCGGCGACGAAGACGTTGCCTGAGCCGTCCACCGCCACGCCGCGAGGAAGGCTGAGTTGCCCGTTGCCCGATCCGAAGGAGCCGATAGTCGTGACGAAGGTCCCGGTGGATGTGAACTCCACGACGCGATTGTTGTTGAGGTCGGTAACGAAGACGTTGCCTAGGCCGTCCACTGCCACGTCGCGAGGATCGAAGAGTTGCCCGTCGCCCAAGTTGGGGATGCCGAAGGCACGCACGAACGCCCCAACGGAGTTGAACTCCACGACCCGGTTGTTGAAGCTGTCGGAGATGAAGGCGTTGCCTGAGCCGTCCACCGCCACGCCGCGAGGAAAGTCGAGAAGGCTGAGTTGCCCGTTGCCCGAGCCGGTGGAGCTAAAGGCACGCGCGAACGCCCCGGCGGAGTTGAATTCCACGACCCGGTTGTTGAAGCTGTCGGCGACGAAGACGTTGCCCGAGCCGTCCACCGCCACGCCATAAGGTGTACTGAGCTGCCCGTTGCCCGAGCCGGCGGAGCCGAAGGCACGCACGAACGCCCCGGCGGAGTTGAACTCCTCGACCCGGCTGTTGCCAGGGTCACCGACGAAGACGTTGCCCGAGCCGTCCACCGCCACGCCGCTAGAACCGCTGAGTTGCCCGTTGCCCGAGCCGGCGGAGCCGAAGGCACGCACGAACGCCCCGGCGGAGTTGAACTCCTCGACCCGGCTGTTGCCGGCGTCGGAGACGAAGACGTTGCCCGAGCTGTCCAACGCCACGCCGTCAGGTCTGCTCAGTTGCCCGTTGCCCGAGCCGGATGAGCCGATCTGGGAGCGATAGGTGTAGTCGGCTCGCGTCGCCGGGGCCGTTGCCGCCAGCGTCACGCCCAGCAGGGCCATGCCGATCGCCCGGCGGATCATCACGAACAGCGGGATTCTCGTGCTCCACATCGGTCTTCACTCCATAGGTAGCTCAGGGCGGCGGGCAATGACTCGGCCCGGTGGCGAGGGGGGGCGTGGTGAGCGACCCGGAACGAGGGGCGAGTCTATCGACGCGGTTTCACTCGGTCAATGAGTTGATGCGTCGAAGCCCCATCGATCGCGACACCACCAGCCCGCCGGCGCCTCGGAGCGGATGAAGTTCACCACCGCCGACCACTTCGCCGCCCGGATCTGGGCCGCCGGGAACCGGACGTTCTCCAGGGGGATTCCCGTCGAGCTGCCCGACAGCGACCACGACGCAAGCGCCCGAACCGCCCGGAACGGGCCAGCGAGGGTTGAGCGGCGGGCACGTCCCCTTGGCGGTTCCGGAGCGATTTCCCTACAATCGGGTCGGTAGGATCGACTTACTTCGCCACCTTCGACGAGACCGCACCCATGAACGCTTCATTCCGCCACCTCGGTTGGTCGACGCTCGCCTTGTTCGCCCTGGTCGGCTGCGAAACCTCGCCGACGCCGGTCCCGCCCGCGACGACCCCGGCTCCCGCCCCCGGGAGCACCGACAAGAATGACATCAAGTCGATGCCGGTCGACCCCGCCAAGCCGGAAGCCAAGGGGGCGACGTCGAGCGCCGAGCCCAAGCTGTCCGACGGTGAGATCGCCGAGATCAAGAAGCTGCCCGCCGACGAACAGCCGATCGCGATGGCGCAGATGACCTGCCCGGTCAGCGGCGGCAAGCTCGGGGCGATGGACATGCCGGTCAAGCAGGTGGTCGACGGCAAGACCTTCTTCCTCTGCTGCTCGGAATGCGAGGACAAGGTCAAGGCCGACCCCGCCGCCGTGCTGGCCAAGCTCAAGAAGTAACCCGGCCGCGACGGTTCGCCGCCGGGGGCCGAGACTTCGGAGTTCCCAAGTGGCCCAAGGCGACCCCGGCGGCCCCTGGCAGAGCCACGCTCGGGCCGCTATAATTTGGCCCCAAGCGAGATTGGGACGACAGGCAAGAGAGGCGCGCCGATCGTGTGCCGCTTTTGTCGAGCGACGCGGCCAGGTGACCCCTTTGACTCTCCACAAAGGGCTGTCGCCTCCGCCGATCGTCGCGTTGGATCAGTCGCTCTGCCGAAAGCCGCTCCGAGGTCGCGTCGCCCACGTCCACCGACCCGACCTTCGCGGTCCCGCCGGATTGGCCCATCTCCGCCCGCTCGATTCGACCTGCCCTGATCGGGGACCGAGCCGCCTTCGCCCGTTCGCATGGGCTTGGGCCATGATGACCCTTCAGGCGATATCTTCCTTTCTCATCCGCTCTGCTTGGAGACGCCAACGATCATGGGCCAGACCAACGCCCGCCAGGCCGCCATCAGTGCCGTTGCCGCCCGGAACGCCGAGGCCGGCGTCATGGGCAACAACGTCCGCCTCGTCGACCGCGAGACCCCCGTCCGGCAACTCTTCGGCGTCAACGTCTTCTCCGACGAGGCGATGCGGTCGCGCCTGCCCGAATCGGTCTACAAGGCGCTCCGGGCCACGATCAAGAAGGGTGTCGCGCTCGACCCGGCCATCGCCGACGTCGCCGCCGCCGCGATGAAAGAGTGGGCGATGGAGCGGGGGGCCACCCACTACACCCACTGGTTCCAGCCCATGACCGGGCTGACCGCCGAGAAGCACGACTCGTTCCTCGCCCCCACCGACGCCGGGACCGCCATCGCCGAGTTCTCCGGCAAGGAACTCGTCCGAGGGGAACCCGACGCCTCGTCGTTCCCCTCGGGCGGAATCCGGAATACGTTCGAAGCCCGAGGCTACACCGCCTGGGACCCGACCAGCCCGGCGTTCATCCTCGAAAACCCCAACGGGACCACACTCTGCATCCCGACCGCGTTCTGCTCCTGGACCGGCGAAGCCTTGGACAAGAAGACCCCCCTGCTCCGCTCGATGGACGCCGTCAGCAAGCACGCCGTCCGCGTCTTGAAGCTGTTCGGCTCCGACGCCACCCGGGTCCAGGCCACCTGCGGCCCCGAGCAAGAATACTTCCTGATCGACAAGAACTTCTACTTCGCCCGCCCCGACCTGATCAACGCCGGCCGGACCCTCTTCGGCGCCCGCCCCCCCAAGGGGCAGGAGATGGAAGACCACTACTTCGGCGCCATCCCCGAGCGCGTCCTGGCCTGCATGCTCGAAGCCGAGTTGGAGCTCTACAAGCTCGGCGTCCCGGTCAAGACCCGGCACAACGAGGTCGCCCCTTCGCAGTATGAGCTGGCCCCGTTGTTCGAGAACGCCAACGTCGCCACCGACCACAACATGCTGGTGATGGAGACTTTGAAGCGGGTCGCCGACCGCTACGGCTTGCAGCTCCTCCTCCACGAGAAGCCGTTCGCCGGGGTCAACGGATCGGGCAAGCACGTCAACTGGAGCCTGGCCGACGACTCGGGCAACAACCTCCTCCGCCCCGGCGACACCCCGCACGACAACGCGCAGTTCCTGGTCTTCCTCGCCGCCGTCCTGACCGGGGTCGCCCGCCACGGCGACCTCTTGCGGATGAGCGTCGCCCACGCCGGGAACGACCACCGCCTCGGGGCCAACGAAGCCCCGCCCGCCATCGTCTCGGCCTTCCTGGGCGACTTGCTCCAGGACATCGTCGAGCAGATCGAAAAAGGCGGGGCCAAGTCCTCCAAGGCGGGCGGGACGCTCCAGATCGGCGTGTCGACCCTGCCGACCCTGCCCCGGGACGCGGGCGACCGGAACCGGACCAGCCCGTTCGCCTTCACCGGCAATAAGTTCGAGTTCCGGGCCGCCGGTTCGAGCCAGTCGATCGCCGGTCCGAACGTGGTCTTGAACACGATCGCCGCCGAAGCCTTGGACGAGATCGCCACCCACCTCGAAGCCGCCGTGGCCAGCGGCAAGGACCTCCACGCCGAGATCCAGGCGATGCTCCCCAAGCTGATCTCCGACTCGAAGAAGGTGATCTTCAACGGCGACGGCTACTCCGAAGCCTGGCACAAGGAAGCCGAAGCCCGAGGCTTGCCCAACCGCCGGAACACGATCGAGAGCCTGCCCGACCTGGTCTCGGCCAAGTCGATCGCCCTCTTCGGAAAGTACGGAGTCCTGTCCGAGCGCGAGTTGTATTCTCGGTACGAGATCCACCTCGAAAACTACAAGAAGACGGTGGCGATCGAGTCGCACCTGACCCTCCAGATCGCCCGCCGCCAGATCCTTCCCGCCGCGATCCGCTACCAAGGGGAGGTCGCAAGCTCGATCGCCCAACTCAAGGTCGCCGGAGTCTCGGCCCCCAAAGGGGAAACCGCCCTCCTTAACGAGTTGACGACCACAATCGAAGAGCTGCAAACCGCCTGGGAAACCTTGTCCCAAGCCGCCGAGGCCCACCCCTCCGGCGACACCCTGGCCCACGCCAAGCACGCCCGAGACACCATCATCCCCGCGATGGCCAACGTCCGAACCGCCGGGGACAAGCTCGAAACCCTCGTCGCCGACGACCTTTGGCCGCTGCCGACTTACCAGGAGATGCTGTTCATCAAGTAATACCGATCCCAGAAATTCATTGCACATTTCAAATTGCAGATCGCAAATAGTGCATCCGTGCGGCTTTGCGATCTGCGATCCGCAATTTGAAATGCGTTGGAAATTCCTGGGAATCGTATCCTACCCCATCCTACGAAGCTCGACCCCCTTGCGGGACGGTTTCTCAGCCCGAGAAGCGGACCGCTTCGACGGTGGCGACGGCATTGGAGAGGCCGTGGAGGAGGATCGTCAGGGGGAGCGAGGCGGTGTAGTGGCGGACCAGGCCGAGGTAGAGGCCCATGAGGTAGACGGTGGCGACGCCGTAGAGGTCGTACTGGAGGTGCATGGCGGCCCAGGCGGTGGCGGTGATCCCGATCGCCATCCCGGGGCCGAGGCGGGATTCGGCGAGGCCCCGGTGGAAGAAGCCTCGGAACAAGGTTTCCTCGACGATCGGGGCGGCGGCCACGACGGCCAGCGCGATCAGCCACAGGGGGGCGGTCTTGATGGCTTCGACCATGAAGGGCGGGACGAGCGGTCGCTTCAGGGCGATCGTCAAGCCGTCGGATGAGGCCATCCACACGATTAGGCCCGAGATCGCCAGGACGGTCGCCCGAGCCGATGCCGGCCGGAACGCCAGGTAGTCGCGGAGCCTCCAGCCCCGGACGGTGATCAAGAGCGCGACCAGGCCGAGGACCACCGGCAGGCTGATCAAGGTGGCGACCGCCATCAAGGTGCCGTCGGAGCCCAATGCCGAAAGGTCGGCGTTGGGGTTGGCCGGCATCCGGGCGACCGCGAAGCCGATGACCGTCGCCGCCTGGGTGGCCAACATCGCCAGGGTGGCCAGGGCCGTCCAGCCGACGCTGGCCCAAACTCCCCAGACTCGCCGGGGGGCGGCATCAAAGCTAGGCTCGGGGGACAAGGTGGCGGTGACGAGGGGTAAACTCGGGCTGCCGGAGTCTTCGGCCATGCGTCCGCTCCTTTTGGGGGGAAGAACCAGGCCGAAGGCGACCGGGCGGTCCAAGTCGGGTCGAGTCCAATCAATCCCTCTTTGTCGCATTTCCGAGCGACAACCTCAAGTCCAGCCGTCTCCGAGGATTTTCCGATCAACCAAGATCCTCGGATGGGTCGGCGGCCATGTCCGGATCATCAATCCGGCTGCCGAGTTCGCCGAGGCGGCGGAGCATCCGGCCTCGCTTCCGGGGCAAGCGGACCCGGCCGAACTCGGCCATCCGCGGTTCGAACTGCGGCCAGGTCAACACGGTCAGGCAAGACGTTCCGTTGAGGATCGCGATCAGGACCCGCCCTTTGTGGAGCGCGAGCACGGCCACGGCCTCGTTGTCGGGGTTCCGACCGAGGCGGCGGGTCCGCTTGAGCGCGTCGCGGAGGAGCGGGTCGGCTTCATCGGCGGGAGCACCGAAGCGCTCGACGAACCGCTCCAGGGCGTGCCGCGTGAGCCGAGCCGTGCTGTAATCGCGCTGCCCGGCGGTGGCCATCGCCTTGGGGGTTCCTCGGATTGGCTTCGGGCTTGGGTTGATCAGCTCGCCGATTTTGGCAAGAACGGCGGGGTGATCCCGGCGACTTTGAAGCGGACCTTGTAGACATGGTCGACGGCGGTGATCGCCAGGGTCTTGCCGTCGGGTCCGCCCCAAGCCAGGTTCGACGGCCTCTGGTCGATCGCCAGGATGCCCAGGAGGCGTCCGTCAGGCTCGAACACCCAGACCCCCATCGCGACGGCGACGTAGACCCGACCCGCCTGGTCGACCTTCATCCCGTCGGGTCCGCCCTGGCTTTCGGGGTCCAAGGTGCGGAAAACCCGCCCCGAGCCTGGGGCTAGCGTCCCCGACTTCTCGACCTCGAACGCCCGGACGTGGTACTTCCCGGTATCGCAGACGTAGAGCGTCGACTCGTCGGGCGAAAGCGCCAGGCCGTTGGGCTTCTCGAAGTCGTCGAGGATCAGCCGAGGCTCGCCCAGGCCGTCGAGGGCGAACACGCCTTGGAAGGGGATCTCCCTTCGAACTTCCTCGACGCCGTAAGGGGGGTCGCTGAAGTAGAGCAACCCATCGGCGCGGGCGATGATGTCGTTGGGGCTGTTGAGGTGCTTGCCCTCCCAATGCTCGGCGACGGTCTCGACGTTCGACCCGTCCGGGTTCATCCTCGATACCCGCCGCCCGTTCTGCTCGCAGAAGACGATCCGCCCCCGGCCATCGAAGGTCTGCCCGTTGGCGGCCCCCGTGTTCGACCGGAGCAAGCTCAACGTCCCGTCGGGGCCAACCTTGTACGTCTTCTCGGCCTTGATGTCCTGGAACAAGAGCGAGCCATCGCCCAGCCAGAGCGGCCCCTCGGTGAACTGAATCCCGTCGGCGGCCGAGGCGGTGGTTTCCAGGGAATCCGGCTCGACCAAGGCGGACAGGCCGGCGTCGCGGAGCACGGAGGTTGGCATGATGAGGCTCCAGGCAGGAGAGGATGATCGAATCGGCTCGGCAAAGCATTTGTCGGCACGCCTGACAAATCAAGCCGCTTGGGTGGCCGAAGCGATCAGGAGCTTGGGGATCTCGGCCTCGGGGACCTCGATCAGGACGAACCGGGTGGACGGGTAAAGGTAATCTTCCCCCGAGTCGTCGATCACTCGGAGAAGATTTTCGACCGCGGCGGCCTCGTCCGGCAACACCCGGTATAACATCCCCACCGAAAGGTCGTCACTCCCTTCGTTGGCGACGCAAACGGCGAATCGAGCTTCGACTTGAGTATCGGCCATCAGGTTAGTCCAGAAGTCGCTTGATCTTGAGTTTCCGCTTGCCCACGCCATGCGCTTCGTACCAGTGGACTTCCGCGAGCCGAACGCTTCCGCGAGCCAGTCGGACCATCCCGACACCTTTGAGCTTCCGCCAGCGACGCCCACCATAGCGGGCCTTCAAGTCGGTATTTTCACGGATCGCCAGGTTGACGGCTATCATCTCGACACTGGATAGCTCGCCGATAAGCTCGAAGTCCATGGTCGACAAGCTACCGGATCGCGCCACGGCGAGCAAGGATGGGCTGACTTCTCGTTCACACGACCGCTGGGGCTACCTCGCCCACCTGTGGGCCGACTGAAACACAGTGTTGATAGTCGCCGAAGGCCCCCCACACCTCCGCTCGGCATTCAAGCGGGCGACGACGGGAGGCTTTTTGCCAGCTTACCGGGTCCAATCGTCCGTCCGAAGCCCGGGAATCTTGCCGAAGTCGCCGACGTTCCTGGTCAGCAAGATTATGTCGCGGGACAACGCGATCGAGGCGATTCGAAGGTCCATCGTCCCGACCCTCAAGCGTTTTGAAACGAGATCATCGAAAACCAAAGCCGCATGGGCATCAAAGGGGAGGATAGGCCCCCTGGCGAACGCCTGGATGACTCGGGAGAGCATGCCGTAGCCGCGCACCAGTTCGGTCACGGTGCGCGACCGGTTGATGTATGCATTGCAACCCATCGCCTGTTCATGGAAGCTGACAACCGAGAATGCCATGTCAACCGGCTCATGCCGCGAGATTCGCTCCAGAAGACGGAGAAATTCCGATCCATCCTCTTGCTGAAGGATGGTGGCATGGTCCGTATCGAGCGGATATCTCACGACGGATCATCATCTTTCGGACGGTCGGCCATCCGGAAGGCGCGACCGAGGGCGATGACCTCGTCGAACGCTGGTTCATCTTTTTGGGAGCCGATCACTTGTTCCAACCAGCCAAGACTAGTCTGAGGCGGCAACTGGCAGCGGATCTCGGCGATGGCGGCTTCCAGGACTTGGAGCCGCTCCTCGATCGAGGCTGCGGATTCCAAGGCTTGGGGCCGCGGCTCGGTCGAGGTTTCGGATGTCACGGACGACATGGGACGCTCCTCCGGTTCACAAGATCGATTCGTAAGGATAGCCATCGGGCTGGGGCGTTGCAATGTCACCCCTGGCCTCAAGCCGTAGCCTGCTCGGCGCGGGGAGTAGCTCTCGATTCTGGAGTTTAGGCGGCTTGTTTCAACCAAGGCTGATTCCACTCGGAGGTGTTGACCGTCACGGCCAGTGCCGCCATGCCCTCCGGATGATCGACGCGCCGGCCTCGACCCGCGACCTTCAGACGCACCCCGAGACGCTTCGCCAAACCCTCCACGCCACCGCCGCCGATCGACCGACCGGTCGGCGGTCGGCCGAAGTCGCCCACGCGATCGGTGTGCTTGGCGAAGTAGCCGATCCACCGGTCGACGCCCGCTTGGCCGGCGGCGGCGGGGACGGCCATCGGCCGGCAACGCCTGGCGGCCTTGGTCGGTCGGTCCATCGCCGGGCCGCCGGGCTCGACTCGCCGTGCAAGGCCGGGGCGGCCGAGGCGACGTGACGCATCGCATCGCATCGCATGAAAGATGTCGAGCACCTGACCGGCGTTGGGAAGCCGCGCGAGGGCCGCCCGCCAGATCCATTCGACGCCGTCGGCCAACACGCTCAAGAGGCCGGTGGGATCGATCCCCAGGGCCTCGGCTCGCCTGGCCCGGCGCGACGAGAACAACTCGCACTCGGCCACCGCGGCAGAGGCCGCCTGGATCGTCGGGCCGGGCAGGGTCCGCTCCGCCCAGGCCGACGGCCCCGCCGAAGGTCCGAGCGGTCGCTTCGAGTCGATCGCCATTTCCAGTTCCCGCCCAACCGTCGCGAGTCGGGGCCATCACGCCGTCGGCGAGAAATTCGACTTCCCCTGCGGCCTCGGCGAACTCCGCTCGAGGAGCCATCCGATCGCGGTCGCGCCAAGTGCCGGGCCGTCCGATGGCACGCCCGCCGCGAGGTTTCGTCATCCAGACGCGATCCGGTCCACTCGAAGAGAGGGTCCGAGGCGGCGAACGAGGCAAGGGTGACCCTCCGACAGCCCATCCGGGCCGCCCGCGGGCTCGAAGATTCGTCCCGGCCGAGCCGTCGATCGAGCGGGGACACCGTCACCTCGCAGGCGGGACACCGCGACGAGCGAGCTGTTGTGGGCGCCCAGTTGGAGGAACACGGCCAGGACCGTGGTCGCCCCCGAGGCCGACGTGTTCACGAAGTGCTCTTCCATCGGGTAGGTGTACCCGTTGACCTGGTTTTCGGCCGTGTCATGGTAGTGGAAGTTCGTGAGCGAGAAGGTCTGCCCGCCCAGATTGATCGTGTCGGCGCCGGTGTTGTTGAACTGGGCCTGGATCTGGTAGCCGTTGTCGACGATCGCCTTGGGGACGCTCGAGTTATAGTTGACCTGGAGGACCTTGCTCAGGTCGATCGTCGGCCCGGTGATGTTCAGGGGGGACTCGAACGGGAGGTTCCCCGCCGGGGCGATTTCCCCCAGTTCGTCGGGCCGACCGGGCCGGCGGCGGGGTTGTCGTTGCCGGTGTGGTAGTTCCAACTGCTCGCCCCCCTGCCGGGCGCGTAAGCTCCCACCGGCGCGGTGCCGGCGAAGGTCGGCGTGACCTGGGTGAACCCCTTGGGCGTGACCTCCCGGACCACATAGGCGCCGGTGTTCTTGACCACGAAGCTGTATTGCCCCCTGGACCCGGAGAAGCGCCGCTCGACGACCTGGCCGACCGAGTCGAGCAGCTCGACCCGGACCCCCTGGAGCGCCCTGCCGGTGGCCTGGTTGGTGATCGCCCCGCTTAGGGTCTCCACCGGCGGCCTGGCGGCCAGCGCGTGGGCGTGGGCATGGGCCAACGTTGAGGCCGAAGTACTCAATACCATCCGACCTTCGAGGTTGTCGAAACCCAGCTTTCGGGCTGGCCTTGGAGAAGTCGTGGGGGATCGTCGACGAAACAGGCGACTCTGTTTCATCTCGAACAAATCCATCGCAAGAGGTGGGAAAGCGACGAGGAGACGCTTCAAAAACCCTGCCATTGGGAAATACGCGACAGACAAATGAAAGTGATAAGAGATGAGGTAATCCCTTACGACAAGTTTGGCCGACGCGATTATGACGGCGCGTTCCCACGATTCCACAATTTTCCCTAAATTTTCCAACCGTCAAAGTCGGAAGCTGCCCTGGTCGGACTTGGGGACGGGAGACTCCTTCGATTTCGCGATGAGGATCGACCGGGAAACGCATTGAATTTCACTTATAGCCGCCGAAAGATCATTGTCGAAGGTCAAGTATCGAAGGATCGCGATTTGGGGCTTGTGACGGAAGGGCGTTGCCGAGCTTTTTCTTGCTCTCGATCCGGCAAGTCGGCCTGAAAACCACGATGGACTTCGGCGGTCTTTTCGGCGATAACCCCGCTTGGTGGGGAAGCCTTCGGCGGAAATCGTCGAGTCCGGATCGCCCGCCGCTCGATAAAATTATAAGTTTCCCTCGATTCTTCGGCGGAATCGTCGGCGACGGTTCGAGGAGGCGGCGAGGCGTGAAACTTCCCAGGGGGGCGGCGACCGGCTCGATCCGGGGCGAGGCGTCGCACTCGCTTGAAACTTCAAGCCCAGCCCCATCGCCCCGGTTCCCCGAGTTCGACGCCCTCCGAGCGACGGCGATCCTCCTGGTCGTCACCTTGCACGCCGCGCTGGCTTACACCCGACTGGACATCCCCCGGCTCTTGTGGGGGGTCCGCGAACCGGCCGCAAGTTTGGGGTTCGACCGGTTTTGCTGGTGGGCGATGGCGGTGTCGGTCCCTTTGTTCTTCGCGATCGGCGGCTTCTTCGCGGCTTTGGCGGTGGCCTCCAAGGGCGCGAGCCGGTTCTGGGAAGGGCGGGTTCGCCGGGTGGTCGTGCCGAGCTTCGCGGTCGTCCCGGTGATCTTGCCGTTTTGCTTCTTCGCCTGGGCCGTGGGCTGGCTGTTGACCGACCGTTGCACCTTCCGAGAGGTCCGCCGCCTCCGGTTCCTCGACCCCGAGATCGAATCGGCCCTCTACGGCCCGGCGCACCTCTGGTTCGTCGAGTACCTGATCCCGATCCTCTGGGCCTACGGCCTGGCTCGTCGGTCGTCGGTTCAGGCCAGGTCAAATCGTTGGATCGCTCGCTGGTGGGCACCCCTGGCCCTGACGATCCCCTCGACGGCCTTGATGCTGATCCACCGCCGATGGACCGGGATCGACGCCGGGCTGGACCGCCACAACGCCCTGTTCCCCGAGCCGCTCCGCCTGCTCCACTTCGGCCTGTTCTTCCTCGTCGGCTCGGCGATCCACGAGGTTCCCGGGCTTCTGCCCCGGCTCGAACGTCGAGGGGCCTGGACCCTGCTCGCGACGGTCCCGGTGTTCCTGATTCGAGGCCGGCTCTTGCCGGTCGACTGGTCGCCGGGAGCCTCGTGGGGCTTTTCGATGCTTGTCGCCGGGCTGGGTGCGCTCGGGTCGTGGCTCAGCGTGTTCGGGCTGATTGGGGTCTATCGCCGGGTCTTCGCCCGCCCTTCCCCGGTGATGCGGTACCTCGCCGGAAGCTCGTTCTGGGTCTACCTGGTCCACCTGCCGGTGGTCGGCCTGATGCAAGCGGACCTCTACCGCGTGGCGATCCCCCCCGCCGCCAAGTTCGCCTCGACCTGGGTGGTGACGATCGGCCTCGGCCTGACCAGCTACGAGATATTCGTCCGCCGCACCACGCTCGGGCGGTTCCTCGACGGGCGATGGGGCCATCGCCCGACCGCGACCAAGCTCGGGGCCGGGCCGATCCGTCGACGAAGGCCCAGCCTCAGCCGGGTCCGGTCGCGTCGCTGATCCGGCAGACCACGGCGACGATCCGGCTCGCGGCCTCGACCACGTCGGCCTCGGTGGTCCCCGCCCCCAGGCTGAATCGGACCGACGACCGGAGCCGATCCTTGGGGACTTTCATGGCCAGGAGCGTCGGCGACGGTTCGGTCGCCCCGCTGGCGCAGGCCGAGCCGAGCGAGGCCGCGACGCCGCCCAGGTCCAACTGCATCAGCAAGGCGTCGCCGTCGACGCCGGGGAAGCCGACGTTCAAGGTCTGCGGCAGGCGATATTCCGGCTCGATCGGCCCGTTCCGGATCACCCGGTTGCGCCCGAGTCCGGCGACCAGGGTTCCTTCCAGGAGGTCCCGAAGCCGGGCCCAACGCTCGGACCGCTGGTCAATCTCGGCCCGCCACCGCTCCAACGCCTTGGCCATCCCGACGGCCAAGGCCACGGCGGGCGTCCCGGGTCGACGCCCCCCCTGCTGCCCGCCGCCGAACAGCCGAGGGGGGAGCTTGATGTCGCGTCGGACCAGGAGCACGCCCACGCCACCTGGCCCGTGGAACTTGTGGGCGCTCGCCGCCAGGGTCGCCACGCCGAGCCGGTGGAAGTCGACGGGCACCTTGCCGACGCACTGGACCGCGTCGGTATGGACCGGGACGCCGACCTCGTTGGCCAGCCGGGCGAACTCGGCCAGCGGCTGGATCGCCCCCGTCTCGTTGTTGGCGGCCATCAAGGCGGCCAATCGGGTCTCGGGGCGAAGCAACTCGGCCATCGACGCGGCATCGACCCGGCCATCCGCACCGACCTCGGCCCGGTCGACGACGAACCCTCGGCTCGACCCAAGCTGGGCGACCGCTTCGGCCACGGCGGAATGCTCGACCGGGTTGGACACGACCTGGGGCGGCAAGCTCGGGTCGGACGGAAGCCCGAGCCGGTTGCCGACCTCGGCCAGCCCGAAGATCGCCAGGTTGTTGGCCTCGGTCCCCCCCGACGTGAACACGACCTCGGCGGGGGCGGCATGGAGGACCTGCGCGATCGACTCGCGGGCGGCCTCCAGACCTCGCCGCGCAAGCCTACCGACGGCGTGTCGGCTCTCGGGGTTCCCCCCCGCCAGCCAGAACGGCCGCATCGCCTCCAACACCTCGGGGTCGATCGGCGTGGTCGCGTTGTGGTCGAGGTCGATGGTCGTCATAAGTAGGAGAACGCTGCCCCGCTCGGGAAGGTTCGAATCGCGATGGGTTTGAAAAAGACCCCTGCCGCCCGCCGCCCTCGATCCTTGGGCCGTCGGCGCGACCGTTTTCACCGGATTTTTTGGATCTCCGGATACCCCGGTTGCCCCTCTAGGTCGGAGGCGGGCGCCCCTTTCAAGTGGACGTCGAAAAAAGTGCTGATAGAATGTGCCGTCAACTCGACTTGGCGGCGGCCATCGAGTCGCACAACCCCCAGCGTGCGCAACACGCTCATGACAAGTGGGCTTTTCAACATCGCTCCGTCGTCGCTGAACCCGAAGTGATTCGCACCTTGGATGACGATCTGCAACCTCCGGTTGCCGGGCAGTCGATCGTAAATCGAGCGGATGTTCGCCTCGACCTGACGGACCTCCGCATCGGACTCGCCCCGGTGGTCGCTCAAAAGAAACATAAACGGCTGGGTCACGCCTTCGCGGATGACGCCGCCGAGGGGAGCCCCATCCACGTCGATGCCAGCCTTGCACCGAGGATCGTCATGGCAGAATTGCAGGGCCGTGGCACCACCGAGCGAGTGGCCAAAGACTCCAACCCGCTGGAGATCAAGCCGTCCCAGGAACTTGCCCGACGGGTCCGACGTGTTCAGTCGTTCGAGTTGATCGAGTGCGAAGCCCATGTCGCCACTCCAGGCCCGGACCAGCTTATTGGCGAGTTGCTCCTGCTGGGGGCCGCTGACGAGGTCGGCGTTGTTCTGGGGTGCCCTGGCGATCACCTTACCGTCGGGGAGGACGGCGATTATGCTCCGATAGGGGACATCGAAACCCACGACCATATAGCCGTGACTCGCAAGATCCTCGGCGAGGGCCGTGTAATCGGTCGTCAGCTTGGCAAGTCCCGCCCTCATTAGCAGTATTGGATACGAATGGTGTTGGGGCGATACCTCGGCGTCCCGAACACTATGGGTGCGGACCCTCGACAAATCTCGCGTCAAGAGTTGCGAGACCATCGGGCCGACCTGGCGTTGGAGGGCCGTCCGCCAGGGACCCGGTAGGTAATCGGCGACCGTCTGGGACGGTTGCCGAGGCGCCGCGGGGTACCAGATCCAAGCAAGGATCTCCCGCTTGCTACCCGGCTGTGGTGCCGTCGGGTCCGCGTGCGAGTCGTCGCTCCAGACATGCGTCGTACGACCGACCGCAAACGGGCCGGTGGGCGTGGGTAGCATCGTCTCCCTGTTGTGGTCCAACCGCAGCAATCCGAGTAAGATTGCGATGCCAACAACGGCGAGTAGGGCCAGCACGATCATCGCCTTGAACACGCGAATCACCTTGGCGCGCATGGCAAGACCCCTTCCAAAGGCGCGGCGCCGGGGGTCTGTCACCATTCCCGGCACGGCTGGTACGGGCGGTCAAACCGGAAACCGCTCAAGATCAGCCCAGGCTTCGGAGGGTCAGGAGCAGGCCGAGGACGAACAGCGGGGCGCCGATCGCGACCGATGGCCCCGCGCCGATGGCCACGCCGAGGACCATCAGGGCGAAGCCGACGACGAGGCCGAACAGCCGACCAGTGAAGTCGGCGGTCCAGGCGATGGCCCGGATCGGGAGCGTGACGACCGACCAGATCATTCCAAACATGGGTGCCAGCTTATCATGCCTCGAGGGGGTTGGAAACCGGGATCGCTCGCCGAAACGTCCGACCGAGCCGCGACTTCGGTCCACCTCGACGATCGGCCCCGCCGCTCGCTTCCGGGGGATTGCCCTTGCCGGAGGTGGGGAAGTCCGGTTCAATGCTTTCCCCTCAAGGAGGGATTCGCCGTCGGTCGCGGTTTGTTGTCCGGATTCGCCCCGGATCGACCCAAAATTGGCAGGGAGGCCACGGATGGTTCGGCACGCGATCTTCGTCCTGGTGCTGGTCGGCGCCGCGTTCGCGGGCGGGGCCGCGATCAACGGACCTGGCCTGGCCTGGGTGCAACGCAACTTCATCGGCGGCCCGACGATCATCGTCGACGGGTCGACGCCCGGCGGCGAGGCGCCTCGACCGGCCAAGCGGTTCCCGTCGGCCAGCCCGTTGCCGCTCCAGGTCGACTTCTCGTCGAAGCCCCCCGCCTCGCCGACCCCGACCGCTCCGCCCCAAGCCCCGATACCGGCCCCGCCAACCGCGATGGCCTCGAACACGCCGCCTCCCGGATTTCCGCCCGAACCGTCGGTCGCGACCGCCGCTCGGCCCGCTTCGGCAACCACGCCGCCGGGGGACCTCCCGCCGCTCGACCTTCCGCCCGACCCTGTGGTCGCTTCAAATCCAACCCCGGCGACAACTCCCGTCCCGGCCAAGGCCGACCCGGTCGCTCGGCTGGCGTCGGCTGGGGGCTTGGAACCGGCTTCGACCCCGGCCGGCTCGACCGGTCCGGGCCGGGACTGGGCCGAGGCCCGCCGGCGGTTGAAGGCTTTGGGGGTGAGCCGCTACACCATCGACGCCGAGGCCGGGGGCCGGGTCCGGTTCTCGTGCGTGATCCCGGTGGACGGGCTTCGGGCCGTCGGCCACCACTTCGAAGCCGAGGGGGACGACGAGTTCCAGGCCATCGACGCCACGATCCGCCGGGTCGCGTTGTGGAAAGCCACCGAACCAAGCCGGACCGACCCTTGAGCCTGGGTATAGCTTTCGAATCTGGAGATTCTTCGAGATCAAGGATTGCAAATCGCAGGATTGCAAATCGCAAAGGATTGGAGAATCTCACTTTCCGAGTTTTTTGCGATTTGCAATCCTGCGATTTGCAATCCGAATCTCCAGACTTCGAAAGCTATACCCCTTGAGCCTGGCCTGGAGGGGGTCTTCGAGGCGACTCGACTGGTCTGGCGTTCGCCTTGAGGATACGATGAAGGGAACCATCGAGATGGATATTCCCTCGAACGCGACCGCGTAGGAAAGGGCCGAACATGGCCGATGACGACTCGTCGTCCCGCCTCCTTTTGATCGTCACCGGCAGCACCCTTCGCGCCGAGGAAAGCGACCGCCCGCTGGCGTATTATCTCCAGCAGAAGGTCGAAGCGGCGTCGACCGACCTCGACGTGTCGTTCCGGACGGTGGTGGTGGCCGACTTCCGATGGATGAACGACGACCCGCTCCAGGTCCTCCCGACGATCTCGCTGGGCGGCCCCGGCGTCAACGCCCTGGCGCACAAGTGGTTCGACGAGGTCCCCTTCTCGCTCGCCGTCGACGAGCAATATTGCATCCAGATGGACCCCGACCTCGACGAACCCCGGGCCAGCATCTGGGGGATGGACAACGCCACCACCCAGATCGCCGTGTCCGTGTTCGTCGACCGCTTCCTGCCCCGCTTCTTGGAACACGCCGCCACCTACGTCCCCGAAACCGTCGACCCCGACGACTCCGACGATTGACCGACGGTGTTTGGATCGCCCTGGGCCGCCCGGACGAATCTTCCAAACGAAGCCAATCGGGCGACCCCTCGCGCTTTTCCCAAACGAGCCCAACCGGGTCCAATCCCGCCCCGCATCTCCCAATCCCACGCCGAGCGGAACGAACCAAAAATCGGCCTGATCTTTATTGACCATCAGGGTTTCCGTGCAATCCTGGTATTGGGTCCGACCGCCTCGGATGTTCCCGGCGGAACGAACCCAACCCGCAAGGCTCGCCCGGAGCCTCCGAGGAAAAACGAACCCAAGCCGGCTCGGACGGCTCGACGCTTTGCTTCGGTCGTTGAACGCGCCCGGTTGAAAGCTCATCGTTGCCCCCCTCACGCCCTTCGAGACGAAACGAACCCAACGCTCGAAGTTTGAGCGTCCAACCCGCCCGAAGTCTTTCCCTGATACCATCGTGGTTTGGGTGGGTCGGTTAACCTCCTTTTTGGGACGTCCGGGAATTTTTCCGACGTCGACCGTGCCTTCGAGGCCCGACCGGGCAGTATCTCTTCGTCCGGCGATTCGCGGCGGGTCGATCGACTCGAACCTCAAAGGCAACATCCTCCCCATGAGTCATGGTCGAGCCACCCACACCCCGGCGCCCGCTGGCCTGGCGCGCCTGTTCGACGGTTCGTCGCTCGTGGGTTTGACCGACGGCGAGCTTTTGGCCCGGTTCGTGGCCAGCCGCGATGAGTCGGCGTTCGAAGGGTTGGTCGCGCGGCTCGGGCCGATGGTCCTGGGGGTTTGCCGGAGGATGCTCCCCGACCGGGCCGACGCCGACGACGCCTTCCAGGCCACGTTCCTGGTCTTGGTCCGCCGGGCGAGTGCCGTGGGTCGAGGCGACCTGATCGGCCCCTGGCTCCACGGCGTCGCCGTCCGGGTCTGCCGACGCGCCCGAGGTCGGAGCGCCCAGCGTAGACTCCGCGAACAGACCGGCGTCGAGGTCGACGCCCTCCCCCCCTCATCCCCCTTCGCCGAGTCCACCCAACTCGACCAGGCCGAAATCCAAGCGACGATCGACTCCGAGATCGCCCGCCTCCCCGAAACCTACCGCCGCTTGGTCATCCTCTGCGACGTCGAGGGCCTGACCCGATCCGAAGCCGCCGACCGCCTCGGCTGGACCCCCAACATGGTCCGAGGCCGCCTCGCCCGAGCCCGGACCCGCCTCCGAGCCAACCTCACCCGCCGAGGCTGCACCCCCCCCGGCCTCGCCCCGTCAACCATCGAAGCCTCGGGCCTGGCCGCCCTCCCCTGGATACTGTCCCCCCCGCCAACCTTGATCGTCATCACCGCCCGAGCCGCGATGGCGACGCTTTCCCCCTCGGGCCGGACGCTCGCCGCCACTTTGGCCTCGACCTCCGCCCTGTCCCTCGCCGAAGGAGTGATCCGAGCGATGTTCGTCACCTCATGGAAGTTCGTCGGGGCCGGCCTCCTCGCCGCCGGGGCCCTCGCCGCCGGCACGACATTTTTGAACGCTCAAAGTTCCCCCGACCCGAAGCCGAATCCCGCGCCGCCCCCAACGATTACCGCTCCCTCTGCCATCGTCCCCGAAACTCAAGCTCCCACTGCGGATGAGATTCAAGCGAAGGCGGTGTCTCGCCCGGATCGATCGCTTTACCTCGTTCGTCCGGACCTGGCGTTTTATCTCGACAACAAAGCGGCCTTCCCGGGTTTAACCGACACTTTCCTCGCGTTGGACAACTCGGAGACCACCCTCGACAACGACCTCCAATCCCCCAAGCCGACCGACCGCGAAGCGGCGATGCCCGCACATATCGCCCGGGTCAAGGATCTCCAGCGTGACTTGAAAAGTCAAAACCCGACCGACCCACTGGTCGCCAAAAAGATGGAGTTGATCCGGCTTGCCCTCGAGCAAGCGGAGACCCGCGGATCAGCGAACCGCTCGAACTCCGATCATCCCGACCTCAAAACCTTGCGGGCCGAACGTCTGCGGAACGCTCAGATTCGCCGGCAAGCTCAGCAGGCTTTCTATGATGAAGGGCGAATCACGATCGATCGCCTCATCGATGCTAACCGCCAAGTCATCCAAGCCGAGCAAGTGCTGGCCGTCACTCCGCAAGAACGCCGAGCCTCGTTGGAAACTTACGTCGATCGGTTGAGAAAGATCCACGATAAGGAGCTTCGTGAATTTGAGCTCGGTCGAGCCACGACGGCCGATATCGCAGAGGCCGCTGATAACTTGCTCGAAGCGCGTATCCTCCTGGCCCAGCAAGCCGACGAACGTAACCTCGTTGCCGGGAAGACAAATCCTCCGCAAGCGGCCAACGACCTCGACCGTCGCTTGACCGAGGTGGAGAAGAAGGTGGACCGGATCTTGGACCTCCTCAACAGCCTCCCCGACCGAACCAAGGCGAAGCGGTGAGAATCGGACCGTGTCGGGAGCCGATGACCTTCGCCGGGAACGATCCGGCTTTTGGGTTTCCCGACACCTTCACCGACCCTTTCGGAAATGATTCGCATCGAAGGCTTGTCTTGGCGGAACCGCTCGGTCTTGATAGTTTGGATTGAAAGGAGAGCCCGTCATGGAAATTCAACTGCCCGAAGTTCGCGAGCGGTTCGTCCGCTCGCTCCTCGAGGATGGCCGTTATACCTCGGAGGATGAGGTGATCGAGGCGGCTTCGCAGTCCCTCCAAGAGCGCGCTGATCAAGCGGATCTCGCCGAGCTTCGCCGCGAGGTCGCCATCGGGATCGAGCAGGCCGACCGGGGCGAGTTGGGCCGTTCGACCCCGCCGCGACCTTGGCCCGTGTTCGCTCGCGGCACGCGACCAATTCCTGACAGGCTGGTTGGACTCGACTGATCAACGAGGGTAGGAGACCAGTCTATGAATTCCGTGGGAACTTTCGAAGCCGACGTTCCACTGGGCCAACTCCTTGAGCGAGTGGCCAAGGGGGAGCGGATCGTCATCACCAGTGGCGGCAAGGCGGTGGCCATGCTCGTCCCTCCCGAGCCGAGCGGGCGTGGTGACGCGGCGGAGATTGGTCGTGAAATGCTCGCTTACCGCGACCGCGCCAAGCGTCGGCTCGGCGATATGTTCCGGGAGCTGGCGCACGAAGGGCACCAGTACTGATCGAGAGCCAACCGAGCGATGAGCACCGCCATTCCGGATCGATTTGTCCTTGATAGCTCCGTCGCTCTGGCGTGGCTTTTTCTCGACGAGCAAAACCCGTATGCCGACGCGATCATCGGCGGGCTTCCGGGCCTGGAAATGCTCGTGCCTCGGCTCTGGCACCTTGAAGTTGCGAACGTCCTACTTGTCGGTGAGCGTCGGGGCAGGTCTTCTCAGGTTGACACCGTGAGCTGGCTCGGATTCCTGTCCGGCCTCCCGATCCTCGTGGACGGGGGGACGGAGACGAGGGCTTGGTCGGACACGATCAACATCGCCCGACAACATGGCCTGACGGTCTACGACGCCGCCTACCTTGAACTCGCCCTGCGTGAGAGCCTACCGCTCGCCTCGCTCGACGCGAAGCTCGAAACCGCGGCAACGGCGGTCGGGGTGGTACGTTATCAGCCCTGAGCCGCTGCCCGGAATGGATGCGGCTTCGCCCTTGATTCTCCCGGATCAAACGACCGACTCCCGCGCGGGGTGATTCGGCTGGCGGGGGCGGGCCCGGATGGCGGTCCGACCGGCCCAGTTGGGAGATGGTGGGGTGGTCTGGGGGTGGTGGATGGATGGGGTGATCGAGCGGCGCTTGCGGAAGACTTCTCGGGCGAACTGGGGGGCGGTGACCTGATGGGTAAGCGGGACGAAGCCGCCTCGGCGGATCTCGGCCCGGTAGGCGGGGAGTTGGTGCCAGCGGAGGGTGGGGCGGAGGTGGTGCTCGAGGTGGTGGTCGTAGTGGAGGAGCCATCGGCTGAGCCATGAGGGCAAGGCGAGCTGCCAGGTGTCGTGGAATCGGCCCGAGGGGAGGTCGAGGTGCTCGGAGACGATCCTCAAGTTTTGCCAGAGGGTCGAGACCAGCAGGGGGAGGAGGAAGGCTCGCTCGCGGACCGCGTGGGGGAGGAGGGCGAGCACCGCGCCGAGGGTGGCGACCATCGCCAGGGTTTCGATCACGTAGCGGGCCAAGGGGCGGCCTCGGAGGGTCTTGATCGCGTGGCGGTGGATCAGGGCGAGGTAGGTGGTCGAGCCGAACACCAGCATCATTCGTGAATTCAAGGGCTTGTTCGGGTCGCCCTCGACGTTGGTCGCGCGGTGGTGGGCGTTGTGGAAGCTCCGGTAGGCCGACAACGGGGTCAGGAGCGGCCAGCCGGCGAGCATCCCCAGGGCGTCGTTGAGCGCCCGGTTCCGGGCGAGGTGGCGGTGGCTCGCCTCGTGGATCAAACCCGTCAGCGCGAACAGGCTCGTGCCCGAGACGATCGCGCCCGCGATCCAGACGAGCTTCGAGTGCGAGCCGACCAGCGCGAAGCCGGCCAGGGCGGCCACGCCCAGGTGCGCGACGATCATCAGGCGAGGGGCGGTTCGAGGAGCTTCCAACCCGAGAGGCTGGCGGTCGAGCATCCGAAGACTCCCCTCTTTTTGGATTGAATCGCGAAACAAGTCGAACGGACCGGATTGGCGACCGGAAGTTCGCGTCCTGGAAGCGTTTGCGTGCGATTGTTCCGGTAATATCGGCCGGGCGGGAGCGTCGGCTTGAGCTAAATATGCCGAGAAATTCGCGGGAATCCGGTTCGAACCCCTCGAAAAAAGCGATGGTGTTTAACGACGAGGGTGCGAATCATCGCGCCCCAGCGACCGAAACGGTAAGCGGTAGGGTCTATTTCATGGCGGTTGATCCTGGCGTCGAAGCGGAGAACGCCCCAAATCTGAACGAGAACCGAGGCGTCATCGACGACCCGGGAGCCGACCCGCCGTTCCAAGAAAAGATCTTGAACGGGAGGTTCCTCGGGCAGTACGACGGCCCACCCGGGTCGTCGGGCCGGATCTATCAGTCGACGGGGCCGATCGCGTCGGCCTCGGTCGAGCGGAGCCCGGGGAACCTGGAATTGATCCTGGACGCGGCGAGCACGCTGTTGCCCTTCCACTTCCTCAGGACCGGCGACCGCCTGGGCCGCGCGGTGGTCAAGCTCCTCCGGGGGGACGGCGGGTCGGGGACGGGCTTCCTGGTCGCGCCGGGGATCTTGCTGACCAACCACCACGTCCTGCCCGACCCGGCGACGGCGGCCTCGGCGATCACCCTGGCCAACTACGAGAACGCCCCGCCGGGGGCGTCGCTCGGGCGGCCGGCCTCGGTCCCGCTCGACCCCGACGGCCTGTTCGTCACCAACGCCGAGCTTGACTTCACGTTCTGCGCGGTCAAGGGCTTGGATTTCCTCGGGTCCGTCGCGCTCGACCGCAACAGCCTGAACATCGGCCCGGACGAGAACGTCAACATCATCCAGCACCCCCGGGGGCGTCCCAAAGAGGTCGCCATCAAGGACAACCACGTCATCAAGGCCGACAGCGTGGTGATCCACTACGCCTGCTCGACCGAACCGGGGTCGTCGGGAAGCCCCGTGTTCAACAACCAGTGGGAGCCGGTGGCGCTTCACCACGCCTCGGTCGTGTCCGACCGCCCCGACGCCCTCGCCGTGGTCGGCCCGCTCGGCGAGTCGCAGACCCGGTATCTCAACGAGGGGATCAGGATCTCGGCGATCGCCTTGTGGCTCGAGACCGCCGAGGCGAACACCGAACCCTTGCGCGAACAGTCGGCCCGGCTCCGCGAGATCTTCGGCGGGATCGACCCGCAGGTCGGCTTCTTCGGCGCCCTGGGCCGGAGGTCGCACGGCCGATGCGCCCCCGAGGTCGTCATCGACAGCTACCGGGGGGACACCGACGACCTCGACCTCGCGTTCTGGAACATCCGGGGGCTGGAATCGACCTTCCACAGCGTCATCGGCGACATCGGCAAGGTGATCGCCGACATGGGGATGGACCTCTGGTGCCTGTCGCACGTCGACGCCATCTGCATCTCGGCGCTCCGCGAGCACCTCGACGCCAACTTCCACCTCGACTACGAGTTCTTCCACGAGCCCGCCGGGGTCCACCCCGCCCTGGCCCTCCTGTACCGCCGGAGCAAGGCCCTCGTCGTCGAGCGGAGGTCGTGGGGCGTCGAACTCCCCGAAGGGGTCGAACTCCCCCCGCTGGTCACGGTCCGGGCCGCGACCCGGCGGTGCGGGACGGTGTCGTTCCAACTCGTCCCGGTGGTCCGGGCGCTCAATCCCAACGGGTCGGCGGTCCCCTACGCCGAGGCGGTCCGCTTGGCGATCCGACGCGGCCACGGCGAGCTCGACTGGATCATCGTCGGCGAGACCCCGGTGCTCCTGGCCCCCGAGCGGCTCCACGTCCTGGCCGACTCGGACCGAAACCTCCTCGTCGCCGCCTCGGAGCGCGACGGGGCCGTGGCCTTGATGACCACCCCCCGGTCGAGGGTCGGCCAGGTGTTCGTCTCGCCCAACCTCCGCCCCGCCTTCGGCGTCCCGGAAACCCTCACCGTGACCCGAGACCGAGACCTCCCCCCCCTCCTGACCGAGCTGGGAGGCTACCGCCCGATCGCGCTGAGGCTCGCCCTCGAAGACGAACCCCGCCCCCTGCCCGACACCGCCTCGCCCGCCGAACCGGGCCGGGCCAACGCCTCCAAGCAAGGCGGAAACGCCCTCAGCCCGTTCGACCCGCCGCCCCCCAACACCCCGTCCGCCCCCAGCGACGAAGACCTCGAACG